>ERZ1026898.269-NODE-269-length-34244-cov-30.951008_pt1 | contig 34244 bp, 22 predicted proteins | sample MGYA00380178_ERZ1026898 | MGnify/ENA primary metagenome ERZ1026898 (study PRJEB33269, sample SAMEA4719814) | human gut metagenome | biome: human-associated habitat; feature: organic feature; material: feces | place: Cameroon | collected 2013-10 ...
GTTTACGTTCCAACCTCTCTTATTCTCCTTTGGCTGCTTTAGAGCTTTATGTTAACAAACCTAACTCATAGTTTTCTCCCCCGAAACTCACCATTTCTTGGGTCAGAAGTCATAAAAAAAACAACACGGACAAATTGAATTTGTCCGGACAAATTGTCCGGCAGCTCATAACACGCTGATTATTGTATAGTTACAAGTGACCGGACAAACGAGCCGGACAAATTCAATTTGTCCGTGTTTTATTTTTCTGGCGAAAACCGGATATAAGTTCTATCATCGAAGCTCTTATTGCCCTCTACAATGCCCTTGGTGGCGATAAAGGAATGGATGTTCTGAGGGTCGTTGGCAATCTGCTCTGCCAATGCCGCCTCGCTCGCTGCCAAGGTTGGTTTCAGGAAAGGATAGCCATCGCTAGCCAATACTACTTCATTGGGAGATGAAACAGGCTTTGTTTGCTCTTGAAAGTATGTTTCAATGCTACTTGAAGCAGGCTTCATTTTCAACGCAACAACCTTCACTCCCTCCCGATAGATAGGAAAACCATCAATAACCGTATAGTTCTGGTTCTGCCCCGAAAGCATCGCCTCGATAAGCAATGGCTCTATCTGCTTTCTAGCCTCAGCAGGCGAAAGGCCCTGCTCTATCAGCTCTACTCGCTTCCGGGCAATCTTCTCTTCATAAGGCTTGCCGTTCTCATAGAGCTTTCCATCGATGATTGCCTGGCAATCGCCCACCATCCAAACCTCATTCCTTGTCCGGCTATAAAGGATAGCCGAAGCTGTAAGGCGCTCTTCGGGATGTTCCTTCAACCGCTCTTCCACCCCAAGGTTTTCATACACCTTATTATATATATACGCCGTCACGCCCTGGCAGAAATCATCTACCGAGGCATCCGCCTTCAGTTCTTCCCGGATATACTCCGAGATAAGCATCATGGCGTATCTTCCGTTCTTCATATCAGGATTGAGATGTTTCGGAGTCTTGCTCGTACTGCCATCAATCACAGCGATGAAATCATCGGTAATGACCATTCCATCCTCACAAGCCTCCTGGCTCTTCTTTCCTATAATGCTGCTTTCTATTATCTTCATTTCCTTGCTGTCGTTTAAAAACAATGCAAAGGTAATTCAATTCGCTGAATCAGCCAAGAGAAAACACAACTTTTCTTCGTCTTTTTACATCGCCTCCTGCATCATCGCTCTCATCTGCTTGCGGGAGGTGAAGAGCTGAGACTCTATGGTGCGCTTAGACACCTGGAGCTCTTCTGCGATATCACCAGCTGTCATGTCGTCATAGAGACTCATGCGATAAACCTTGGCACAGACTGGAGACAGACGACTAATACCGGCATTCACGATTCTCAATGCATCATGATACTCGACAAGGCGCTCTGCGTTGCTATGCTGAAGCTCCATCTCATACTTCTTGCTCTCCTCCATCTGATGACGGAAGATGCGGCGGCGGAGATGATCCTTCACCTTGTTGGCGGTGATGGTATAGGCAAACGACTTGATGGTTGCCTCGTTGATGATGCCCTCGAAGGTCATCATCTTGATGAAAGCATCCTGTACCAAATCCTCAGCCTCCTCGCGGTTGCCCAAGCGGGAAGTAGCGAAATTGACGAGTTCTTTCTGATGAACGGTGTAGAAAGCGGCAATGATTTGCGCCTGGTTATTTGTTGTCTGTTCCATAATCGTTTGATAGTTGTTTTGATTTCTGCTGCAAAGGTATCACAAACCTTTTAAAACAGATGTATCAAACGTACCAACGATATATGTGAAACGTACCAACCTTTTATCACTACTGATTATCAGCCATTTACCCTACCTGATTTCTTAAGAATACTGCGATGGCAATACCCCGAACATCTCCTTGAAATGCTTGGAGAAGTTCTGCGGAGAGGCGAAACCGGTGCGATAACAAGCCTCCGAGACCGTGCATTTCTCCTCCTTCAGGAGCTTCGCAGCCGTCTTCAGTCTCACCATCCGGATGAAGTCGGCAGGCGTCTGACCCGTCAGTGATTTCATCTTTCGATAGAGACTCATTCTCGACATCACTATATCAGTAGAAAGCGAGTCTATGGTGTATTCCGAGTTGTCGATGTTCTTCTCGATGCAGGCGATTACCTCCTTCAAGAAATCCTCGTCTGGCGAAGAATCGGTCACCGTCTTCGGGTCGAGCGAGATGCTGTGCGAGAAGTCTCGCTGACGTTTCTCCTGCTTTTCCAGCAGGTTGCTGATACGAGTCAGGAGCACTTCCATATCGAATGGCTTGGCTATATAGGCATCGGCTCCCGCCTTATAGCCAGCCGCCCTGCCCTCATCTGTGCTCCATGCCGTGAGCAGGATGATAGGGATATGCGAGGTCTCTATGTTCTCCCTGATACGGCGGCACATGTCCGTGCCACTCATCCTTGGCATCATCACATCACTCACGATGATGTCCGGATTTTCAGCTTCAGCCATCATCGCGCCTTCTATTCCATCTTTCGCCGTCAACACCTTATTATATATACGGCCCAATTCCTGAGAGAGGAAATGAGAGAAGTCTTCATTATCCTCCACTACCAGCACAGTCTTCTCTATCTTTCGGGAAGTCTGTACCCCCACGGCACCATCCACCACATCAGCCATCACTGGCGATGCGATGCGGTTCTCCTCAGAAGCCTCCTGCTGCACTTCACGCTTCAGATCGGCAGGAATATCCACGATAAACCGGGACCCCTTACCCTCTTCGCTTTCCAGCGAAACCTTGCCTTCATGCAACTGGATGTATTCATATACCATATTCAGTCCGATACCCGAACCTATCTGTTGCGAGCTGGAATCCTGCTCCGTGCGATAGAATCGTTCGAACACATGCCCCTGCTCTTCCTTCGGAATGCCGCAGCCCGTATCTTCCACTATGATATGGGCGCATCTTCTGCTATCCAGGATGCATTTCTCCAAACTAACACACACACTGCCCCCTGCCTTCGTAAACTTGAAGGCATTGGAGAGAAGATTGGTCAATATCTTGCCCACCTTGTCCTTGTCGAAATACATAAACAGCCCCTCTGTCTTGTCTTCGAAAGCCAGGCGGATGTTCTTCTGTTCTGCCAGAGGCATGAACTTCATCGTGGTATATTGGATAAACTCATTCAGATTTCCACTCGTCAGATTGAGGTGTTCTCCGTTCATCTCCATCTTGCGGAAGTCGAGAAGCTGGTTTACCAACTGCAGCAGGTCGCCCGCATTCCTGCTTACATCGTTCAGCTGATGGCGGGTTTCGCCATCCGTGGTGCGCTTCAGGATGCTTCCTATAGGCGTGATGATGAGCGTGAGCAAGGTGCGGAACTCGTGGCTGATATTGGTGAAGAAGCGATACTTCATCTCCTCCAACTCCTTATACTTCTCATTCTCCATGCGCTTGCGGTTCTGCTCAATCTTCCACCTTACAACGAAGATAATCAAGGCGAAGAATGCCAAGGAATACAAGAGCTTGGCCCACCAAGTAGCCCAAAGTGGAGCCAGCACCTCTATCTCCAAGGTTGCCGATTGCTTGCTCCATACCTTGTCTAGACCAGCAGAATAAACCTCTAGCTTATAAGTGCCAGGAGACAAGTCGGTATAGTTTGCCCTGCCAATTCCATCTTGCGGGCTTATCACGATCCAATCATTATTAACCCCCTGGAGTCTATATTTATAATAGGTGTGGTGAGGCATGTCGAAGTTCAAACCAGAGAAATGAACGGTGATGAAGTTCTCATCATGCTCCAGCACGATCTTCTTGGTAGTGCTCAAGGCAAAAGGCAAGATAACCCTGCCATCATATTCTTTTCCAGCCACTACTTCTTGGTTATTTACCAATAGGGATATGAACACAGGATGACCTGTATATTCCATATCCTTCACTTGGATAGGATCCACGATATAGAAGCCTGTAGAACTGCCAAAGAGGAGCTTGCCATCAGCCATACTAGCTGCCGTCCGAGGCAAAAACTTGGCATCACCCAACTTATTCTGACTATCAAACATAGTCAAGGCAAAAGGCTGTTCTGAAGAAAGAGTGCGACGGAATCGACAAAGCCCATTGGCTGTAGTAGCCCAAATATCCCCTAGTTTATCCACCACTAAGTCTTGTATCATCTCATTGGCCATGCCTTCTCCCTTGCCGTACTGATAAGCCTTGCCTCTATGGGCATCAAAGACATGAACGCCATTCGAGGTTCCTACCCACACACATCCTTGCTTATCAATGGCAAGCGCCTTGCAAACTGCTTTCAGTTTCAACTGATTGTTCATAATAAGTCCCTTGTTGGTTGCTGCCCACAAACGATGCTGCCTATCAAAAGCGATGCCATTGATGTTCGTATTACCTATAAAATGCTTATTTTTCAAAGGAATGATACGCTTGGTTTTCTCATCAAAACGACCAACGCCTCCATGATAGCAAACCCATATCTGATGCTGATGGTCTTCTGCAAAGTCGCGCACAATGTTGTAATCCATGTCTTTGTTGGGCACATTCTCTTGTATGAAATGGCTCACCTTATCGCCATCCTTCAGATAGATTCCCTTGCGGAATGTACCTACCCATACCCTGCCCCGACTATCAGTAAAGCTCTGGATAAAGTCATCACCAGCACCCATTCCCGGCAAAGGGTGCAGCGTGATTTGGGAAGGATTAAATTCCAACACTTGATGAGGGAATGACAAGCTAACATTTCCACCACTGGCACAAGCTGCCCTGTAAAAGCCTAAGCCATCAAACAAAAATTGGCTGAAAGCATAGAATGGGAAACCTTGCATGTTGGCATTATAGAGAGCCATACCTTTATAATAAAAGCCAAGCAAGAGATTGCCACGATCATAAGCAATACTCTGAATATCGTCTGCCACACGCTCTCCACCCATGATTGGGAAAGAGCTTTGAAGACTCAGCTTGCCATTCGGCAGGATAGTCACAAGTCCCAATTGGCGCACACCCAAAAAAGCTCTGCCATCAGGAGATAGTGCCAAGGTGGTAAAAGTATGATGATCATTGCTATATCGCTGCTGCCATCGGTTCTGCTTAGGGAGATAAGAGGCCACACCATGGTCCCACATCACCCAGAGCTGCTGTCCTTTTTGAACCAGTCGTACGAAATCACGAGCCAGCACAGACTTCACCCATAAGCGAGTGGTGGATTTCACTTGATAGGTGCGGGCATCCACACCCACCAAATAGCCATCATTATAAACCATCCATACCCTATCACCCTGCCGGCATATATCTCGCAAGCCTTGCGTTCTCAACGCTATTTTGCGTCCTTGATGAAGGAGCTTTCCTGTTACAGTTATTGCCCAGTATTCCTTAGTTTCATCCACAAAAAAATCACGGATAGGTTCATGGATGCCCCAATTAGCCAACACTTGGTCCACATGAGGCTCGAAAGCCTCACGCTTCAAGTCGAACACCAAAAGTTGCCCCTGCTCCTTGCTCCATACTCGCTGCTCTGCATCCACATAGATACGAGGAAGCGTGGCTACATAATTCATCTGATAAGGCTTGGCACCTATGGGCGAGAATACACGAAAAGCGCAACCATCAAAAAGAGATATTCCTGAAAATGTACGGATTCCCAACCTGCCATCTGGCGCATAGAAAAAACCCTTCACCTCATCATCAGGCAAACCTATCGCTGTATCAACAAGACGATATACACTTTGTGAGTTGACCGTGAGATGGGCAGCCAAACACAGAACTATGACAAGATATAAGCTTTGTAATTTCATTTTTTTAGCTATTCTATAAGATTGTGAGGCACAACATATGAACCAAATACAGTGCAAAGTTACGATTAAAAAACGAATTCACCAAGTTTTATGAAAGAAAAACTGTTTTTTTTCATACCTTTGCATAAGTATTTTTTTAAACACATTCGTAACAAGAGCACAAATAAACAAAAAACAATTAAAATCTATAGTGAAGATTATGGAGCAAATTAACAGTCTGAGAGACCAGCAAAAAGCAATAATCAGCAGCCTTTGTGTGGAAAGTCGCAAAGAGTTCTTGTCTTATTTCTTTAGCTACGCCAAGGATAAGGACAAAGCTGAGGATATGACTCAGCAATTGTTTGTACACCTTTTATTATATAAGGGTGTTATTCTTCCTGCAACTTTGAGAAGTTTTGCTTTTCAAACAGCTCGGCGTATTATTGTTGATGATTCTCGCCGTATGGCTTGCCATCGTTCAACCATGGCTTATTACGAAACGCAATATAAAAATAACATGGAATATGTCGATGCACAGCAAGTGTTGAGTTGTGCACAGATTAAAAATATGGAACAGGTGGCTATGGTCTCTTTGGGTAAAAAGGCCTCAAGGGTATATGAGTTGAGCCGCTTTGATGGCTTGTCTATTGATGAAATCGCAGAGAAAATGCATGCAAAGCGTAGAACTATAGAGTCTCATCTTTATTTCTCACGTCGTCATGTGTGCCAAATGCTTTCACGAATAATGGCGATAGTCATCTGTTTGCTGGTTTGGCTACCATCTCTTTTTGCAGCCAAGGGTAATGGACATTATCTCTTTGCAACCTCGTCTCGTATCTCTTTAGCCAAGGAACGTGTGACTAACGACACGACGATGGCGAGATATTGGAGAGGTTTGGAAAATAAAGCCAGGCAATCTCTGAAGAAGACAGATTTGAATAATATGGAATATGTCGCCTTGGCCTATCGTATGACTGGTAAAAAAGAGTATGCTGAGAATATCAAGAATACTTTGTTGAAGTTTGATAAGACAGCAACCTGGGGCAATGCAGAGATGTTGGCACGTAAGCCCCAGTGGACTTCCGACCTAGGCCAGGCTTACAAGTGTTTCCTGGCGGCAGTTGGTTATAATGCGATTCGTGGCTGTTTGTCTTCTTCTGAGCGCACCAAGATTGCCAAGCTCTTGTATCGGCTTGGTATGAAACCGGCTATTGGCGACTGGATTGCGGAACCGACAAGAATACATTCGCTGAATTCCATGGGGCATAATTGGTGGGCTGCATGTGCTGGTCAGGGAGGTATCTTGGCTTTGAGCTTGTCGGAAGAAATACCTGAGGCAAAGAAGGCTGCCCAACAAGTATTGGAGGCTATGCCGCAATGGTTTAACTTTGGGGGTGATGTGCTTCAGAATAAGCCGCCAACCTTTGATGAAGCTGGTGGTACGTATGAGAGTGTAGGATATGCCAACTATGGCATTCAAGAGGCTTTGAAATTTTTGGTGGCTTATAAAAATATGTATCCACAAGCAAACATCCCTCATATTCCTCAGTTGGCAAAATTGTCGGATTTTTATTTCAATGTGAGCTATCCGATAAGTGACGGGGTAAGATGTATGAACTTTGGCGATGCCAATATGTTTGTCACAGGCTTGGGCAACATGTCTTTGGCATCCTATTTAGGGTATTCTTTTAAATATTTGGGATGGTATTCCAAAATGATAAAGGATGGATTGTATCGTGAGGAATTGACACGTGATCATCCGATAGGCTTTCTCTATACATCATACAAGACTGACGATGTAAAAGTGCCAATGCTTCCTTCTTCTCACTTATGGAAGAGTTTTGGTTGGGCTACTATGCGTGATTCTTGGCAGCAAAATGCCACGATGCTTGCGGTGAAGAGTGGATATACTTGGAATCATTCCCATGCAGATGCCAATTCGTTCATCCTTTTCCATAAAGGTGTTGACATTATCAAGGATGCAGGTGGTTGCAGCTATTCTTTGGAGCAATATCGCAACTATTTCTTTCAGAGTCAAGCACACAATGTGGTGCTGTTTAATGGGAAAGGGCAAAGTCGGCATCAGCAATACCATGGTGCCATGCTGCCAGGAAGTCTCCACTACCTGATGGATGCAGGAGATATAAAATACGTGTTGGCAAATGGTACGGGACCAATGGCTGATAAGTTGATACGTAACTTCCGTCATTTCCTTTGGATAGGCAAGGTGCTTTTGATAATTGATGATTTGGAAAGTTATGAGCCAGGCTCTTATGAATGGCTTTGGCACACTAATGGAAAGGTAAGGAACAACAATGGTCGCCTGAGTGTTGTGAATGGTCAATCTGCAATTGATATCTTGCCAATATATCCTGCGCAGATGGTTCCTTCAGGATTTGTTCACGACTATCCTACCTGCCTTTATATCAAGGAGCATCAGGGACCTGTAGATCATCATGTGGACCAGATGGAAACCTATTATGGATTGAATTTGCCTCAGAAGACGGCAAAAGTGAAAGGGCTTATGGCTATTATATTGAAGAATTCTCCTGACGACACAAAAATGCCGGAATTTGAAAAACTTCAAGGTGACGACTGGATAGGTGTTCGTATTACTCAGGAAGGACAGTCAACGGAAGTGTATATCAATCAGCTAGCTGATGGTACCTTGATGCACAGCAACTCTTGGATAGAGGCAAATGGTTGGACAACGGATGCTTATCTGACAGCGATTACATATAATGCTAAAGAAGGGATAGACAAGCCGACTCGTGTGTTCCAAGCCTATAGCAGTGCTTTGCGCCGAGGAGGAAAGTCATGGTTCGCATCGCTTTCTAAGCAATTCTATATTAAAGACAATAAAAACAATATTCATATAAAAAAATAAAAACTATTATGAAGCATAATTTATTAAAAGTTTGTATGCTCTCAGGATTGGCAATGCCATGTTTTTCTGCAACTTTGATGGCTGCAGGAAGCTCCAATCCTATTGTGGCTCAGCAAGAGTTAGTTCGAGGTACAGTAGTGGACAAGAATGGGGAACCTCTTATCGGTGTAACTGTACAAGTGGTAGGACAGCAAGGGGGCGCTGTGACGGATCTTGATGGACGTTATTCCATCAAAGCGTCTAAAGGTGCTTCTGTCAAGTTCTCTTATGTGGGATATAAGGAGCTGGTGGTTAAGGTTGCTGGCACAAGCCTGAATGTAACCATGAGTGAGGATAGCGAACTCTTGGAAGAGGTTGTAGTTGTTGGTTATGGTACTCAGAAGAAAGAGACTTTGACAGGTTCTGTAGCCATGGTTAAAGGCGATGAGGTATTGAAAGGCCGTGCTGCTTCCAATGTAGGTACAGCATTGCAGGGTGCAATCCCTGGCTTGACCATTACCCGTTCTTCTTCTCGTCCTACGGAGAATGCCAAGATCAGTATTCGTGGTGGTATCTCAGCCAATTCTTCCGACCCATTGGTACTCATTGATGGTGTAGATGCTTACTCATGGGAGTTGAACTATCTGAACCCGAATGACATAGAGAGTGTCTCTGTGTTGAAGGATGCCGCTGCATCTATCTATGGCGCTCGTGCAGCAGGTGGTGTTATCTTGGTAACCACTAAGCGCGCCAAGGAAGGAAAGACTACTGTTACTTACGATGGTTCTGTAACAGCCAACTTTATGGGCAAGAAATACCCTGCCGCTACAGGTAGTGAATGGGCGCGTATGATGTTGATGGCAGACTATAATGATACCAATCATCCTAATGGAGCCTCTTCTCTGTGGACACTCCAGGGATGGAACAAGGAAGTTTATACTCGCATCATGAACAATGAGGCATTTGACTGGAATGGTACGAATGTATTGCGTATTGATCCTGCTCATGCCAACCAAGCTGACTTGGTATATGGTACGACATGGGGTACTTCCCATAACATCAGCATACAAAGTGGTAACGAGAACTTGAAAAGTGTGACTTCTGTAGGTTATGCTAACGACCGTTCTTTGATTAAGGTTGTGTATGATGGTCAGAAGAAGTATAACTTCCGTAACAATACCGATTATAAGCTTGGTAAATATGTGAAGCTGGAGACGGGTGTTTCTTACGATTATAAGCTGGCTGATGTTCCTACATACGGTATCGGCTACGGTTTGCAGGACATGTGGATATTCCCTCTCTATACAGAAAGTGGTAAGAATTACTACGATAACTTCGGTGGAAACAATGTATTGGCTCACTTGACTCAGGGTGGTAAGACCAAGACAAATTCTCACATGCTTCGTGCCAGCGGTAAGGCTACCGTTGATTTGAGCTTTATTGATAAGTCTTTGCAGGGTCTTTCTTTCTATGCCAAGGGAAGTTTTCGTCAGTTCTTCGAGAATAAGAAGGTGCAGACTCATAAGATTCAGATGTATTCTTATTATGATGTGGAGAATGGACCACAAACAACAAATGGTGCCACGACAGGTTCCAAGGCAAAGATTGAGTCTTTGACCGAAACCAATACTCGTGCCTTATACCAATTGTATGAGTTCTTCCTGAACTATGACCGTACGTTCGGCAATCACCACGTGTCTGGTATGTTTGGTAACACCAATGAGTTGCGTGATAACTATTCCACTTCTATTTATCGTTCAAGCACGGGTACAGTTTCCTTGGATGATATGAATGTGTATGATACCACTACCGACCGTATCACTAGCTCAGGTTCTTACAAGTGGGCTTATGTTTCTTTGGTAGGACGTTTGAATTATGATTTCGCTGGCAAGTATCTGGTTGAGGGTAGCTGGCGTCATGACGGATCTTCCCGCCTGGTCAAGAACAACCGCTGGCAGGACTTCTTTGCAGCCAGTGCTGGTTGGAGAATCTCTGAGGAAGCCTTCTTGAAAGACTTAGACTGGTTGAGTAACCTGAAACTTCGCGCTTCTTGGGGACAGTCTGGTAATGTAGCTTCTATTGGAAATTATGAGGCTTACCCACAGATTGCTACAGGAACAGCCATTATGAATGGAGTACGAGTTCCTACAAGCTGGATTTCTGGTATCACAGACGATTCTCGTACATGGGAAACTGTTACTTCTACCAACATTGGTGTGGATTATGGTTTCTTCAATAACCGTCTGAGCGGTTCGTTCGATTACTTCTGGAGAAAGAATGATGGTATGTTGATCAACATTACCTATCCACAGGTCTATGGTGGTAAGGCTCCTTCAACCAACTCGGGTACCTACAAGACTCATGGATGGGAATTTACCCTCGCTTGGCATGATCAGATCAACAAGGATCTCAGCTATGATGTAGCATTCTCTTTGTCGAATGCCAAGACAGAGGTTACTTCTTACAAGGGAATGACCGCCATCAATCATGGTGTCAACTCTATCGTAGAGGGCAAGCCATTGAATGCACTGTATGTATATAAGACCAACGGTATGTTCCAGAACCAGGCTGAGGTAGATGCTTACTATGCAGAAATGAATGGCAAGGTTTCTGGGTCAAAGATTGGTAATGTGAAGCAAGGTACAGTCAATGAGCTGACTCCTGGCTGTGTGCGTCGTGTTGACCTCAATGGTGACCATGACATCACCAAGGACGACCTCTATTACTACGGTGATACAGACCCTCACTACAACTTTAGTCTGAACCTGGGATTGAGATACAAGAATCTTGATTTCAGTGCCTTCTTCCAAGGTGTAGGTCAGCAGTATAATGTACGAAACGGTCAGATGGGTTGTGCCTTCTGGAGCGGTTGGACCAACACCAATGGTTACTTTATGGACCATACTTGGTATCCTGGCGATCCTGATGGATTCCATTCTGCTAATCAGAATGCCAAGTTCCCATTGATTTCACGTAATGGTAGCCGTAATGCCTGGAACTACAAGGAGTATAACGACATCAACGTCATCAACTCCTGGTACGCACGATGCAAGCAGATCCAGTTGGGTTACACCTTGCCAAAGGAATGGACCAACAAGCTTTCCATGTCAAAGGTTCGTGTATGGATTTCAGGTGAAAACCTGTTTGATATCTCTAACGTGAAGGACGGCTATGATCCAGAAGCAGCAGCTAAAATGGGTACCTATAATGGTGTAGATGTATTTGCAAGCTCTTTGTCATTTGGCTTGGACGTAACATTCTAATTATGTGTAAATTTAAGATAAAACAATTATGAAAACAAAGAAATATATATTTATGTTGGCTTCTGCCGCTCTGTTGTCAATGACAAGTTGTACAGACTGGTTGGAACAAGAGCCAATGTCTAATGTTACAACAGCGTCTTATTTCAAGACAGCTAAAGAGTTCCAGTATGCAGCTAATAGATTGTACGACCAAGTGCAAGGCTATAACGCTAAATCAAGTTATGATTTGTTTGACTTTGGTACTGATTTGAACTTCTTGGCGTTTGACGTTTCGGAACTGTCAGGAAACACTGCGGCACCGGCTTCTGATAATGCATATAAGCAGCCATACGAGTATTTGCGTAATGTAAACAACCTGCTGGAGCAGGTAGGTAAGTATAAAGGAACAGAGAGTATCGATGTTCCTGTTGGTATTGCCTATTTCTTCCGTGCCTGGTGGCATTTCAACCTCTTGCAGCGTTATGGTGGTGTCACCTTGGCTATGGAAGTTCCTACAACAACATCAGAGATAGTGTGGGGACCACGCAATTCCCGTTATGAAGTGGTTAGTGCCATTCTTTCAGACTTGTCTGAGGCAGAAAAACGCCTGGCTTCCACCACCAAGGGCTCAACGGGCAATGATGGTTCTGTAACAGCAGAAGTAGTGAGTGCTTTCAAGGCAAGGGTATGCCTGTATGAGGGTACATGGGAGAAATACTTGGGACGCGGTTCCGAAGACTTCACTAATGGTGACGGATCTTCCAGTGGTGCAGGTACAGCCATGCCTTCTGATTATCCTTCAGTAACAGAACTTTTGACAATGGCAAAGAACGAGGCTGCCAAGTTTGTCAGTGGTGGTGTTTATGCTAATGAATATTCTATTTGGATGGAGTGTGAAGATCATGCCATCAAGGATTATCAGAATATGTCGTACTATTACCTCTTTGCTTTGGAAGAGTCGGATTCTAATCCGTATGGTGTGACCAAGGCTTCCAATAATGAGGCTATCTTCCGTAAGTGCTATGACTATTCTTTGCAAAAGTATGGTGGTGCTAACATGACTCACTCAATGCCATGTGGTGGCTCACGCAAGTTGATGGATATGTATCTCTGTACTGATGGATTACCAATCAACAAGTCTCCTTTGTTCAAGGGATATAATGGATTTGATGATGAGTTCAAGAACCGTGATGCGCGTATGGTGGCTATTTTCAAGCAGATAGGTCATTCTTATTGGTCGGCTAATAATGAATATGGACGTCCTGCCAACTATAGCATCGCTCCAGGTGATGATCCTGATAATGTAGGTGGACTTTATTCTCCTATATTGACATCTATCAGTGCGAATGCTTCAGGTTTAGGGTATGACTGCCGTAAGTTTACAGAGGAACGTGAACGTCCAACAAATCAGGAAAGTGCGGACTATATGCTGATACGTTTGCCTGAGATGCTCTTGACTTATGCAGAAGCAATAGTCGAGTTGGATGGTCAGATTTCTGACGCAGACCTCGACAAGACTATCAACGTTATCAGAAAGCGTGCCCATATTGCTAATCTCAGCAATAGTCTGGTAGAGAATAATGGTCTTGATATGAAGGAGGAAATCCGTCGTGAGCGTACCTTGGAGCTTTGGGGTGAAGGCTTCCGTCGTGTTGACTTGTGTCGTTGGGGAATTGCAGAGGCAGAGTTGACTCGTCCTGTATGTACTTATTACTCTTCATACGAAGGCGTTCCTACCCAATTGTCGAAGGAAGACCGCCCAGGTCACCCAGGCAATAAGATTTACAAGGCGGAAGCATGGGCTGGTAGAATCGTAGAGACAGAAATGCCTCAATCTACCTATGCTGCAGGTATGCCAACCGTAAAGCCTGGTTGTTTGATTGTGGAGACCGCAAATAATCGTAACTTCTCTAAGAAGAATTATCTGGCTCCTATACCTACAGACCAGATTGCACTGAATGGTGCGTTGACACAGAACCCTGGCTGGTAAAATCACAGCGCAGACGAATGGAAAAACAAAAAAGCCCTAGAGAGAAAAGTCTCTAGGGTTAAGGAAATTCTTCGTTCAAAAGCTTTGAACCTATGTTCAAAAGTTCTGAATACACATTCAAAGCTTATGAACGTACATTCAAAACTTTTGAACGGAGATTTTCATTCATGATAAAAACAAGTATATTATCCAAGAAATACTCTTTCTATATGAAGAAGATAATAACAACACTAATGCTGTGCCTCATCACCCTATCGATGACAGCCAAGAGGCATACGGCGGCGAATAACCGTCTGGTAATAGCCAAGGCTCCAGCCGGCATCGAACTCAAGAAAGACTTTGAGGTAAAAGCCCGCACCAGCGGCGGCGAATGGAAGGACATAGACACTTATGCCTTCAAGGTGGATAGAGTCGCTGATGCCAAGCACAATGCCGAAATCACATCCGTGGCTAAGTTTGAGTTTGAAGGAAAAGTTGAAATACAGGTAAAGAGCATTGCTCAGGATATCAAGAGTTTCAAGGTTCGTCCTAACTCCTACGGGATAGAGGCTAAGCAGGAGGGCAACACATTGACGTTCTCTCTCGACCGCCCCCGCTACCTCTCCGTAGAAATCAACGGCAACATCTACCAGAATCTCCAAATCTTCGCAGACAACATTTTAGAAAAGCCAAAGGTAAAGAAGAAGAAAGACCTGATGTATTTCGGACCGGGCGTTCACGATTTCAAGGGCGACTCCATCCACATTGCATCAGGCAAGACTGTTTTCATCGATAACGGAGCCGTCATCAAGGGCTGGTTATCCACCTACGGCTCAAAAGACGTGAAGATTCTCGGTCACGGCATCGTAATGCCGGGACACCACGAAGGCATCATGGTAAGATACAGCAAGAACGTCTATATCGACGGACCTCTCACCACCCAGTTGCCTATCGGCGGTAGCGATTCCGTGACCGTGAAGAATGCCAAGGTGATGAGCTGGTATGGCTGGGGCGACGGTTTCAACATCTTTGCCAGCAACAACATCTACCAGGAGCACCTCTTCGCCCGTACCAGCGACGACTGCTCTACCATCTACTGCACCCGCAAGAACTATCATGGCGGTTGCAGGAACATCACCATCAAGGATTTCGTGATGTGGGCAGACGTAGCTCACCCTATCATGATAGGTCTGCACAGCGAGACGCCTGAGAACGAGGAAATCAGCAATGTGCTCTATGACAACATCGACATCCTGGAGCATGCCGAGAACCAGATAGACTATCAGGGCTGCATCGGCATCAACAATGGCGACAACATCCTGGTAAAGGGCATCACCTTCCAGAACTTCCGCATCGACAATATCCGCAAGGGTATGCTCTTCAACATGCGCGTATGCTTCAACAAGAAGTACTGTTCTGCCCCAGGCCGTGGCATCGAGGACATCACCCTCCGCAATATCGCCTACACCGGAGAAGCTCCCAACATGGGCATCATCGCCGGTTACGACCAGAGCCGCAAGGTGAAGAACATCCGCTTCGAGAACTTCACCATCAACGGCAAGGTGATTTCTGATGACATGCCGGGAAAGCCAAAGTGGTACAAGACCGCAGATATGGCGAATATCTACGTGAACGACCACGTGGATAACGTGACATTCTCTAAATAAAGTCTTTGAGACTTAATATATTTTTTAAATTAGCATCTAGTGCATCAAAAGTACAGCTTCAAGGCCTTATGCAGCAGATGCTAATTTATTCTTATAACTATATTATCCAAAATAAATGATGAATAACCGCATTTTATATCCAAAAGTAATTACCTTGATTTGTTGCATAAGTCTCTATTGCATCAGTTCTTGCACACATCATAGCAATTCAGTAGAGCAAGTTGTAGAATTAGCTGGTGAAAATGGGGAAGAATTAGAAGCAGTATTACTGCATTACCAAAATGAGCCTACAAAGCAGCAAGCAGCTTGCTTTCTTATTGCAAATATGCCACATCACTACAGTTATGAATCCAGGCAAATAGATAGCATGAAGTCAATAAAAGAACAAAGTATAAAAGGAGGAAAACTTCATGACAGCATTGTATCTCATTGGAAGTCTTATAACTATAAAAATTCATTCAAAAAGAACGACATCCAACACATTACTGCAGAACTACTTATTGAAAATATCGACTATGCCTTTAAAGCTTGGGAAAGTAGACCATGGAACAAGAGATACAACTTTAACGATTTCTGCAAATATGTCTTACCATATAGAATAGGCAACGAGACTCTTTCTCCATGGAGAAAAATATACTATCAAAAGTACAGCAAAATACTAGACTCGCTATATAAAGGTTCCGATGTTGTTATTGCCGCCAAAATGTTAGCATCATATTTAAAACAAGAAGGCTTTATCACACGAGAAGACCTTCCACTTCCCCACCTTGGTGCAAAATTTCTTCTCAAAAATCGCATCGGTTCTTGCCTGGACCAATGTGACATAGCTATTTACGCATTTAGAGCAGCAGGAATTCCTATTGCTTTAGACTTCTATAAAATTTCCCCAAGCTACAATAGCACTCATTATTGGACTGCCATAATAGACACTACATGTTTAGCAGTTCCTTTCAATTATACAGAAAAAGAGATTTCAAGACAAGATAAATTTGAAAGAAAGTTAGGAAAAGTATACAGGATTAGTTACGACTATCAACAGAACGCTAATCACTACAATAACAATTACTTTCCTTTTTTCAACCAACCATACGTGAGTGATGTTACTTATGAATACTTTCCAAATAGTCATGCCTATATAAGAACTAAGGAAAAGACTTCCAAAAGAACGCCTTTATATTTATCCATTTTCGATGGCAAAAACTATAATCCAATAACCTTTGCATATAGTGAAGGAAAAGACTTTGTATTTCCATATCTTGAAGAGAATTTGGTATATTTCCCAACAATCGTAAAACATAACACATTACAACCATCAAACGTTCCGTTCTTACTTTTGAACAACACTCCACATTATTTCACCCCAGATAAAAGAACGTTGATTACCGCAAAACTAACCAGAAAGTATCCGATACTAAAAGGACGAGATTTTACCAAAAACACCATTGGGGTACAAATTTGGGGATACTCATACAAAGATGACAAAGACTCAATCCTTTTGTCACATTTCACCCAAATGCCTCAAAACAATTATATAACAATCCCTTTAAAATCTAAAAAAGCATTGAGGTATATCAAATACATTGCCCCTATTGACAAAAGAATCGAACTTGGCGAATTTTATGTGCTCTGCAATAACGACACATTAATTCCACATAAAATAACTTCTTCATATCCACTTGACGAAATCCATAAGAAAAATCTACAGCTTCTCTCAGATGGAATTTGGGAATCATTTTACATGTCCTCAACAAAAGGGGAACAACTCATATTTGATTTCAGGAAGGCACAAAAAATGACCAAACTTATTGTCATTCCAAGAAATGACGATAATTACATTCACAAAGGGGATACATACGAACTATTCTTCCATAACGGAACGAGAAACTGGCAAAGCCTTGGAAAGAGAACGGCTACAAACAGCTACTTAACATTCAATAATATCCCTTCTAATAGCATATTGTGGCTTCACAACCTTACACGAGGCAAAGAAGAAAGACCTTTTTACATAAATAAAGGACAGCAAATTTTTCCATAGGAATAAGTGTTTTATACACATCATCCGTATATTAAGTAATTAATAACTTTATTATGCAAGAAACAACAAAACATATAGAGCAAATTAAGACTTTAGGTACATACGAAGTTTTTATATCCTTCGTCGTATTTTGTCTAATTTGCGGCATAGCAACACTCCAATTAGACACTTTTATTGGAGATAAGACATATCCCAAATGGATATGTCTATATCTGCTTGTCTTTACCTGTACTTGTCATCTTACATACAAGGTCATAAAGAAAGAATTGTTCTTTTCAAAACAAGAGATGCTTGCGTTCTGCTTATACATGATTCTCATATTCTATTTATGGCAAAGAGGAGCTAATATTGAGACTACAATGTCTGTAGCCTCAACATTGAGTTTGTACCTATCTTTCAAAAAAAGTAGCCAAGTCATACATAAAAGCATCAACTATGCTATCATTGCAAGCAGTTTATTTTCCATTGGATATAGTCTTGTTATGATAACAAATGGAGAATCACAAATTAAAGGCACATACGAAAACAGCAACGCCTTATGTTTTCTCTTAGTTTACTCAGCAATCATCTTACAGAACAAGCACTCTACCTATTATATATGGAAGGGATTACTTGCCTTAAACATCAGTGCCATTATTAGTACTTCTTCACGAGCAGGTATACTTGCTATGATACTATGTTTCTGCTGCACTCTCCGTAAAAAGCTTGTTTACTGCATTTTTCTCCTTGGAGTAGTTATATGTGTAGTTACTAATTTCAAAAAAGAGTCATCTTTAGGCCGAGCTTTCATATACGAAACAACGGTTTCTATGCTTGATACACCTAAGCATATCATCTTAGGGTATGGGCATGATGGATTCCGCAAATATTACATGGCGCATCAAGCTAACACATTGGTAAAAGCAGATATATCTACAAGACAAAGAGCTGACAATATTCAGCATCCGCTTAATGATTTTTTACTCCTAACAATCAACTATGGAATAATCGCAACCATACTTGTTGTTTGTATCATAGGGATTTTATTAAGGCACACCAAATTAGAGAAATGGTTACAATGCTATTTTTGTGCAACAATAATCTTTTGCATGTTTGGTTATCCTTTTAACTATCCGATTACATGGGTTACTTTCGTTTACGCTTTAGCTTATACCAATAGGCAAAGAGGTCGTCAACCACTTGCTTGGGCAATTGGAACTATAAGTATTTTTTCTGCTATTATAATTAGTGAAGTTACCTTTAAGAGAGGTCGTCAATTTTATTCATGGAATCAAGCAATACGCTTCTCTCATTTTGGAATGGTGGAAAAAGCCCAAAAGAAATATGAACAATTGGAAGTAAAACTGGCAGATTATCCAGAATTCAACTATAACTATGCGTACTTCTTACTGAAAATTGGACAAAAGAAAAGGGCTCTCAGTTTGATTTCATTATGTAACATCAACAATTATGATACGCAAATACTAACAGGTGACATCTACTCTGCATTGGGCAATTATCCTTTAGCCATAGAACACTATAGCTATGCAGAACAAATGTGTCCTAACCGTTTCTTGCCATTATTTGCAAAATTTCAAGTCTACGAGAAGTTAAAAGACAAAAATAGACTAAGATATTTAGGAACTAAGATTTTAAGTAAATCCATAAAAGTTCCATCTTATAAAATAAATAACATAAAACAACAAGTAAAAATAAAATTAACAGCTCTATGAAAAGAACAATATCAACATTAATCCTAGCAGGAACTCTTATAGCATTTACAGCTTGTCAAAAGCACCAGCCAAGTACGAGCAACCACATTAATGGGCAAAGTGCTCTAACTGTAGATAATCCACATTTCAAACTTGGTGAAATTTCCAAAAAGGAAAAAGACACCGTTTGTTTTTTCTTTGACATAGAAAACATCTCTAATCAATTAGCATCAATAGATAAAATTGATGTTTCATGTAACTGTGTGAAAATTGACACAAAAACACGTCCCATATACCCACACTCCAAGTTAAGAGTAAATGGACATATAAATCTTAAAAGTCAGTATGGACATTTAAGCAAATCTCTGTTTATAACTTACAACAGTAAGCAACTTTTACAGCTTCGAGTAGTTGGGGACATAAAAGAATAATAAAGATATCGCAGAAAGCGAAAAGCGAGCAACAGAGTAGCTAAAAATAAAAACATCAGATTATGGATCCACCTTAAAAGAAAGCAAACTCGTAACAATCCTCCAAAGGGGTTGTTATCAATCTATGATTTAATTGTCAAACGGCAATCTATTTTGATTGCATAAAGTAAACAACATGAAAAAAATACTATTTTTCTTAACATTTATCATATCTATACTCTCGTTTTCTTCATGTTCTGAAGGAGAGCATACGTATAGCTGTAACAAAAGTGTTGACACATGGGTAAAGGAAAACTTGCCTACTATCCAAAAAATGACCAGAGCAGATTGGTTACACACAGACTCTGCTGTGAATATCGCCATTTATCGCGCCTTCACACCTCAACAAAAGATAAAGTTCTGGCAGGACAAACTTCAAGAGGTAGAACAACTAAGTTGGTCTAAAGAAGAACTTGCACATATAAAGAAAGTTGAGGACTTTATTAATTCTCATACAGAGTATTTTGAAAAGCGCCTATCTGACGAGCAACTTGACAACTTAGACAACTTTGCTTATGAGTGGCAAGAATATGCAATAAAGAATTTGGGTTGGTCAAAAGATATTTGTAGAGCTATTATAGGAACAGGCAACAAAGTAAAAAACACCCAAGGAGAGATCATTGCATCAGCAACAAGCAACAGCAATAGCCGTATAGCCAGAAGCGAAGACTGCGATTGTTCGGTCAACAGCGATTGGTGCACAGGCGGATGGTACTGTAAAGAAACCAACTGTACAGAGAGTGACTGGGGATGTGGAACTCTTCTCTTACATGACTGCACAGGAAATTGCCATTGGTAAAACAAAAAAGAGGACAATATGAAAAATCAATATAAGCATTTCTTGATATTCTTTGGATTATCACTAGCTTTGTTCTTTGTAACAACTGCGTTTAATACCTTTCGTTCCATCTATCTCTCTTCATGGATAGATAGCATCGCCTTCGCCTTATTTACATGGCTCGGCCTAAAAAAGTGCAAGGAAAGAGGTTCTCAAATGCCCCTAGTTCTCATCGCCATATTACTAGGAAGTATCATTTTGGAGATTCCAGAAAGAATCATCCACTATGAGAGTACATACCACTCATTATTAATTCCATTAGTAAAGGTTGTCAGTATTATTTTGGCTGCAATTTGTTTTCACAAAAGAAACCTTGCAATCATTATCATCTCAATAGCAATACTAGCCCTCCTAAATACAGTGGGACAAATGGAATGGATTGCTTTTTGTAACAAATAAAATAAAAACAAGCAACATGAAAAAGATACTATTTTTTAGTTTTTGTCATGTCTATGCTCTCGTTTTCATCAAGTTCTAAAGAGGAACCATCTCTGTGTGGGAAAAGTCACAAAGGCTTCACCACACAGAGATTATTTTATAAAAAATAGAGAACTTTTAATTTCAATCCACTAAAATACATCTTATTTTATCTAACTAAACCTACAGCTTTTTCTTCTTTAATCTGATAATCATCTGTATGAAGCTTGGAATCATGATGCAGAGAGAAAAGCCTACAGCGTAATATACGGTCTTCTCATCGCCATGGAAGAGGTCGATGAGCTTGCCGTCGCTCTGCGGCATGATATTGGCAAGGACATACGCCATCGTATTGTTCACCCAGTGGAGCAGGATGCCCGGAACAAGACTGCCGGTGCGATAATACATCCATCCCAGAAGCAAGCCCATCAGGAGGGCATTGATAAACTGTGCCAGATTGGCATGAACTACTCCGAAGATGGCTGCAGAGATGAAGATGGCTACCCAATGGTTCTTCTTGCTCATGATGCCCAGCAGGGTGCGGAGGATGGCTCCACGGAACACTACCTCCTCGGCAAGAGGCGCCAGGATGCCGACAGCCACATAGCCCCAAGGCTCCTTCATCAGCGAGGTGAATATCTGCTGGGTATTCTCATCCATCTCGATGCCCAGCTGCTCATAGAGGAACGACAGGGGGATGATGGTGCCCAAGGTGAACAATGCCACCCAGAGAAGCGTGCCCCAAGGCTTGGAAAGCAGATAACTGCGGGTAAGCGGAGTCCACTTCGTCTTCAGGAAGATGATGAGGGTGATGACGTTGCTGAACGCCGATGTAAGCGCCGTCAGGATAGGATTGCTGCCCGAACTGATAGCCTGAAGCGTTGCCTGGTAACCTTCACCCTTAATGCCCGCCCAGATGCCTACGCCAGCATACATCACGATAATCTGTACTACTATAAATATAATCATGTAGAGGACGATATCCGTCAAACCTCTCTTTAAATTAATCTTTGCCATTGCTTTTACTGTTTATAATTAATAGTTTATAGCATTCTTGCTATCATTCCGCTTCCTTTTCGAAGAGATCCAGCACGGTCTGCTCATCCTCCTTCAGTTGTGCTGCCAACTCCTCGGGACTGTCAAACTTCTGCTCGCCCCGTATCCGCTTCATAAAGCCCACGAGGAGGAGCTGATCGTAGATGTCGCCATCGAAATTGAAGATATGCGTCTCCAGCGTTATCTGCTTGCCATTGAAGGTAGGGCGATTGCCCACATTCATCATTCCCCGCTTCCATACCACCGAGTTCTCCAGTCTTACCTTTACGGCATAGACGCCAGGGGCAGGAATCATCTGTCCGAAGTGCGAGATGTCGAGATTGGCGGTAGGGAAACCGAGCTTTCTGCCTTCGTGGAATCCGTTCACCACCTTTCCGATAATGGTATAAGGGAATCCGAGGCACTGGGCAGCCATCTCCACTTCTCCCTCTTTCAGGAAAGAGCGGATGACGGAAGAAGAGATGTTGATGCCATCTATCTGGAAAGCTTCGTTCCTGATTACCTCGATGCCCATCTCCTTGCCGTAGCGCACATAATCTTCGAAAGTCTCCTCGCGGTTATGACCGAAGCGATGGTCGTAGCCGATGAAGAGTTTCCTTACGTTGAGATGGTCGTGGAGCACCTGCTGCATAAACTCTCTTGCCGACATCGCAGCCATCGCCTTGTCGAAATGCAGCACCACGGCGTTATCCACTTCCGTCTTCGAAAGCAGCAGCAGCTTGGAATCGAGCGTGCTCAGCATCTCTGGCTGGTAATCTGCCTGCAACACCTTGCGGGGATGTGCATCGAAGGTGATGACAGTGGATTGCAAGCCCTCCTTTCGTGCCGTCTCTACGAGATGATGAATCAGATACTGATGTCCCCGATGCACCCCGTCGAAGAAACCGATGGTTGCCACACAAGGTGACAACTGCACGGTATCGTTATAATGTATTGTATTCATTCTATCTTAATCATTCATATCAGAAGAAGAATTCCTGTGGATTATCTTCTCTTTGCTATCATTCTCTTAAAAGCTCGCCACAGTTCGCCCACCCAAAGCACAACGGAGGTGGAACCGATAATGAGCAGCCACTCGTGGAGCGACAATGGTGTGGTGCGGAACATTTCGCCACCAAAGGTTACGATGATCCACTGACCCACCAAGACCAGTACAAGCACCAGAATCATTCCCTTATCCTTCAGGAAATGGCGGAAGGCGGTGTGATGACTCATCAGCGCCTTGGCATTGAAGAGGTTCCAGAACTGAATCATCACGAAGGTGGTGAAGAACATGGTCAACTCATGTACATCTACTCCACCCTTGCCTCTGCGCTCGCAATAAACCAGCAGGGCAAACATCACGAGGAAGAAGACGATGCCGCAGAACAGGATGCCGAAACCGATGCTCTTGTTGATGATGAAATCGGATGCCTTGCGTGGCTTATCGTTCATCACCTCGTGAGATGGAGGCAATGAGGCAAGTGCCAGGGCTGCGAAGGTATCCATAATGAGGTTGACCCAGAGAATCTGGGTTACCGTCAGAGGCATCTCGGTTCCGATGACAGAACCGCCAAGCACCAGCAGGAGGGCAGCCACGTTTACTACCAACTGGAAGAAGAGGAAGCGCTGCAGGTTGCGATAGAGCGAGCGTCCCCACATCACGGCGTTGGCGATAGACTTGAAGGAATCATCGAGCAGAGTCATATCCGAAGCCTCCTTAGCCACGGAAGTTCCCGAACCCAGCGACAAGCCCACATGGGCATAGTGAAGCGCCGGAGCATCGTTGGTACCATCGCCTGTTACGGCAACCACCTCGCCACGCTTCTGGAGCATGGCAACCAGTCGCTGCTTATCAGTAGGACGGGCACGGCTCATCACTCGGATATCCTTAGCCCGCTCGTAAGCCTCTTCATCAGAAAGTGCCTCCCACTGTTCGCCCGTAATCATCTGCTGGTCGAGCGAAGTCATGGAGCCATCCGCTCCGATATTCTCAGGTTCATCTTCGAAGACACCTATCTGCTTGCCTATCTCCAAGGCGGTGGCAGCCGTATCACCCGTAACCACCTTCACCTCGATACCCGCATGGCGGCACTCCTGCACGGCGGCAGGAACATCCGGACGGATAGGATCGGCAATGGCAGCAATGGCCTGCAACTGAAGGTCGTTGGCATCGAGAAGTGCTACCACTTCGGCAGTAGAGGTTCTGGAAGTTCTCATGATAGAAGCTTCTACCTTCTTATAGGCGAACGCCAGGGTTCTCATTGCCTTATGCTGCCACTCATCGAGCTCTTCGGCTGTCTGTTTCAGCATTCTATCCTCGATGATGCATTTCTTCATCACGATTTCCGGCGCACCCTTCACGAAGAGATAGGTCTCGCCATCAACTTCTGCCAAGGTTGCCATCATCTTTCTCTCGGTAGAGAAAGGCAACTGCTTGAGCACGTTCACCTGCTTGCGGAGTTCTTCATAATTCTTGCCCTGGGCATCGAGCCAGAGCAGGAGAGCCGACTCGGTAGGATTTCCGATAGGTTTGCCGTCATTCAACTCGGCTGTAGAGTTGAGGGCGATGGCAGTATCGAGCAGCGCCTCATCGCCCTGCTTGAGTTCCAGGGCACTCACCTGCATCTTGTTCTGGGTAAGCGTACCGGTTTTATCGGTACAGATCACGGTAACGGCACCCATGGTTTCGCAGGCATGGAGCTTGCGCACCAAATTGTTAGACTTCAGCATTCTTCGCATGTTGAGTGCCAAGGAAAGGGTAATCGCCATCGGCAATCCCTCCGGCACCGCCATCACAATCAGGGTAACAGCCATCATGAAATAGTTCAGCACGATTTCTGCCATATAGAAATAATCCTTGCCACCCCATGCCGGGTTGGTGAGGATATCGTGAATCAGGAAAATGAAGAAGGCTGCCACAGATACCACGGAGCCTACCTTGGAAATCATCTTAGCCAACTTATCGAGCTGCATGTGAAGTGGTGTCTCCACCGAAGTCTGTTCGGTAGATTTCTTCGCCACCTTACCTATCTCGGTAGCATCGCCCACGGCAGTAACCACGAATTCGCCCCTGCCATTCATCACCATGGTAGAACGGAGGATGACGTTGCGAGGATAGGCTCCATCGCCACCGCCTTCCAGCGATTTCTCGGCAACAGGTTCACCCGTAAGGGCAGATTCATTCATCTGCAGGTCGTTGCAGAGGATGAGTTCGCCATCGGCAGGCACCTCGTCGCCCACTTCCACGAGTACAACATCTCCCACCACCACATCGTGGCGTGGAATCTCCATCACCTTACCATTACGGCGCACCTTTACCAGCTGCTCTTCGCTGAGTGCCGTAAGCAGATTAAACTTCTTGGCAGCATCGCGCTCAAAGTAGAAGCCCACGGTAGTGGCAAGGAAAACAGCCACGAAGATACCTATGGTCTCCATGAAATTCTTTTCGATGAAAGCGAGAATGAGGGATACGAAAGCCGCCACAAGAAGTATCTGGATAATCGGGTCGCGATACTTATCCAAATACAGTTTCCATAAGGATGTACGTTGAGGAGGGGTAAGCACGTTTTTGCCATGCTGTTCCCTACTCTGTTTTACTTGTTCGTCGGTAAGACCGATTCTTTTGTTTTTGTCTATGTCCATTTCTGAATAGAAATACTTCTTCTTTTTATATGATTCATAAGTACATGCGCATGTGTGCGCACATAATTTGGTGCAAAGATACGCTATTTTTCTGATTCAAGGAAAATTTTTAAGATTTTATTTGGTTATTTGCCTAAAATCTAGTATCTTTGCACTCGAATTTGATAAAAATTCAACGGACTTGTAGCTCAGTTGGTTAGAGCAACAGACTCATAATCTGGAGGTCCTAGGTTCAAGCCCTAGCTGGTCCACGCTTCTATTACAGCGACTTACGAGCAATCGTAGACCGCTGTTTTTCTTTTTTCACAAAACGTATCCGACAGAAAAAAAGAGGGCAACTGGAGTTTTTGCAACCAAGTTGCAGAAACCTTTTCGTAATTTTGCAACCGAAATAGAAAAAGGAACTGAATGTTCCTGATTATATAGAACTAAAAGTATTGCAAAATTATGGAAGAAATGAAACATTCTCACGAACATCATCATGAAGTTCAGCACGATTGTCAGCATGAACATCATCATGGCTGCTCATGCTCCACAGAAGAACATGAGCACCAGGGTTGCGGTTGCCACCATCATCACCATGAAGAAGGCAGCTTGAAATCCAAACTCTTTCTGATAGGAGCAACCATCATCCTCCTGATCATCGCAGTTTTCATCGAAGAGGAATACAATCTGGCGACCTGGCAGTTGCTCCTCGTCTATCTCGTTCCTTATTTATTAATAGGACATGAGACGCTGGGCGAAGCTGCAGAAGGTATTGCCAAGGGCGACATGTTTAACGAAAACTTTCTGATGGCTATTGCTACCATCGGAGCCCTTTGCATCGGATTCTTCCCAGGATCAGATACAGAATTTCCGGAGGCTGTCTTCGTGATGCTCTTCTTTCAGGTGGGCGAACTCTTCGAAGGATATGCGGAGGGTAAAAGCCGCGACAGTATTTCGCATCTGATGAATATCCGACCGGATGTAGCGAATGTTGAAAGAAACGGAAAAGTTGAGTCGGTTTCGCCGGAAGACGTCAAGATAGGAGAAACTATCGTAATCCGTCCGGGAGAGAAAGTTCCATTGGATGGTATTGTTGTTGAGGGAAACTCAGCCTTGAATACCATTGCCCTGACGGGAGAAAGTATGCCACGGGATTTGAATGAAGGCGATACTATCATGTCCGGTTGCATCAACCTTTCAGGAGTGGTTCGTGTACGCACCACCAAGAGTTTTGGCGAAAGTACCGTATCCAAGATTATCTCTCTGGTAGAGAGCGCCGACAAGAACAAGTCGAAGAGCGAGGCTTTCATCACCCGTTTCGCCCGAGTCTATACTCCTATCGTTGTTTTCGCAGCCATCGCCTTGGCTCTTATTCCTCCTTTCCTGGCAGCAACAGGAATCGTAGGTGAAGGAACCTTTGGCGAGAATTTCCCATTATGGCTCAACCGCGCCCTGATATTCCTGGTAGTTTCCTGTCCTTGCGCCCTGGTCATCAGCGTGCCCCTCACCTTCTTTGGCGGCATCGGCGGAGCATCCCGGAACGGTATTCTCATCAAGGGCAGCAACTATATGGATGCTTTAGCCAAGGTGGGAACCGTTGTGTTCGACAAGACCGGAACTCTGACCCACGGAGAGTTTGCCGTGGCAGCTGTTCATGCAGATGCTTCCTGCCCAGACCATCCATCCCATGATGCAGATAATGTGCATATTGGCGAATATTCTGACAAGGAGAAAATCCTGCTTCATCTGGCAGCTCATGCCGAGCATTTCACCACTCATCCTATCGGCGCAGCCCTGCGTACAGCCTTCCCTCAAGAAGCAACGGATGGCTGCGAGGTGACCGATGTAGAGGAAATTGCAGGACAGGGTATCCGTGCCAAAGTGAACGGCAAGGTGGTTTGCGTGGGCAACAAGAAGATGATGGAAAGCATCAGCGCCCAATGGCACGACTGCAACCAGGTGGGAACCATCATCCACGTCGCCATTGATGGCAAGTACGCGGGACATATTGTAATCAACGATACCCTTAAGGAAGGAAGTGCCCACGCTATCAGAGAGCTGAAAGAACTGGGAGTGGAGAAAACGGTAATGCTGACGGGTGACCGAAGAGAAGTGGGAGAAGATGTTGCCCACAAACTGGGACTGGACGAGTGCCGCGCAGAACTGCTGCCAACCGATAAGGTTTCGCATGTAGAACAACTGCTGAAGACAAAACCGGCAGGCAAGACGCTCGCTTATGTAGGCGATGGCATCAACGATGCCCCTGTATTGAAGCGTGCCGATGTGGGCATTGCCATGGGTGGACTGGGTAGCGATGCAGCCATCGAAGCTGCCGATGTGGTACTGATGGATGATGACCCTAGAAAGATTGCCCTTGCCGTAAAGATAGCCAGAAGAACCATTCATATCGCTCACGAGAACGTGATATTTGCCATCGGAGTAAAGGTTGCCGTACTGATTCTCGCCACCATTGGTCTCGGCACCATGTGGATGGCTGTCTTTGCCGATGTAGGTGTTACGGTACTGGCTGTATTGAACGCCATGAGAAGTTTGGGTAAAAATCGTCTTTTTTATCGTTAAATACCAAAATAAGTTGTATCTTTGCAGCCGAATTGTTATATACAATACTGAATGGTTATGTATAAAAAAGACATTTTGACTATGAATAAGATTATCAAACTCATCTTCGTGCTCTGCTGCTTCTGCGGCATTGCACAGGCTCAGCCTCAACGTCCTAAGCTCGTTGTAGGCATCGTTATCGACCAGATGCGATGGGATTATCTCTATCGCTACTACGCCCGCTACGGCGAAGGCGGATTCAAGAGAATGCTCGGAGAAGGATTCAGCGTAGAAAACTGCAAGATTCCTTATATCCCTTCGGTTACAGCCATCGGCCACTCTTCTATCTGGACCGGTTCCGTTCCTTCCATCCACGGAATCGCCGGAAATAACTTCGTGAAGGATGGAAAGGTTGTGTACTGTACTGCCGATGATACCGTCAACCCGGTAGGTTCTGACAGCAAGGCTGGCAAGATGTCGCCTCGCAACCTGTGGGTAACCACCATCGGCGATGAACTTCGTCTGGCTACCAACAACCGCTCTAAGGTGATTGGTGTAGCCTTGAAAGACAGAGCATCCATCCTCCCTGCGGGCCATCACGCCAATGGCACTTTCTGGTTTGATGACAAGTCGGGCAAGTTCATCACCAGTACTTTCTATATGGATAAGTTGCCAGAGTGGGTGAACAAGTTCAACAAGCAGAAACTCCCAAACAAGTATCTTTCCAAGAAATGGGAGACGCTCTACCCTATCGATTCCTACAAGGAGAGCACCAGCGATGACAACAACTACGAGAATGGAATTGTTGAAGGCGAAAAGGCAGTATTGCCACTCGATCTGCCTACCTTATATAAAAAGCATGGTTACAAGATTCTCCGCAGTACCCCATTCGGCTGCAACCTGACTTTCGATATTGCCAAGGCTGCCATTGAGGGAGAAAATCTGGGTAGAAACACAGATACTGATTTGCTGACCATCAGCTGCTCAAGCACCGATTACATCGGTCATCAGGTGGGCGTAAACGCTATCGAAACAGAGGATTGCTATCTTAGATTAGATAAGGCTTTGGCAGATTTCTTCGCTTATCTCGACCAGACCGTGGGCAAGGGAAATTATCTCACCTTCCTCACCGCCGACCATGGAGGCGTAAACAACGCTACCTTCCTGCAGGATCAGCGAATCCCTGCCGGCATCTGGAACAAGAAGGGACTGGTAGATGAATTGAACAAGAGTCTGAAGACAAAGTTCAACACCGACAAGGACCTAGTAAAGACCATTATGAACTATCAGGTATTCTTCAATACAGACATCATCGAGGAACTCGGTCTGGATTACGCAGCCATCAAGCAGGTGGTAGTAGACAGACTGAAGAAAGACAAGGACGTGCACTATGCCTTCGACATGGAGAAGACCTCTATCGAGAGCATCCCTGAAGAGCTGAAGTTCCGTGCCATCAACGGTTACAACCGCGAGCGCAGCGGAGGTGTTCAGATTGTACTGAAACCAGGTCACTACGATTATTACAGCAGCAAGGGAACTACCCACGGAGCATGGAATCCATACGATATCCATATTCCTTGCCTGTTTATGGGTTGGGGCATCCAGCACGGCGAGAGTGCCCAGCCTCACTATATGACAGATATTGCCGCTACCGTATGTGCGATGCTGCATATTCAGGCACCTAACGGCTGCATAGGCACACCAATATTCTAAATAAAACTAAAGGCTAGATTCCCGATTCTGGGAACCTAGCCTTTATTTCTTTATTCAAAAGAAGTTCTTCTATCCATTCTCAGAAGAATCACTCTTATTCTTCATTCATGATTTCCATATATTCCTCGTAGGAAATATATCGGCCACCCATCGACTTGAGGTGCGGGGTTTCCAGCTGACAATCTATCATCTTGCCTCCATGCTCCTGCAGATAACGAGCCAGGAAGATGAGGGCTATCTTTGAACCCGACGGAACCCTGGAGAACATGCTCTCGCCAATGAAGACCTTGCCGATGGTGACACCATAAAGACCACCCACCAACTCATCGGTTTCATTATCCCATACCTCTACACTTGCCGCAAATCCCTGCTCATGAAGGGCGGTGAATGCCTGGATGATGTTCTCGCCCAGCCATGCGCCATCTTCCCAATACCGTCCGTTGGTCTTGCTGCATCCCCGTATCACGCCATCGAAATCTTCGTTGATTCCTACGCTGTATCGGTTCTTTCTCAGCAAGGTACGCATGGAATGACTGATGTGGATTTCGTCCGGGAAGATGACGAAGCGCTTCATCGGACAGAACCAGAGTATCTCCGGCTGGTCGCGAAAGCTATACCAGGGAAAGATGCCGTTGCTGTAAGCCAGAAGCAGGCGGTCGATACTCAAGTCGCCACCTATCGCAAAACATCCGTCATCATCGCCGTAATGCGGATCGGGAAAATAAATCTCTTCCGCATTTTCATCTATCTGTAATATCATCGCTTTCTAACAATTAATCACCAATTCCTTACCATCGAAATCTACGCAGCCCTTGCCAGCCTTCTTGAGCTTGCCGAAGAGCAGAGCCTTCATCAGGATTGGCTTCAGGCGGTTGCCGATGACACGATCCATCTCGCGGGCTCCATACTCCTTGGTAAAGCCCCACTCCAGAATCTTCTCTCTTGCCGCATCGGTAAGCGTAATAGAAACTCCCTTTGCAGCCAACTTTGCATCGAGTTGACGAAGTTTCTTGGCTAGAATCAACTCTGCCATGTGCTTATCCATATCGTTGAACACCACAGTGTCGGAAAGTCGGTTGATAAACTCAGGCTTGAAGGTCTTCTTCACCTGTGCCAGCATCGCCTCGCCACGGGTAACATTACCGCTGAAACCTACATTTGCCTGCGAAGCATACTGCGCTCCGGCATTGGAAGTCATTACAAGGATTACATTTCTGAAATCTGCCTTCTGACCCTTGTTATCGGTCAGACGGGCGTAATCCATCACCTGAAGCAGGATGTTGTAGATGTCGCTATGCGCCTTTTCAATCTCATCGAGCAAGAGCACGCAGTTTGGTGTCTTGCGGATGGCATCGGTCAGAAGACCTCCATCTTCATAACCCACGTATCCGGCAGGCGAACCGATAAGTTTAGCCACGGTATGCTTCTCGGTGTATTCACTCATATCGAAACGCACCAACTCGATGCCGAGCTCCTTTGCCAGGACACGAACCACCTCGGTTTTACCCACTCCCGTAGGTCCCACGAAGAGCAGCGAAGCCATCGGTTTGTCATCGTCCACCAGTCCTGCCTTCGCCATCATCACAGCCTCAACCACCTTATCCACAGCCTTGTCCTGACCGTAGATCTTGTCGAGTATGCGCTGGCGGAGTGTAGCCAGAGAATCATTGTTTTCATCCTTGATGGCAGCCGCATCTATCTTGCAGACCTTGGTAAGAATCTGCTGGATAATCGCCTTGGTAACATAAGAACGCTGGCGATATTCCACAGGATGCACCTCCAGATAAGCACCCGCCTCATCCATCAGGTCAATGGCCTTGTCTGGCAGACAGCGGTTGCTGATATATTTGGCGCTGGCACGGACGGCATATTCCAGGGCGTCCTTGCGATAGGTTACATTGTGGAACTTATTGTATTTATACTGCAAGCCCTCGAGGATTTTGATTGCCTCCTCCTCGGTAGGTTCCTTGATATCTATCTGCTGGAATCGGCGCACGATGCCCTTGCTCTGAGCCATGTAGCGGTTGAATTCCTCATAGGTGGTGGAACCGATGAATCGGATGTCGCCAGCCTCCAGATATTGCTTCAGCATATTGGAAGCATCAGGTCCGCCATCAGAGCCACGACCGGCACCTATCATATTATGAATCTCATCAATGTAGATGATGGTGTTACCTTCCTTCACGGCTCCTTCCATCACCATCTTGATGCGCTTTTCGAAATCGCCACGATACTGGGCACCGGCAAGCATCTGTCCCATATCCATACCGTAGATGCGTGCTCCCTTGAGACGTTCGGGTACCTGATTCTCGTTGATGAGTTTGGCGAGACCATAAACCAGGGCGGTCTTGCCTACGCCCGGTTCGCCGATGTGAAGCGGATTGTTTTTTTCTGCACGACAGAGCACCTGGATGGTTCTATCCAGTTCCTGCTCTCTGCCGATGAGCGGATTGTGTTCCTCCACCTTATCAGAGATACAGGTAACCAGCTGATGCCAATCCTGAGGCTGTCGGCTTCTGCCTTCCTCCTCGTCTTCATCATAGTCATTGTCATAATCGTCGTCATCATAGTTGGCGCCTATGCCCATATTAGCCTCCGCAGCCTCGTTTTCCAGCGGATAATAGCTATCCACACTCGCCAGGAACTCGCCCTGCCGGTCGCCCACATTCTTGCACAACAGGAATGCTGCTTCAGAGTTCTGCAAGCCAAACATTGCCTGTACGAAATGAGGCACGTTCACGAGTTTTCGATCAGCGGCAGCAGCCAAGGCGCAAGCCGTACCAAACATCGTCTTGAAGAGCGATGAAGGCTCAGGCAGATATTTGATATTTTCAGGCACACGCTCCTGCTTGGCGAGCCATCCCACCAAGTCCTCATGCATCTTGAGACTATCTACGCCTTCCTCCTGCAATGCCTGACAGAAGGCATACTGGCGGAGCAATGACAGGAGCATGTGCTCCGGCATCACGAACTCGTGGTCGAAGAACCGAGCCTGCTTCATTGCGTCATCCATCAAGACACTCATATATCGGGTTAATCCCATACTATCCATCTATTCTTTTCCCTTCTTTTTTATGGGGAAAGCGAAAAAAGTAAATATCATCCTAGGGGCTACCGACCCCAAAAATCACTCTAACTTGCCTTCACTTCCCTCTAAATTCCCATTTATTATTCTGGCATATAAGTGAGCTTCAGGGGATACTTCTGCGTACGGGCTTTCTCCATCGCTTTCTCCACTTTGCTCTTGGCGATGTCATAGCTGTAGGTGCCCACCACGGCTTTCTCTTCGTGATGAACCTTGAGCATGATTGCTTCAGCCTCAGCCTGCGACTTGAAGAAGATGGTTTCGAGGATGTCTACCACGAAGTCCATCGGTGTAAAGTCGTCGTTGAACATCATTACCACGTAACGCCCCGGCTCCTTGAGCCTCGTTTTCTGGCGTTCACGAATTGCTGTCTGTTCTTGAGCCATATTTGAATTATTACTTTGTATAAGCATTGGTAATCTCCACGACATAGACATCGTGGAATCCACCCTTGGCACCATACCACTGCAGAAGGTCCTTATCGAGGAACTTCTCTGCTGTCATATTGTCCTTATAGAGTTTGCGGCATTCCAGGGTGAGTCTACTCTGCTCGAATGCGATGCTGCCGTTATCGGTTTCTACCGGAGTCAATCCAGTTTCCTTTGCCTTATCGAAATCACGTCCACTCTTAGAACCGCAGAAGTTATATATCTTTCGAGCCTCCTCGCTATTTCCGAGGAAAGAGAGGGTCATGAATTCATTCTCCTCGATGATGCCGTGAGTAAAGCGCTCCGGACGGATAAAAACTACTGCCACCGGCTTGTTCCAAAGCCATCCCAGGCAACCCCAAGAGGCGGTCATCATATTGAATTTCTCCTTATTGCCGGCACAAACCAGCATCCACTCCTTACCTATCGTGTCGAAGATATTATCATTCAGTTCTTTTACGTTGATCTTTTCCATTTTATCTGTTCCTTTCTTTTTATTTACTAATAGTTTTAATGATGAAATCATACAGCATTCAGCAAAAGCCATGCCAAGTCATTGCTGAAGGCTGCTCATATCAGTTGCAAAGATACAAGAATAATCTGAAAAAGCAAATGATTCTCCAAGAAAATCGCAAAATAGATAGGAATAGATTGCATCCTGCTCAAAACAATTGGCATAAAAGCCACTCTCGATTTTACTCTTCACTCTTCACCAAATCGCCGGGAACCCCTGTGTTTATCGGCATTACGGGAGGTGAAGAGTGGTCCTTCACTCTTCACAACTCTTCACAACCCTTCACCTGAACAGCGTAAGCGGCTCCGCGTTTATACCATTGTAGACTTCTCATTTATTCGTACCTTTGC
>ERZ1026898.273-NODE-273-length-34145-cov-25.038926_pt1 | contig 34145 bp, 18 predicted proteins | sample MGYA00380178_ERZ1026898 | MGnify/ENA primary metagenome ERZ1026898 (study PRJEB33269, sample SAMEA4719814) | human gut metagenome | biome: human-associated habitat; feature: organic feature; material: feces | place: Cameroon | collected 2013-10 ...
CATGGTTTTTCTCATCAGGCTTGATCGCAGTAACAGAACCTGTCAAGTCGTTCTTTTTTGCTACACCATAACCGATGACTACGACTTCGTTCAAAGACTTAGAGTCATCTTCCAAGGTAATGTTCATGTTACTAGATGCCTTCACAGTCTGTGGAGTCAATCCCAGATAAGTGAAAGTAATGTTAGTACCTGGAGCTGCATCGATAGAGAAGTTACCATCCATGTCAGTAATGCCGACAGCCTTACCGTTCACTGTAATGGTAGCACCCATGACAGGCTCACCGGAAGCATCCTTCACATGTCCCTTAATCGCATTACTTTGCGCAAAGGAACTCACCGTCAGGAGCAGACCACCTGCGAGGGTCAATGCTCTGAGAGGCAATTTAAATTTTACCTGCTTCATCATTTTGTCTGATTTTTAAGTTTATGTTTATATTTATTGTTTATTCTTTATGAATATTCTGCTTGTTTTGTGATGAATATCACGTTTTTAGTCTCTGGCCTTGTTTTATATATAAAAATAGGTCGAAGAGTTGCGCTGTTTATTCTTTCTGGGTGCAAAATTAAGGTCTTTTTCAATACGATGTACTATTTTTTAGTTAATTCCGTTATTTCTTATGTGCAATCGTTTGCATTCCTTTTGCTTGATTTAAATCAATGGAAATGATGCAACTTAACGGATATTTGTCTAATTTTGCAGCGTGAGGAAAGATATCATGAACGAAAATAATGTTATAACAATGAAAGATATAGCTCGCGACCTGGGGGTAAGTATCGCCACGGTGAGCAGAGCTTTGAAGGACAGCCCTAGAATCAGTGCTGCCCAGAAAGAACGTATACAGGCGTATGCGCGGGAACATAATTTCTATCCCAACGTTATCGGAGAGGCTTTGCGGCATAGTAAGGTGCAGCCGATGAAGATCATAGGGGTTATCATTCCTGAATTGGTACATTATTATTTTATGTCCGTTCTTTCGGGTATTGAGGAGGAGGCGAGAGCCAGAGGCTATCGTGTGATGGTGGCACAGAGCAGGGAAAGATATGACCGTGAGGTTGCCATCTGCGATGACTTCTATAAGAATAAGGTGTGCGGCATCATTGTTTCGCAGGCAAAGGACACCAAGCAGTATGCTCACTTCGAGAAGTTGATGAACAATGGCGTGCCGCTGGTCTTCTATGATAGAATATGTACGGGCGTCAACTGCTCCAGAGTGGTGGTGGATGACTACATGGGCGCCTTCACCGCAGTGACCCATCTCATTGATACGGGCTGTAAGAAGATTGCCTTCTATGGTTCGCCGATGAATATGGAGATTTCCAAGAACCGATATAATGGTTATCATGATGCCCTCGTGAAGCATGGATTGACGGAAAATCCAAATTGGGTGAAGGTTTGCGACAACCGTGCGCAGGCTGAGGCTATCACACCGGAAATCCTGGAGCAGGATGATGTTCCTGATGCTTTCTTTGCCATCAACGATGATACGGCAATCGGCATCCTCTATACCGCCAAGCGTATGGGATTCTGTGTGCCGGATGATATCAGCATCTGTGGCTTTACCAATGGTGACCGTGCCAAGGCGAGTGATCCGATGCTTACCACTGTGGAACAGAGAGGTGTGGCAGTAGGCGAGGAAGCGGCAAATATCCTTATCGGACAGGTGGAAGGCTCCATCCCTAAAGATGATGTAGAGAAAAGGGTTGTGAGAACCCGACTCGTGGTAAGAGGAACTACCCGATGACTTTGAACTTTGAGCTTTGAACATTGAACTTTATAAACAGCTCTAATAACCTAATGTCCTTTGTGAATTTCAATGTTCAAAATCAAAGTAAGAGTAATCATAAAGTTCAAAATTCAATGTTCAAAATTCAAAGTATAACAATATGACACAAAAACCTGATTTAAGTTTCTGGAAGCTCTGGAATTTGAGCTTCGGATTCTTCGGGGTACAGATTGCCTACGCCCTTCAGAGCGCTAATATCTCCCGAATCTTTGCAACGTTGGGTGCTGACCCACACAACTTGAGTTATTTCTGGATTCTCCCTCCATTGATGGGAATCCTGGTACAGCCTATCGTAGGAACACTGAGCGATAAGACCTGGTGCCGATTCGGCCGCCGCATCCCTTATCTCTTCGTGGGTGCCACCATTGCCGTCCTCGTGATGTGCCTGCTGCCGAATGCCGGTTCGCTGGGCTTGACCGTGAGTGGAGCGATGCTCTTCGGACTGATAGCCCTGATGTTCCTGGATACGAGCATCAATATGGCGATGCAGCCATTCAAGATGCTGGTGGGCGACATGGTGAACGAGAAGCAGAAGGCAAAGGCTTACTCTATCCAGAGTTTCCTCTGCAATGCCGGCTCTGTGGCTGGATATATCTTCCCATTCCTTTTTACCTTCCTGGGGATCAAGAATGTAGCTGAACAGGGCGTAGTGCCGGATTCTGTTATCTGGTCGTTCTATGTGGGCGCTGCCATCCTCATTCTCTGCGTCATCTATACAACGATGAAGGTGAAAGAGTGGAATCCTCAGCAGTATGCGGAATATAATGAAGTGAAGAGTGAAGGGGGAAAAGTGAAGAATTCTAATGCTGAGGCTCCTGAAGACAAGGCTAACTGGATTACTTTGCTGTGCAATGCTCCATCTACCTTCTGGAAGGTGGGACTGGTTCAGTTCTTCTGCTGGGCTGGTTTCCTTTATCTCTGGAACTATTCTACCGGTGCCATCGCCGAGACAGTTTGGAATACTACCGATCCAAAATCGGCTGAGTTCCAGGAGGCTGGTAACTGGGTAGGTATTCTCTTCGCTGTTCAGGCAGTAGGTAGTGTGCTTTGGGCAGTGGTTCTTCCTCAGTTCAAGAATACCAAGATGGCATACGCCGTCAGCTTGATTATCGGTGGTGTGGGCTTTGCTATCATTCCATTCCTTCACGACCAGTACTTGCAGTTTATCCCATTCCTGATGATTGGTGCCGGTTGGGCAGCCATGTTGGCAATGCCTTTCACCTTCGTTACCAATGCCTTGCAGGGCTATGGTCACATGGGTGCTTATCTGGGCTTGTTCAATGGAACCATCTGTATTCCTCAGATTGTAGCAGCTATCTGTGGTGGCGGCGTCTTGAGTCTGGTAGGTTCTCATCAGAGCGATATGATGATTGTGGCTGGTATTTTGCTTATCTGTGGAGCTTTATCGGTTAGTATCATCAAGGACCATCAGAAAGAGAATGCAAAAGAGTTAAAGAAATAGGTGTGAAACCGAAACCAATGCAAACGTTTGCATCGCTTTTTTGGTTCTTTTGTGCAAATGAAAGTTGAATATAACGGATATTTTTCTTAATTTCGCACCGTAAATAATAACAAAATAACCTTTTTGAGTCTTATGATTATACATTTTCATATTTCGTATAAGACAATGTTCGGCGAGCAGATCGTCGTCAACATTCAGAAAGATAATGAGGAACTGAAGTTTCCTTTGACCACGCTCGATGGTGAGCGCTGGTCGTATGATTGGTGTGTAGAACCTACTCAGCAGGCTTACACCTATTATTATAGTGTAGTACGTGAGGGCGTTGTGCTGAAGACTGAATGGCTTCTGGTGAAGCATCGCCTGGATATGACAGCGAAGAAGGCAGCGGAATATACGCTCTACGATCACTGGAAGGTGATACCTCAGGATTCCTACTTGTATAGTAGTGCCTTTACTGACTGCATCAACCACCAGGCTCCTCAGGAGATGAAGCCATGCAACTATGCTAAGACAGTCCGTATCATCGTTCGTGCTCCTCAGTTGCGTGATGGTGAGAGCCTCGGATTGTTGGGCGCTGGTCAGGTATTGGGTAACTGGAAGCTTCAGAACGTGGTACCAATGACTCAGCATATCTATAATGAATGGGCGGTAGATTTGGATGCTACCCAGTTGCAGAGTTCTCATTTGGAACTGAAGTTTGTGGCTGTTGATAAGAAGAAGTCACAGGTTCTTTGGGAGACAGGAATGAACCGTACCATTGACTTGCCGGAGATGGAGGCAGGAGAAGTCGTAGTCTATGATTTAGACCAGGCATTCTTCGCCCTTTACAACCGCAAGCTTGCCGGAACTCAGGTGCCAGTATTCTCCTTGCGAAGCAAGAAGAGTGCAGGCGTGGGCGATTTCGGTGATCTCAAGACCATGATCGATCTCGTGGCATCTACCGGTCAGAAAGTTCTTCAACTTCTGCCAATCAATGATACCACCATCACCCATACCTGGACGGACAGTTATCCATATAGCTGCATCAGCGTCTTCGCCATCCATCCGATGTATGCCAATCTTCATGCACTTCCAGAGTTGAAGGATGCCAAGGCTCGTGCTGCGGCAGAGAAGAAACGTGAACAGCTGAACAGCTTGTCCCAGATAGATTATGAACAGGTAAATGATTTCAAGATCAATTACTTGCACCAGATATTCGAACAGGAAGGTAAAAAGATAATGTCGGGAGCCGATTTCAAGGCTTTCATTCTGGAAACACAACAGTGGCTCGTGCCTTACGCACAGTATTCTTACCTGCGCGACAAGAATGGTACTGCCGACTTCACTCAGTGGCCAGACCATAATGTCTGGGATGAGGCTGAGCGCAAGGATTTGACCAACCCTGAAACCGAGGCGTACAAGAACGTGGAGTTCTTCTACTTCGTGCAGTTCATTCTGAACAAGCAGATGCAGGAGGCACACGAGCATGCCAAGGCTAAGGGGGTCATCCTGAAGGGTGATATTCCTATTGGTGTGCATCGTCACAGTTGTGATGTCTGGATGGAGCCTAAGTACTTCAACATGAACGGTCAGGCAGGTGCTCCACCGGATGACTTCTCTGTGAACGGTCAGAACTGGGGATTCCCTACTTATAACTGGGATGAGATGTTGAAGGACGGTTGCCAGTGGTGGACCCGCAGATTCCTGAATATGTCTAAGTACTTTGATGCTTACCGCATCGACCACGTGCTCGGCTTCTTCCGTATCTGGGAAATTCCGGTAGATAGCGTACATGGTTTGCTCGGACAGTTTGCTCCATCCCTCGGTATGACCCGTGCGGAGATTCAGGGCTACGGCTTGAACTTCCAGGAGGATCGCTTTACCCGTCCGTTCATCACCGACTGGGTCTTGGACCGCATGTTCCATGAGCGTGCTGACGAGGTGAAGGAGAAATATCTCGACCGTCTCGACGATGAGCGTTATCAGATGAAGCCAGAGGTAGATACCCAGCGCAAGGTAGAAGCTCTCTTCGCTGATGTAACAGATGAGAAGGAAATCTGGTTGCGTGACGGCTTGTATGCCTTGATAAGCGATGTTCTCTTCGTTCGTGACCGCAAGAATCCGGAACTCTTCCATCCTCGTATCTCTGCGCAGCTCGATTTCATCTATGAGTCGCTCTATGATAGTGATAAGGTTGTGTTCAACCGCCTTTACAATGACTACTTCTACCGCCGCCACAACCAGTTCTGGTATGGTGAGGCAATGAAGAAACTGCCTAAGCTGGTTCAGGCTACCCGCATGCTGGTTTGTGCCGAAGATCTCGGTATGGTACCTGATTGCGTGCCATGGGTGATGGACGAGTTGAAGATATTGAGCCTGGAGCTCCAGAGCATGCCAAAGGATCCAACGGTTAAGTTCGGTCATCTGAGCCGCAACCCATACCGCTCTGTCTGCACCATCACCAGCCATGATATGCCAACCTTGCGTATGTGGTGGGACGAGAACATCTCCCGCACCCAGGAGTATTACAACACGATGCTCTATCGTGAGGGACCAGCTCCTCATCCGCTCCCAGGTTGGTTGGCAAGAGATATCATCGCCCGTCACCTGGCCTCTCCATCCATGCTCTGCATATTGAGTGTCCAGGACTGGCTTGCCATCGATGAGAGACTCCGTCTGCCGGATGCCGATGCCGAGCGCATCAACATCCCTGCCAATCCAAAGCACTACTGGCGCTATCGCATGCACCTCAGTCTGGAGGAATTGGCTGCCAGCAAGGAGTTTATGGAGAACATCACCGAGCTGATAGCTCAAGGTGGAAGAATCTAAGGTTTTGCGAAAGTAATAGCAAAAGTGAGTGCAAAAGCAATAGTGAATGCATGTGCGTGCAAACGTTTGCACCCTGATATACAGAAAAATACCCTCCCAATTTGCGGAGGGTATTTTTGTTTTTTGTATCTTTGCACTGTCTTAAGAATAAATTGAATATGATTAAGATGAACTAGCAAGGAAACAAAAACAAGAATAAGCAATATCTGAACAATATGAAGAAACTGAATTTATTAGTGATGGGTCTCTTGCTCCCGATGTTGGCAGCAGCCCAGACCGTTAAGTCGCCTAACGGCAACGTCTCAGTAACTTTCTCTTTGACAGAAAAGGGACAGCCTACCTATGAGATGAGCTATAAGGGAAAGACTGTATGTAAGCCATCCCATCTCGGATTGGAGTTGGCGAAGGATAAGCATGCCTCTAAGGGTATGGAGGAAACCAGCCTGATGGATGGTTTTACAGAAACAGGCAGCAAGACATCGACCTTCGATGAAACCTGGAAGCCAGTATGGGGTGAGACCGCTACCATCCGTAACAACTACAACGAGATGGAGGTAAACCTGAACCAGGCTTCATCCAAGCGTAACATCACTATCCGCTTCCGTGTATATGATTATGGTATGGGTTTGCGCTATGAGTTCCCTCAGCAGGAAAGCCTGAACTATTTCGTGATTCAGGAGGAGCATACCCAGTTTGCCATGGCAGGCGATCATACCGCTTACTGGATTCCTGGCGATTACGATACTCAGGAGTATGAATATCAGATTACTCCATTGACCGGTATTCGTCCAATTATTGCGAAGAACCGCGAAGCTTACAAGAGCAATTCTTCTACCACCGTCTTCTCGGATACCGGTGTTCAGACCTCTCTCCAGATGAAGACCAAGGATGGTCTCTATATCAATATCCACGAGGCTGCCTGCCTGGATTATCCAACCATGCACCTCAACCTGGATGAAAAGACATTGACCTTTGAGTCTTGGCTGACTCCTGATGCTGTAGGCAGAAAGGGATTCATCCAGACTCCGTTCAATACACCTTGGCGTACCGTCCTCGTTAGTGATGATGCCCGTGATATGCTTTCATGCAAGTTGACATTGAACCTCAACGAGCCTTGCAAGATTGAGGATACTTCATGGATTCATCCAACCAAGTACTGCGGTGTATGGTGGAACATGATTGTAGGCACCAAGACCTGGAGCTATACCAACGACCTGCCATCTGTTCGTCTCGGTGTAACCGATTACAGCAAGTGCAAGCCTAACGGTACTCATGGTGCAACCAACGAGGAAGTAAAGCGCTATATCGACTTTGCTGCCAAGAACGGTTTGCAGGAGGTTCTGGTAGAAGGCTGGAACGAAGGTTGGGAAGACTGGTTCGGTCATCAGAAACTCGATGTCTTCGATTTCGTGACTCCATATCCTGATTTCGATATCAAGATGCTCAATGACTATGCTCATTCTAAGGGCGTGAAGCTGATGATGCACCACGAGACATCTTCTTCTGCACTCAATTATGAGCGCCATCTGGAGGATGCCTTCAACCTGATGAACAAATACGGTTATGATGCCGTGAAGACCGGTTATGTCGGCGATATCATCCCAAGAGGTGAGTATCACTACAGCCAGTTGATGAACAATCACTATCAGCGTGTCATCGAGACAGCAGCCAAGCATCATATCATGGTGAATGCTCATGAGGCAACCCGTCCTACTGGTATCTGCCGCACCTGGCCTAACCTGGTTGGTAACGAGAGTGCACGTGGTACAGAGTACGAAGCATTTGGCGGTTCTGTATCTTATCATACCGTGATGTTGCCATTCACCCGTCTGCAGGGTGGTCCGATGGATTATACCCCTGGTATCTTCGAGACCAAGCTTTCTGAGTGGAGCAACAATAAGAGTTATGTTCATACCACTCTCTGTGGTCAGCTTTCGCTCTATCTCGTGATGTACAGTCCTTTGCAGATGGCAGCCGATCTTCCAGAGCATTATGAGAAGTATGATGATGCCTTCCAGTTTATCCGTGATGTAGCTTGCGACTGGGATGACTCCAAGTATCTGGAGGCTGAGCCTGCTAAGTATATCACCGTAGCCCGCAAGGCAAAGGGAACCGACAACTGGTTTGTTGGTGGTAAGACTGATGCAGCCCGCACATCTGTAGTAAAGCTTGACTTCCTGGATAAGGGCAAGAAGTATGCTTGCGCCATCTATCAGGACGGCAAGAATGCCGATTACGAGAAGAATCCTAAATCTTACCAGATTATCCACAAGACTGTGAAGAAGGGTGATGTCTTGAAGATTAAAGAAGCACGTGGTGGTGGTTTCGCCATCTCATTGCTCGCTAAATAAGTCTATAATTTCCGTATTTCCGTCCAACTGTCGGGTTGGACGGAAATACGCTAAAAATGAGTGTAGATAATCTGGGACACTTATTCTACGTTTTGCTCACGTTAATGTCCTGTATAATAGCAACTTAACAGTATGAAAGTCCAAAAACTAATAATTGCAGCATTGACAGCATCGATATTACCTACTTCATTGAGTGCTCAGCAGACATTCAATGAGATGATGTATTCCAAGGAGAAAACCATGTTTGTACTCAATGCCCCTACAGCCGGCAAGTCTTCTGTTACCATCCGTCTTTATAAGGACGGACAAAAGGGAAAGGCTTATAAAGCGCTGAAAATGAAGAAGATGGGTGATGAGCGCTGGGAAGCTACCGTGAAGGGCGACCTCAAGGGAAAGTTCTATACCTTTGATATCGGCAAGGGTGAAACTCCGGGAACATTTGCCAAAGCAGTAGGTGTGAACGGAAATCGTGGTGCCATCGTTGATTTGTACGATACCGATCCATCTGGATGGGATAAGGATGTGCGTCCTGCCTTGAAATCACCAGCCGATCTCGTCATTTACGAGCTCCACGTACGTGATTTCTCCATTTCTCCTACATCTGATTTGAAGTATAAGGGTAAGTATCTTGCCCTTACAGAGCCTGGTGCCATCGAATATCTCAAGAACCTCGGCATCAATGCCATCCATTTCCAGCCGGTATTTGATTACGCATCAGTAGATGAGACCCAGCTCAATAAGCCACAGTTCAACTGGGGTTATGATCCAAAGAATTATAATGTGCCAGAAGGCAGTTACAGTACCGACCCATATTCTCCGGGAACCCGCATCAAGGAGTTCAAGGAGATGGTGATGGCGCTTCACAAGGCAGGCATCCGAGTGATTTTCGATGCCGTATACAACCATACTTTCGATATCAACGGCAGCAATTTCCAGCGTACTTATCCTGATTATTATTATCGCAAGACCAAGGATGGCAAGTACTCTGACGGTTCCGGCTGTGGAAACGAGACTGCTTCAGAAAAGGCTTTGATGCGCCAGTTTATGCTGGAGAGCGTGAAGTATTGGATAGATGAATATCATATCGACGGTTTCCGTTTTGACCTGATGGGTGTGCATGATATCGAGACCATGCAGGCTATCCGTGAGATGGTGAACCGTATTGATCCTAGCATCTATATCTATGGTGAGGGATGGAGCGCAGGCAGCTGTGCTTATCCTACGGAGAAACTTGCCATGAAGGCGAATACCTACCAGCTCTATGGTATCGGTGCCTTCAGCGATGATATGCGTGATGCCCTCCGTGGTCCTTTCTCTGATGACCATAAGGGTGCGCTCCTGGCTGGTCTTCCTGGACAGGAGGAGAGTCTGAAGTTCGGTATCGTGGGTGGCATCGCTCATCCGCAGGTGGATATGACCAAGGTGAACTATGACAAGAAGCCTTGGACCAACAACCCAACCGAGCAAATCAGTTATGTAAGCTGCCACGACGATATGTGTCTGGTAGATAGATTGAAGGCAAGTATCCCATCCCTGACAGATAAGAATATCCCAGAGGAGATGCGTACTGCCGAGTTGCTTCGCATCGACCAGCTTGCACAGACCTGCGTCTTCACTTCCCAGGGGGTACCTTTCATTCTTGCCGGTGAGGAGATGCTCCGCGACAAGAAGGGGGTTCACAACAGCTTCAACTCTCCAGACAGCATCAACCAGTTTACCTGGACCAATCTGCAGAAGTATCCACAGGCATTCACCTTCTATAAGAATCTGATTCAGCTCCGCAAGAACCATCCAGCCTTCCGTCTTTCTACAGGCGATAAGGTACGTGAGCATCTGGAGTTTCTGTCTAATCAGGATGCCAACGGCAAGGAACAGAGCTGTCTCGTAGGTTTCCAGCTCAAGAACCTGGAAGGTATTGATGCCTGGAAGCATATTGTAGTCATCTATAATTTCAACAAGCAGACTAAGAAGATGCAGATTCCTGAAGGCAACTATACCGTGGCTTGCTGCAACGGAGTCATCAACGAGGAAGGCCTGGGCTTTATCTCCGGCAAGGAAGTAGAGGTTGCCCCTCAGTCTGCCTTGATTCTTTATCAGAAATAGTCTATATATATAATAAGGTGTAAATTATGAAAAAGATAATAGCTTCATTATTGCTTATGGGTAGCGCAATAAGTATGAATGCGGCAGTCAACGTAAGCCGCATTGAACCTACCGACTGGTATGTGGGCATGAAGGATGCCTCGCTCCAGCTGATGGTGTATGGCAAGGATATCAAGAATGCCGATGTTACGGTAGATTATCCGGGTGTGAAGGTGGATAGCATCGCCCGCCTCGATTCTCCTAACTACCTGCTGGTGTATCTCAATCTCGATGGTGCCAAGGCAGGAGAAATGACGCTCAACTTCAAGCAGGGCAAGCAGTCGAAGAAGGTGAAGTATGTTTTGAAAAATCGCGAGATGGCGGGTGACAAGCGCATCGGCTTCTCTAACGAGGATGTGCTCTACATGCTGATGCCCGACCGCTTTGCCAATGGCAATCTGAAGAACGATGCATTCAAGAACATGCGTGACAAGACCTGCGACCGCACGGCACCAAGTCTTCGTCATGGTGGCGACCTGGAGGGAATCCGCCAGCATCTGGATTATTTCAACCAGTTGGGCGTAACCGCCCTGTGGTTTACTCCGGTCTTGGAGAATGACAGTCCTAATGATGGCAAGAACAGTACCTATCATGGTTACGCTACCACCAATTACTATCGTGTAGATCCACGCTTCGGTACCAACGAGGAGTACAAGCAGCTTACTGCTGAGGCTCACAAGAAGGGATTGAAGGTGGTGATGGATATGATTTTCAACCATTGCGGTTTCGATCATCCTTGGGTAGCCGATATGCCATCGAAGGATTGGTTCAATGCTCCAGAATGGCTTGCTCCGGAAAATCAGACACCTGAGCATCAGAAGAAGATAGGTACCGTGGATGGTGCTGCCAAGGTAAACGACAAGTATCTGCAGACCAGTTATAAGTTGACTCCGGTGCTCGACCCTTACGCCAGCAAGGTAGATCTCACAGAAACCGTGGATGGCTGGTTTGTGCCAAGTATGCCAGATTTGAACCAGCGCAATCCGCACGTCATCAAGTATCTGATTCAGAACAGTGAGTGGTGGATAGAGACCGTGGGCATCGACGGCATCCGCATGGATACCTATCCATACGCCGACCGTGATGCGATGGCTCACTGGATGAAGGTGCTGGGCGAGGAATATCCTCACTTCAATACCGTGGGTGAGACCTGGGTAACCGAACCAGCCTATACCGCTGCTTGGCAGAAAGACAGCAAGTTGTCAGAGAAGAACAGCTATCTGCCAACCGTTATGGATTTCGCCTTCTTCGACCGCATCAATAGTGCGAAGAACGAGGAGACCGATGACTGGTGGAATGGTATGAACCGTATCTACAATGTGTTCTGCTACGACTATCTCTATCCTAATCCAAAGAGCGTGATGGCATTCGTCGAGAATCACGATACCGACCGCTTCCTGGGTGAAGGCAAGGATACTCTGGCATTGAAGCAGGCCTTGGCACTTCTCTTGACCGTAAACCGCACCCCGCAGCTCTATTACGGAACTGAGGTGTTGATGAATGGTACCAAGAGCGTAACCGATGGCAATGTGCGCAAGGATTTCCCAGGCGGTTGGGCTGGTGACAAGCACAATGCCTTTACTGCCGAAGGAAGAACACTGGCAGAGAACCAGATGTTCGACTGGCTCAGCCGATTATTGCATTGGCGTCAGGGCAACGAGGTTATCACCAAGGGCAAGCAGACCCAGTTCTGTCCACAGAAGGGTGTGTATGTCATTGCCCGCCAGTATAAGGGTAAGAATGTGATGACGGTTATCAACGGCAAGAACGAGGCAAACGAGCTGAATGTTTCCCGTTATGCAGAGATTATCGGTTCTCATGATAAGGCCACGGATGTTACAAACGGTCGCACCGTTCTGATCAACAAGAACGTGAAGCTCCGTCCTCGCCAGACTATGATACTTGAGTTCTAAAACGCAAGTAGGTGCGATGGCAGATGCAAGTAGTTGCGATTGCCAACGCAAGTATATTCCTATATGAACGTTCCTGGAATTGTGTTTTTACACTTCTAGGAACGTTTTTTTCTTGATAAAAATTCTTTGGTTTCATTTTTTCTTCGTATTTTTGCATGCAGAAGTATAAAAACTTAATAAAAATGTATAAGGAAATAGGCAAATGGTTCTTGGATGTTGCGAAGTATATAGTAACAGCATACGTTTTGACCACAATGTTTGTAAAGGTTGATTCAATCTTTGCTGCATTAGGGGCAATAGTCATCATGGTGATAATGTTTGCCATAGGTGTCTATTTCTTGCATAAAGATAATGATAACGAAAAAAAAGATAAGGAGAAGGAGAAATAAGTATGGATGCAGGATTGTTAAGTATGTATATCGCTCTTATGCTTTTAGGCTTAGGAATGATAGTATTTTCCAAAATTGAAGATAATAAGAAAGGGAAGTAAAATGAGTAATGGATTATTGGTGATGTATGTCTTTTTGGCTTTAATTATTGCTGGTTCTTTAATCTATTCAAAATGGGAAGATAAGCACCAGCAACAAGAGCAATAAATGATGATTAGATACATTCTTTCCATAATAAGCATTTTTTTCATAACCTTGAGCAGTTTTGCGCAAGGTAGCCTTCCTAGTCGCTATAATGTAAGCTATCTCAATATGGCGGCAGGAATGCCTAATAATTTTGCGGATGATATTTTCCAGGATTCATACGGCTTCGTCTGGATCAGTACACATGGTGGTGGACTGGTACGTTATGACGGATTCAATTATATGAACTTCAATCTGGGTTCATCCGGTATCAGTCTGCGAAGCAATAGCTGCCGCAATGTCTATGAAGATCATTTCAAGCGCCTTTGGATAGCCTTCGAGGAAGGTCCGCAGGTGCTCGACCTCAAAACGATGCAGCCTATCATTCCACCTTGTGAGAATGAAAAGATAGAGGCTCAGCTCAACAAGGCACTCAAGAACCTTTGCACCCGAATGTATTGTGATGCAAAGGGCAATATATGGATGGTATCCATCAATATCCTTACCCGTTTCGCTTTCAATGAAAAGGGAGAGGTAAGTAGTGTCGTATCTATCGATTGTCCATTCAATGCTCCTGACCTCGGTCTTTGCGATGTTTTTCGTAATGGCACGGTGGTGATGTGCAATAATGGGGTGGTGAATGAATTCTCTGTAATGGATAACAAGTTGGTGACTAAGGACATCAGTTCGATGTTCTTGCCGCTCGATTACCGTTATGCGGGAGCAGTCATCTCTTATCATGGCAAGATATGGATAGCTACCAACCGCGGCTTGTTTAATAGTGCCAAGCAGGAATTCCACTGTTCGGCAACCGATCATTCCCTCCAGCATGAGGTAGTGACGAGTCTCGCCGTTTCTCCAGATGATAAGCTTCTGGTGGGTACTCTCTGTGGTGTGGATATCATAGATGATAAGACAGGGAATATTGAGCATTGGAATTGTAACAGTGCGGTGAATCCATTGAGCAGTAACTTTGTGAACAGTCTGTTCTCTAATGACGGACAGATATGGGTGGGTACTGAAACCGGTGGTGTAACCAAGTTGGCTCCACGCCAGTTGCAGTTGGAATTCTATCGCCATGACCCGGCTGATGCATCTAGTATTTCTCCTAATGCGGTCAATGCCATGTATGCAGCTGCCGATGGTACGCTATGGGTTGGTACCGTGGAGGGAGGTCTCAATGCCTTGGCTCCTCATTCCAAGACTTTTACGCATTATACGACCGCCAATTCCGGTTTGCCTCATAACAGTGTTTCTACGCTTGCTGCCGATAATCGTGGCAATCTGTGGATAGGAACCTGGGGGGCAGGTTTTGCGGTGATGAATCTGAAGCAGCCTGGCAAGATTACTCCTTTTGTGGTGGATAGCAAGTATCAGCGTCTGCTTCTGTTTGCTGGTGTCTCGGTTTACGATTCCGTGAATGATGGTATGTGGCTGGGAACCAATGACGGTCTTTTCTTCTATGACTTCAAGCGCCAGCAAATCATCGAACCGTTCAAGGGTAGCTTGAATGTGCGTGGTTGCATCGGTAGCTTGATAACTCCTCAAGGTAAACTCCTGATGGGTTGCGTGCAAGGTATGGTAGAAGTAGACTTGAAGTCTCGTCCTCATGGAAAGGGTGATTTTGCGGTTAAGTATCATCAGTATAAGCTCGATGACCCGAAGAGTGGGGTGATAGATAAGATTCTGTCCTTCTGTCTTGCCAAGAATGGTAAAATCTGGCTCGGCAGTAATGGTTATGGCTTATATTGCTATAACTATGATAAGGATGGTAAGACCCACGTGAAGTCGTTTACTACCAATAATGGATTGGCGAATAATACCGTCAAGGGCATTGTGGAAGATAATCAGGGCATGTTGTGGATAGCCACAGACAACGGACTGTCTGTCTTTAATCCGAAGACGGAAACCTTCAGCAGTTTCTATCGGGAGGATGGTCTGCTCAGTTCCCAGTTCTATTTCAATGGAGCCATTCGCAATGCCAAGGGAGAAATCTTCCTGGGAACGGATCAGGGAATGATGGCGGTGCAGGGACTCAATCTTTCTGCTCTTTATGCGGGAAAACTGCGTTTTACCGAACTTCTGGTAGATAACCAGCCGGTTTTTGCCGGCAGTGATTATCTGGATGAGGATATCTCTATTGCCAGGAAGTTGAGTATCCATGAGAGCGATAAGTCTTTTACCATCAATTTCTCAGCACTCAACTATGGCAGTGGAACTCAGGGAGTTTATCTCTATCGAATGACGGGGTATGAGAATGAATGGGTACAGCTCAAACCGGGGCAGCATAGTGTCCGGTATTCTACTTTGCCTGCCGGTAATTATAAGTTTGAAGTGAAATATACGCCTTCTATCAATTCCGATAAGGAGCAGGTTATCTCTATTGATGTTACAGTGACTCCTTATTTCTGGAAGAGCTGGTGGTTCGTTACACTTATAGTAATAGGTATCATCGCTCTGCTCCAATATGCTTATGTACGCCGTCTTAACCAGATGCGTGAACGGGAGGTAGAGGCGCTGTATCGACCTATCGAAGCGGCGCTCAAGGACAGTGATGAACCGGAGAAGCTCCAGAGTCGCATCCAGATGATTCTGCGAAATCAGCAGCGTTATCAGGAAAGTCAGAAGAAGAGTATCGAAGCTGATAAGAAGCAGGTCGTTGAGAATACGCATCCGTTCATGGAAAGTGTCATGGAGGTGATGGAGAAGAATTATGATAATTCCGAGTTTGGAGTTCAGGAACTTTCTGATGCAATGGGTATGAACCGAAGTGTACTGAGCAAGAAGTTGACTGCAGAAACAGGCTTGCCTACTGCTCAGTTCATTCGCAACTATCGTCTGGATATTGCCAAGAAGATGATTGTTGATAATGGTGCCAATCGCAACATTACCGAGATAGCCTACCGGGTAGGTTTCAATGATCCGAAGTATTTCACCCGCTGTTTTACCAAGCAGTATGGAGTTTCACCTACATCTTTCAGGGATGCCCAAGAAGATGAAAAAGTGGAGAAGATGGCAGACGAGAAACCGGATAAAGAGGAAAAATCAAATTAGTAAATTTAAAAATAGAATCCCAGAAAATAGGAATTGCTTGATATAGGTCAAGTGATTCCTATTTTTGTATGTGTGGGAACACAGAGGGTGGATAAGTATGTAAATCAGCTAAAAATAAGATGTTTATGCGTTTTGTCCACCTATATTTTTCATTTGTCCACCCTATAATTACTGATTAATTGTACTTTTGCCACCGAAAATTTGTGATGCGTATGGCTTTGCCCTGCGCTACTTACTTCCATCCGCAACCCCTAAAATGAGTAAACGGACGAAAGCAACTGCAAACTATAGAAATTAGAATAAACAAAAATACAAACCTAAAAATTGATAAGCAATGAGGAAACAATTATTCTCTATGATGCTATGCCTTGGTGCTGTTGGTGGCGCTTCTTTTGTTGCCCCAATGCCCGCAATGGCTGCTGTTGCACAGGACCAGGTGATCACAGTCAAGGGACAAGTTGTAGATGATCAGGGTGAACCTCTGATTGGTGCAACAGTCAAGACTAAGGATGCCAAGACAGGTGCAGTTACCGACTTGGATGGTAATTTTGAAATCCGTGTAAAGGCTAACGCCACTCTTTTTGTAAGCTATCTTGGCTACAAGGAGCGTGAGATTGCAGTACGCGGTCGTGCCATTATTGATGCTATCCAGCTCTCTTCTGATGACCATTTACTCGACCAGGTGGTTGTCGTAGGTTATGGTACCCAGAAGAAGGCAGACCTTACCGGTTCCGTATCTATCGTCAATGCTGAGGAGATGAAGAAGGTATCTAATTCCAACATCTCTACCATGCTTGAGGGTAAGGTTGCCGGTGTACAGATTACATCAGACGGTCAGCCTGGTGCAGATCCTAGTGTGAGAATTCGTGGTATCGGTTCTTTCGGTAGCACAGCTCCTCTTTATGTCATCGACGGTGTGCCAATGGGTACCACTATCCGTGACTTCTCTCCTAATGATATCGAGACCATCCAGATTCTGAAGGATGCTTCTGCGGGTGCCATCTACGGTTCTCGTGCTGCCAATGGTGTCGTTATCATCACTACCAAGAATGGTAAGAAAGACCAGCCTCTGAAGGTGAACTACTCCGGTTACTTTGGTGTTGACCAGATTCCTGGCGATGTATATGATGTAATGAACGCCGACCAGTATAGCAACTACCTGGGTCAGGCTTGCAAGAATTCCAACACTCCTCTGCCTGGCGGTTACAAGATGGGCGAGGATGGAATGTATCATTTCCAGGACGAAACCAACACAGATTGGTTTGACGAGGTATTCAAGACCGGTATCCGCCAGAACCACAACGTAGCCCTCAGCGGTGGTAGCTCTCACAGTACTTATAATGTATCTCTCGATTACTATAACCAGAAGGGTACCTTGGAAGGTGCAGGCCCTAACTACGAGCGTTATACTGCCCGTGTCAACAACACTATGGACACCAAGTTCGTGAAGTTCCGTACCAGCATGGTTTACTCTCACTCTAACCAGGATAACATGGGTCTTTCCAATGCCTCAGAGTATGTCCAGGGTCTTTATGGTGATGTAACCAACGTGCTCCGTGGTACACTTCTGATGCAGCCTACCATCAAGGCTTACGATAACTCTACATGGGTTCTCGATGATAAGGTGGGTGCAGCCAACGGTTATCGCTACGATGCTTACGGTTATGGTGTTTACTATGATGGCGTACATGGTGATATCTCTGCTTCTAACCCATTGTTGGTTAACAATATGTTGCAGCGCAATACATTGGTTGACCGCTTCGTAGGTACAGCTTCTGCTGATGTTGACCTGTTGGGTATGGTAGGTATCAAGAGCAAGAACCATGGTCTTCACTATAATGTAAACCTCTCTTACAGCAAGACAGAGGCTAAGGATAAGACCTGGATTCCTTCCTGGATTCAGAGCAACCGTGTATATCTTGCCAAGGAGAATGAGCGCCTTACCAAGGGTTCACGCAACTACAGCGATGCCCTGGTTGAGAATACCATAACTTATGATGGCAAGATTGGCAAGCACAACATCAACCTGCTTGCCGGTATGACATACGAAGAGGAGAATACCAACCTCCTGACAGGTTGGGGTATCAACTTCACAGAGCCATACTTCCTCCAGCTCCAGAATGCCAAGAACACTTACTCAGAGTCATACGAGTACAAGCATAGTCTGGCTTCTTACGTAGGTCGTTTGAACTACAACTATGATGAGAAGTACCTGCTTTCTGCAGTAGTACGTCGTGATGGTAGCTCTCGCTTGAGCAAGAACATCCGTTGGGCAACCTTCCCATCTGTATCTTTAGGTTGGCGTTTCGATAAGGAGAAGTTCTTCCCTATCAGCCGCGACATCGTTAACATGTTCAAGATTCGTGCCAGCTACGGTGAGCTCGGTAACGAGAACATCGGTGAGTACCAGTATATGGCTACCATGAACCGTAACAACATGACTTACAGCTTCGGCAACAGTCCTGTAACCGGTTCTGCCGTTTCTACCTTCGTGAACAACGATATCGCCTGGGAGAAGAAGAAGACCACCAACGTGGGTATCGACCTGGCAATGTTCAACAACCGTTTGGAGTTCACTGCCGAGTGGTATAAGAACAAGTCAGAAGACCTGCTTTACTCAGTTCCTGTGCCAGCACAAACCGGTGTATCCAACACCGCTGTAACCATGAACGCTGCCTCTATGGAGAACAGTGGTTTCGAGTTCAGCGCTACCTACCGCAACCACGATCATGCCCTCAAGTATGATATCAGCGCCAACGTAAGTACCCTGAAGAACAAGGTAACCTCTCTGGGTATCGGTAAGGATTCATACATTTCTGGTGCATACGCTACTTACGTAGGTCAGGAGATTGGTCAGTTCTACGGTTGGGTTTACAAGGGAATCGCCCGTACTCAGGAAGATTTGGACAACAATGCTGTTCAGCAGGGTGCCAATGTCGGTGACTGCCTCTATGAGGATATCTCAGGTCCTGACGGAACTCCTGATGGCGTAATCGATGCTTACGACCAGACCGTATTGGGCAGTGGTCTTCCAAAGGTAAACTTCGGTTTGAGCACTCACTTGGAGTATAAGGGTTTCGACCTCAACATCTCTACATACGGAGTATTGAATTATCACGTATCAGATGATATCTATAACAGTTTGAACTCTTGCTACGGCTATGGCAACAAGGAAGTAGGCATGCTGGATGCCAACCGCTGGTCAGAGGATGGTTCTACCTACCTCTCTAGTGTTCCACGCACCTATGCAGCCAACAACGCTACCTTGGCATGGAACGACCTCTTCAGCTCTCGCAAGATTCAGAATGCTGCTTACTGGAAGATTGCCAACGTAGAGTTGGGCTACAACTTCCCAGACAAGTGGTTTGGTGGATATGTAAATGGTGTACGTCTCTATGTATCAGCACAGAACCTCTACACCTTCACAGGCTATCATGGATATAATGTAGACTATGCTGGCGGTACCTTTACCCCAGGTTACAACTTCTGCTCTTTCCCAAGTGCAAGAACATTCATGTGTGGTCTCCACTTCACATTCTAATAATGAGAATAGACAAATATAAGAATCATTATTTAAAAGAACATTTGATATGAAACTATATAAATTATCATTAGCTCTCTTCCTTGGCCTCGGTGCAATGGCTACTACATCATGTGAGGACAAGTTGGAGGTAACAAATCCAAACCAGCAGACCACCGGAACCTTCGGTTTCAATGCAGATGATTTGGAGGAGTGCGTTATCGCAGCATACAACCATATCCGTATGGAAGGTTCTTCGGCACGTGTGGGTTATACCATCGATGTGACACGTGGCGATGAGGTATGGAACTCATCACAGGTTTGGTACATGCCATTCGATGACATGGACGACCCTGTGACAGATGAAATCTCTATGTGGCCTTGGCGTGAGGCTTACTATACTATTAATGTATGTAACTTCATCCTTTCACGTACCACAGGCGATGATGCTTCGCTCTCAGAGACCATTAAGAAGATCAAGGGACAGGCTCTCTTCCTTCGTGGTTATTCTTACTATACATTGGCAGGATACTATCAGAATCCTACTTTGATTACTGATTACGCCAACTATTCTTCTCTGGATGGTCTCTATGGCAAGAACAGTACCTACGACGAGGTGCTCGATCAGGTAGAGAAGGATTTTGCTGAGGCTATGACTCTCCTCCCATCTCGCGATGCAGGTGGTCAGTGGGCTAAGGGTCGTGCAACCTGCGGTGCTGCTGCCGGTTACTATGCCCGCACTCTGATGCAGCGTCATAAGTACAGCGAAGCACTCACCGTACTCAAGGACATCATGAACAAGAAGTATGGCTCTTACAAGCTGATGGCCAACTATGGTGACAACTTCCGTGAGGGTTCTGCTTACGAGAACAATGACGAGAGCCTCTTCGAGATTCAGTATCTCGACTACGGTTCACAGGGTGTGGATGATGAGTGGACTCCAGTCAATACCAGTCCTAACGCTACACAGGGTCATGCCGTAGAGTCTAACTTCGCTCCAGGTAGATTCGGTGGATGGGCAGACCTCTCTGCTTCTCCATGGTTGTACAACCTCTTCAAGCAGGAGCGTACCACATCTGGTAAGTTGGATCCACGTCTCTACTGGACCATCGGTACCTACGAGAATGATTGGGAAGGATTTGAGAATGGCAACGTGGCTTATACCAGTCAGATGACGGCTACTGATACCATCATAACCAACAACAACTATGGTGGTCTTCCTATCGCTAAGTGGACCAATTTCCGTACCAACCTTTATGATAAGGTGACAACCGGTCTTCATTGCGGTATCAACCTCCGCATGATGCGTTACTCAGACGTTTTGCTCCGTGCAGCAGAGTGCGAGAACGAGGTGAACGGTCCTACACAGCAGGCTATCGACTGGATTAACCAGGTTCGTGAGCGTGCCAACCTGAAGGACTTGAAGCTTTCAGACTTCAATAGCAAGGATAAGCTCTTCGAGCAGATTGCCAATGTAGAGCGTCCTAAGGAGTTCGGTTGCGAGTACGGTCGTGGTTACGACCTGATTCGTTGGGGATTCTTCTATGATCAGGGTCGTTTGGCTCAGTTGAAGGAGCACGGAACCTTCCGCCGTTCTCCATACAAGGCAAAGGAGCCGGTAAGCTACTCTTTGGTAGGTGTTGATTCAGAGGTGAAGAGCTCTTACGATACATACGTACCAGGTCATGAGTTCCTGCCTATCTATCAGGGCTTGTTGAATGATAACCCTAACCTGACAGGTAACTCAGCTAATACGAATACGGATAACTCATCTGATTTCTTCGGAAGAGGTTGGACAGTTCATCCAGTAGTAGACTTGAGCAAGTAACAATATTCATTATCTCAAGGGGCAGGATTACCTGCCTCATGAGATAAAACTAAACAATTCACATATTTATAATATAGAATATAATATGAAACACCTAAATAAATTAGCATCTGTCTTCTGCGTAGCAGCAATGGCATTGACAGCGATGACTGGATGCGAGGGAAGTGACATGTTCAGTGTTAACTCTCCTGATTGGCTTTCTGAAAAAATTGACTCAATCGAAAAGTCAAAGGTTTCAACTGAGGAGGTGCTCGTGGGTATGAACGAGGATGTTTATACTGTGGGTAACACAGATTTCTCTTCAGGATTCTGGACTTCCTTCTCAAAGTATTATGTGGTTCAAGACAACCAGAAGTGGAATGCTGTGTTCAATCTGAACATCAATCCTTCTGCAACTAACACCTATAAGAACTTCGCCCTCATCATCACCAATGATGTGGATCGTGGCGGAACAGGTTATACCGAGTATGGTGCTATCCGTTTTGATAACCAGCCAAGCGGTAACTCTGAGTGGGGTGACCATATCGACAGAAGCTTCGTGCAGAGTAATCTCACCTTTGAAACTGATACAGACAAGGGTGTAGATAAGTTGGGTGGTAAGGTAACATTGACGGTTGACCGTTCCCGTGTAGATACTTTCATGGTGAAGATTACCAATGGTACTGTTACCAAGACCTACATTCAGCCATCTAAGATTGCCAATCTGAATGCAGACGAGAGCAATACCAACATCCGCTGCTTCCTGGTTCCTGAGGGATCATTCATCGATTTCCAGCAGAGCAACGTAGAACCTATCGGCGGATATACATCTGCCCAGGATAAGGCTCCGGTTTCTATGGTGTTGAACAATGTTCCTGCCGAGGTTGACAAGGGTACAACGCTTGAAGAGGCGATGCAGAATGTTTCTGCTACGGTTACCTTCGAAGAGGGTGTGACCAAGGTGATTCCTGCCAGCGAACTGCTCTTCTCTGCCATCAATGATATGGATGAGGTGGGTGAAAAGACGCTCATCGCTATCTATAACAAGACTTTCAAGGGTGAGAATGCGGCTACTCCTATCGTTGCCAATGCTAAGTTTAATGTAGTGGCAGGTATCAAGACTATTACTGTTACTCAGGCACCAACCCGCACCAACTACTACTATTATAACTCAGCTGCAGTTGATGGAGTAAATCATACTTTGGCTTTCGACCCAACAGGTATGGTGGTTTATGCTACATACGTAGAGGGTGAACCTGGTGTCATTGACAACTCTAAGTTGACTTTCTCAAGAATCCCTGCTACTGCGGGTAAGCACGAGGTGACTATCACTACAGAAAACGGCCGTACTGCTACTGTAGAAGTAAATGTGGCTGAGTCTGCTGTCAAGGCGGTTACTCCTACTCCGGTTTCTCTCGGTGCTGAGGATTGCTCTACTGCCTGGTGGACAGAATTTACAAAGGATATGAAGATTCCTGCTGGTGAGACATTCGAGTTCAACTTCACCAACTATTCTAGCGGTGCAGGCAACTGGAACAACTATGTGCTCATCCTCCGCAAGGCTGATTTGGCAGAATACGCTGTGGTTCGTGCCGATAACTATGGTTGGGGTAATGGTTATGCTGCTTGTACTCCTATCGGAACACAGGGTGATTGGGCTACCTGGCTCGCAACCATGAACGGTGCAAAGGTAAAGATGTTTGTAACCAACTGTAACAATGGTACTGCAGATGTTCAGGCTATCGTAACGGGTAATGATGGCAGCGTAACAGTACAGAATTACTTGGGTATCAACACCATCGACCCTAGTGACCTGAATGTGGCATTCACCGTTGATAGCAGCCATTTGAAGTTCGGTTCAGCTGCTGCCCGCAAGCACTATACACGTGCTCATCGCAGATAAGATTTTTCTGAAATAGTATAAAAGGCATGACTTATGTGAAAACACGTTTCCACGTAGGTCTGCCTTTTTGCTTAATTTTCAAGGCTTTCTTAGTCTTAGAATAAAAGCAATCAATTAACAAGTATCATTCATGAAGAAATTAATACTCTCTATGTTGGGGCTTGCTGCCATCGGTGCAAGTGCCCAGACTCAGGTCAGCGATAACGACCTGACGAATGCTTATACGTCGAGATCATATAGTAAGCGTGTGGTTTGCCACGACCCATCTATCGTGGTGGATGACATCACCAACCCTAGCTCGCCTACCTATTATATATATGGTTCTCATCTGGGTAGGGGCAAGACCACTGCGGCAAGCAACTACCAGGAATGGACTTCGTTCAAGGCGGGCGAGGAAGCTGCCGGCAATGTGAACAGTCTCTTTGCCAACAAGCAGGGCACATTGGTTAATTATTCCATTGCCTATCAGTCGCATGTTGTCACCGAAGTGAAGAACAGCAAGGGCGAGAACGTGAAGTTCGGCAACTTCAATGCCCACGGCTGGCAGTATAAAGGCTATAATGTGCAGGGCAATCAGTGGGCACCAGACATCGTATATAACAAAACCATGAAGAAATGGTGTATGTATATGAGTCTGAATGGCGAAAACTGGTGTTCTTCCATCGTATGCTTTGTTTCTGATAACATCGAAGGACCTTGGGTTTATCAGGGACCAGTAGTTTTCTCCGGTTTCCAGGGCACATACGCTCACAACTCATACGCTGCTGCGGATGACTGGAAGCATACCGACTTTGCCATTGCTACCGGTGAAACCGCTCTTCCTACTCGTTATAAGAATGGTAAGAGTTGGGGAACCTATTGGCCAAACTGTATCGACCCATGCGTCTTCTATGATGACAACGACAACCTCTGGATGAGCTACGGCTCCTGGTCGGGTGGTATCTTTATGATTAAGTTGGATAAGACCAATGGTCTCCGCGACTATACCTATACTTTCCCTTACGAGGTGAATGGCAAGACCACCACTCCGGGTGCTGCCAATGCCAACTGTACCAGCGACCCTTACTTCGGCAAGAAGATTGCCGGTGGATATTACGTATCAGGTGAGGCAAGCTATATTCAGAAGATAGGCAAGTACTACTTCCTCTTCATGAGCTATGGTGAATTGACCAGCGATGGCGGTTACCAGATGCGCATCTTCCGTTCTGAGAATCCTGGCGGACCTTACGTAGACTGCTATGGTACATCGGCACTCTTCAAGAGTTATAAGATGAACTATAGTTCTACCACTGCCGACAACCGTGGCGTATTGCTCTTTGGCGGTTACCAGTGGGATGCGATGAGCGGTGCTGAGATTGCACAGGGTCATAACTCTGCCTTTGTAGATAAGCAGAACCGTTCTTTCGTGGTTTATCACACCCGTTTCAGCAATGGTGGCGAGGGTCATCAGGTTCGTGTTCATCAGCTCTTCCTCAATGACGAGGGTTGGTTGATGGCAGCTCCATTCGAGTTTGACGGCGAGACCATCACCGATGCAGCTATCGCTTCCAAGGCATCTATCGCAGATGCTGACATTGCAGGCGACTATCAGTTCATGCGTCATCAGTATGGTCAGAACACCAAGGCAAAGGCTTTCGAGACTCCTGTGAACATCACTCTCCATGCCGATGGAACCATCACTGGTGCCGAGAATGGAACCTGGAAGCGTATTGCAGGTACTGATTACATCCATCTGACTATCAATGATGTCGTATATCGTGGCGTACTGGTTAAGCAGACCATCGACTATACCAATATCCCAGCCATCGCCATTTCTGCTCTATCATCATCAAGCGGTAGCGTGGCACTGGGACAGAACAACTTCACCTATCAGCAGGAAGTTTGGGCAGTAAAGGCAGATGCCAAGGCAGCCATCAAGTATACCGTCAATAATCTGACTCTGCCATTTGCAGATGGTGCCACACTGAATGCGGCTCCTTCTCTGCCTACTCAGGGCAAGATGGGTGCTAACATTTCATGGACGTCGAGCGATACTTCTATCCTGACCGATGACGGCAAGGTGAAGGGCAAAGGCAAGGTAACTATGACCATGACCATCAGCAAGGATGAGTATGAGTATGTGAAGGATTATTCCCTGAATATCGATGCTGAGGCAGAGGAAACAACTCCAGTTTACTATCCTGTTTCAGCACAGAAGAATACGACTTCTGCTTGGTGGACCAACTTCTCGGCAGATTATAAGTTGCAGGCTGGTAAGAAGGCTCAGTTTAAGTTCTATAACTATAGTAATGCCACAAACAACTGGTGCAACTGGGCTTTGTATGGTGCCAACAAGACACATGGTGTGACTGGCTATACCGAGTATTTCGGTATCCGTTGTGATAATTGGAACAATACCACAAATTCTAACACTGGGTGTGTAAGCAATTATGTTTGGGATACCTTCAAGAATGATATGAACGGGTCTTTGGTTGACATGACCGTGGAGTATGCCGCTAATGGAGCCTTCAAGATGACTGCTACAATCACAACTACCAGCAAGAAGGTATATAACTACTCATTCTCAACCACCATCGCCAGCAAGCCTAGCCTGATTAACCTGTTCTTCGTAAACGAGGGCTCTTACATCGATGGTTCTAGTCTTGTAGATACAGGTATCGCAGCACCGGTTATCATCCAGAAGAAGCAGAATGACGGCAAGTGGTACAATCTTGCAGGTCAGCTGGTGGACAAGAGCTACAAGGGTGTAGTGATTGTAAATGGAAGAAAGTTCGTGAACAAGTAATTCTCTTATATATTATAATAAGGTATAATACAAAGAAGATGAATTTATCTAAAATACTATTGGGAGCAGCAATGATGATTGCTGCTCCTGCTGTAAAAGGCGGTTGCCAGATGATGGCACAGAATGCTCCTCAGGAGCCTGTCGTGGTAGATACTCCGATGGTTCACGACCCCGTGATGGCTTATGAGAACGGCAAGTACTATCTCTACTGCACGGGTCATGGCATTGCGCAGATGACTTCTACCGACCGCAAGCATTGGACCTTGAATCCGCAGGGTGTGTTGAAAGACGAGGCGCGTGGTGCTTTCCCAGCCTGGACCCATGATAGTGTGCCGGGTTATGAGAGTCATACCTGGGCACCTGATGTCATCAAGTATAAGAACAAGTGGTATATGGCTTATTCCTGTTCTACCTTCGGCAAGAACACCTCTGCCATCGGATTGCTCAGCAATGTTTCTTTAGCCGATACCGATGGTTGGAAAGACGAGGGTTGTCTCATTGTCTCAAAGGGTGGAAAAGTGAATTGGAATGCCATCGATCCTAATTTCGTGATAGATGAGAAGGGCAAGCCTTGGCTTACCTGGGGTTCTTTCTGGGATGGCATCCAGCTTATTCCGCTGGACAAGAAGACGATGCATGTGAAGAAGGGCGCCAAGCCTCAGACCATTGCCCGCCGTTATGCACTCAATCAGATTGATGTGCCTACCAATCCTACTTCCAAGGATGCCGGCACCAATGCCATCGAGGCTCCATTCATCATGAAGCATGGTGGTTATTACTATCTCTTCGTCAGTTGGGATTACTGCTGCCAGGGGATGAAGAGTACCTATCGTGTTGCCGTAGGCAGAAGCAAGAAGGTTTCCGGTCCTTATCTGGACAAGACGGGTAAGGATATGCGAGAGGGTGGTGGCACCCTGCTGCTGGAAGGTGACAAGAAGGAATATGAGGCGATGGGCCATTGTTCAGCCTACTCCTTCCCTGATGGTGATTTCTTCTTCTGCCATGGTTACAGCATCGCCAAGAATGGCGCCAGCATCCTGGTCCAGAAGCGAATCAACTGGACGGAAGATGGGTGGCTGACGCTGGAATAAGATATATTAGCTTAGTGTTAAAATAGAGTTAAAATAGCGTTTATTCCGCTACGAACGGTAAAAAATCGGTTTCGTAGCGAAATAACCGCTATTTTCTTTCGCTATTTCCGAAATTTGTCGTATATTTGCAGCGAACCAATTGGGTATGATTATGTGGGAAATTCTGAGCTGGTGAGTAATGAGTACTCCGATATATTCAGGGCTTCAGTAACACTCGATGATTTGTTTATATGATTAATTTATCAGGTTCTAAAACTATACTTTTGTTTTTTTCTCCCGACGCCCTTGAAGTTACATGGCGATGTAGAAAACTCTGCATCGGGACGTAGGAAAGATTACGTCGCCATGTAATAAAGTCTACGTCAGGACGTAATTTTGGGGGAATCTATAAGGTTTCATATCAGATACTTTTTAGATTTTCCGTCGAGTTTATACGCATACGAAAAAAGTTTTTTCGTGAAAAAAGTCTCAAAGTATCATCGAAGTATCATGAAATTGGCATAGTAGTATCACCAAATCAGCATAAAAGCATCACGAAATCCTCATAAAGCATCATGCATAATAGCGAAGCCGCCGACCCGCAAAAAGTGCCCAAAAATCGTCCGACACTTTGGGTACTCGATGCCCACAGTACGGGCAATGAGTGCCCGTAACTTGGTCTGTCGATGCCCATCACTTGGTCCCTGAGTGCCCACTTGACGGGCACGGACAGACCGCTTAATGTGCTCTGACAGACCACCTTATGCGCATTTATACCTATGTGGTTTCCTATATTTAGTTGACTACATAGTTCCTTATTCCTATTGTAAGTTGACAATTATTTTCTCTATTCCTAATTCTACTTGTCAAACTTTCCTCTTATTCCTAGTTTATATTGACAATCTTTACATCCTGAAAAAGTAGACGCTAAAGTTTTTATAAAACTGAAATAGTAGACACTTCTTTTTTAGCCTTTTAAATCGACTCAAAGCCGAATTTTATCATGCGTTATCCTGACTCCGATACAATATGCCATAGAATTTCAGCGTAGAAGACACCGTATGAAATAAAATCTTTCTCATGTGACGGTGCTTAGCCTTGACTTTTGGATAAAAGTTGTATCTTTGCACTGAAAATGGTAACACCATAGGATGTCTCCATCATTTTTCAAAATTGTTTTGATTGGTGATCTTTTAAATAGACGATAGTGCAGGAAAAGAGGGTGTACCATAAGTCCATGACGCACCTTCTTTCGCAAAAAAACGCCAACTTACTTTTATATTGTATTGAAGGCGTAATCTCTAGAATCTGAAACCGATGGTTCCAGTGATGCCATTCCAATTGGATAATCCTGAGGTGTGAGAATTAATGTGTCTGAAACCTAGTCCGATATAGGGAACACTTCTACTCTTCTTGCAGTTCGGATAGAGGATGAGATCAGCATTATAGGAGGTGTATTTCCAGTCGGCATTTCCGATAGTATTGGTTACGGAGAGACGAAAATCTACCCCTTGTGCGGTAGTCTTAGGGTTGAAGAGTTTGAAGCCCAGTCCACCACCTAAAGCTTGGCTCTTGAAATAAGTCTTCACATCATCTTTCTTGTAGAGGTTGATGCTACCTTCAGTTTTGGCGAAGGCGAAGAAGCGTGGGGTAAGTTGATAGCCAAGGGCGAAGTTCAAAGTAGTAGGTGTCATACCTTTGTTCTCTAGTCCCACTGTAGCATCGAGATCAAACATCAGATGGTCTAAGATGGAGTAATGTGAGGCATTGCTTTCCTCTTGGGCGTGCATAGGCATCGCCAAAGTAGCGGCACCCATGATTAGAATTAAACTTTTCTTCATAATAATCTATCTTGTAATGTTAATATATAGTCCGATAGGTCATTTGTCATAATGGCGTCTAAAGAACGATAACGCTAGCAAAAGTACGAAAAAATGGCTACGGGTGTAGCCATTCTCCGTATCTTTTATGATATTTTGAACGTTTTTATTTCCTTAGAAACACTTTTTCAAAGTATTTGAGGATATAAATGATACATACAGCTATAATAGCTTTGAATAACGATGTCTTCCATTCAATACTATCATTGAATATGGCATCGATAATCAAGTTTCCAATAAAAAATGCTATGGTCAAGCCAAGAATGACCATTAAGCATTTACTCAAATTCTTGTATTTTTGCATTGTCTCAATATAATTTACTATTAATATCGTGCAAAAATACAACTTTTATTTTCAATTACCAAAATCTTGTGCGCAAAACTTATAAGTTGACAGTAAAATAAGTTTTAAGGTGATAGACAATCATAAAAAACGAGGCGGCAAACTGCATCACGCAGGTTGCCGCCTTCTCTTTTCTAACTAACTAACTATCTTATCAACTATTCAAAATGGATTATATGATGGAGTTGTCTAGGGCTTGACGCCCCAGACGTAGCTTGTTTACTTCAAACGGATGATATTCAGCGAGCTGGCAGGAATCTCTACCGTTGCACCATTCTTCTCTGTAGTTACGTAGTTTTCTACAGGATAGATGTTGGTAGGATTGTCGATGGTGTTCTCCTCCAGACCGTTCTTGGCAGAAAGGCGAATGAGCTTGCCATTCTTGATTTCCTTGCCCTGAAGATTAATCTTCGCTGTGGTGTGCTCGGTGCTGGTGTTGGCAATCTTCAGGATTACCTCGCCCGTCTGCTCATCGAGTGTTGCTGTAGAGAAGATGCCAGGAAGGGTGTTTGCCTTCAACTTGGTAGCGAATACCTCCTTGCCATCCAACTTGGCGAAGATGCTGTCGCCTACTACCTTCAGCTCGATATCGTACCACTTGCCGGTTTCAATTTTGCCTGGGCAGGTAGCAATCTGACTCTTGGCACCATTCACGATAGACTCCACACCGTGCTGGGTGTTGTTCCAGCCACCAAGGTTCAACCAGCAGTAGTTGTTCTTATCCACGTAGTTGAAGATGATGAGGAAACCCTCGTTTCCGGCATCCTTTTTCGCGCGTACCTTATATATATAGCCGTTGCTGGTAATCTCGCCCGGATTCAGACGGATGCAGCTTTCTTCGTTGCTGGTCTGCTTGATGAGGTTGCCTTCTGTCTTCCACTGACCGCGGATGTCGGTAGGCAACTCCTGCAAGGTCATCGGCAGCGCCTTGCCGTTCTCATCGCTGTAGCCCTTGTCCTCGAAAGAAACCTGGGTGCCCCATGTTCCCATACCTACACGGCAGATGGCTGGCTTCACCTGAGTCTGCTCATACTTGTATGGATTCTCCTGGTTCACCTTCAATACACGGGTACCGATATTGTTCGCCATCACGTTCTGAACGTAGTAGGATGGAGTTCCGAATACCTTATCAGAGGTATATTGAATCATATCCGGTGCCCACATACGGTTGTTGAGGTTGGCGAAGATAGGAGCGTAGGATGCCATGGTCACAATATCTGAATTGTTCTCGATGCCCATCATATAGACTGCCTCACCGAGTGCTGCATCGAGTGAACCCATATTGCCGAAGCCCTGGGTTACGGCATATTCACCTACATAAATCTCGCTGCCCTTGCGGTCGTAGTTGTCATACTTGTTGAAGTTTTCAGCAAACCAGGCAGGGTTTCTGTAGTAGTGCTCATCGAGGAGTTCTACGCTCTCGTCGCTGTGCCACTTAGGGTTGTCATCGCCCCAAGCCACCACGTTACCGATGAGGTGCATCTTAGGATATTTCGCCAATACGGCATCCTTGAACTTCTTGAAGCGCTCGTAGTAGTGGTCGCTCTGTGCGGCAGGGTCAGGCTGGTTGTTCTCATTGCCAATCTCCAGATACTCGATGTTGTATGGTTCCGGATGACCGTTCTTGGCACGCAGCGCACCATACTTGGAGGTAACAGGACCATTGGCATACTCCAGGGCATTCATGCACTCGTCAATCCAAGGCTGGATGCTGTCTACAGGAGTCATACCGCCGTGCCACAAACCTACGTTTACAACATAGAGAGGCTTGGCGTTCAGATCCTCGGCAAGCTGCAGATATTCATCGAATCCCATACCGTCGCTGGTGCGATAGCGCCAGTTTACGTTCTTATGACCCGGACGCTCCTCGATAGGACCGATGGTCTTCTCCCAGTGGAATGCATTCTCAGGAGACTCCTGTCCCTCTACGTAGCAACCGCCTGGGAAGCGGACGAACTTAGGATGGATGTTATAGAGAAGCTGAGCCAGGTCAGGGCGCAAGCCGTTCTCGCGATTTTTGAAAGTAGGAGGGAAGAGGCTTACCACATCCAGAACGATGGTACCCTTTCCGTCGGCTACGAGTTCAAACTGTGCTTTCGCATCGTTGGCATTGGCTGTAAGTTCAGCTGTATATTTGGTCCACTTCTTGCCTACCTTGGCATTGAGGGATGTTTCTGCATACACCTTGTCGCCCTTGGCGTTGGTGAGACGAGCCTTCAGTCCGCCCTTGTAGCTACCCTTAGCCCAGAAAGAGAGTTTATAGGTTCTGCCCTGCACGGCGTTGATTCCCCAGAAACCCTCATTGATGAGAGAGGCTGTAGCTGCAGGCTTGGCAGCGATGGTAAGCTGTAGTGCCTTGCCCTGTGCATTGTTGAGCAAACCCTTGTTGGTGAGTTGTGCATTGATCTTAGCACCTTCCTGAGCGGCAGTTTTCCAGGTTGGAATATTCTTGTCATCATCCTCGAAGGAGCGATTGCTGATGAGTTCGGCATAGAGACCGCCGTCGGCAGCATGGTTGATATCCTCGAAGAAGATACCATAGAGGTTAGGAGATACCTTGATGCCTGGGCTTGAGGCATCTACATTGATGGTAACCTGTGCGTTGGCAGCCAAAGCAGAGGCGAGCACAGCCGAAAGCAAAATTTGTCTTTTCTTATTCATTGTTTATTCTTTATTCTTAGGTTTGTTTATTTTGTTTCTTGTTGATGGCATGAAATCAAGCTTAGCCTGAATCCATTCCGCTATTAATACACAGTTGCAAAAGTACACAAAATGCACAAGAAACAGGTGGACAAAATGCGAAATATAGTGTAAAAGGTGGATTTTCTGATGAAAATCCACCTTTTTGTCGATTTACATTGATAATGTTTATTTAACCTTTCATATTGGTTGCTATAATCAATCATTGCTATTCACTTTAAAAATCTTGCAAGTCTTGTTCCCTACAATATAAGCTACGTATGCTTTTGTCTGATAGTGAGGAAAGGCTTTCTGCATATCTGCGGCATAAGCCTTCACTTGTTTGCCGTCTTCTAAGCGTGCCTCTTCCAAATTATCAACAATGCCTGCGTCTTTAGACTTGTAATATTTAAACTCAATGATGCGGCAGTCGTTATGGAATGATGTGCCAGGAATGCCGGTCAGCACTAAGTCAGCACGACCTGATGGCAAGTTCTGTTCGATGGCGAATGTATAGCAATTGCTCAAGTAGCGGCTCAGTAACTCGAAAAAAGAACAGCGAATGAAATTCTCGTTCATCTTGTCAAAGGCTTGGGCTGGAAGCTGACCTAAGTATTCCTTAACATAGTTATGGAATAATGGCTCTAGTTCTCTGTCTCTGACAAATGCCTCGTATGCAGGAACAAACTTACGGGCATTGTCGCTGATACTATTCAATTCGTTGTAGTAACTCATATATACACTCTTGGTCGTCAAGTTTGGCAAAGCCATTTTGTAATTGTCCTTCAGGGTGGTCATACCCAAGTAGTAGAGGCTGATAGGGTAGAACTCTGGGGAGAAGAACTTTTGCTTGTTGAACTTGCTGCGTAAATCGGCTTGTGAATAGTACAATTCTCCATCCATCAACAGGCTGTCGAGCATTTCTTTGGCATTGTCAAGCGTGATGGTCAATCTTCTTATCCAACTAGTGTCAGTGCGCAGGTTCTCATCTACCATTTCCGTAGGGATGCCGCCTTTCAGTTCAGCAAAGTTCTTGAGGAAGTAAGTCAGAATGGTAGAGTTAAATAATGGTTCTGCATTTGGTAAAAAGTGGTAACCGTCATAATTGTTGAGTATCAGAGTCCATAATTCCTCGAAAGAGGCTTGAGGGCCATATTTATTGATGACATACTTCAGATATTGGGCTGCTTCCTCATGGGTAAAGCCCAATAGATTGGTAAATTCCGGCTTCAGAGTCAACATCTCTGCGATGTTATAGCCACTGGTTAAGTCATCCATGGTGACAGGCAGTACTCCTGTGCAGAAGCAGGTGCGGATGGTACCTTCGCCAATGCCTGCCTTGATAACCTTGAAGAATGTTCGTAGGAAACTTTCCCCTGTGGTCAGGTCCTGGTACAGCGAGTCCTTATAGACAACTAGTAGCTGGTTGGTAAAGTTGTCGTATTCATCTATTAATATATAAAGAGGTGGAAGATTATGGGAAGAGATAAACTCGCATACTTCAACCAACATGTTGGAGGCATTGCCATCCTCTCTGAACCTGAAATCTCCAAAAAGGTCTCTGTTGCGTTCCACCAATGTACGGAGTGGACTGCAATTCACGGCGTTGAAGTTCTTCTCGATGTCTTCCTTCTTGCTGGCAACGGAAGTTGTGGAAAAGTCATATCTTACAACGAGATATTGGTTGTGCTCGTTTGTTGGGTGTTCGCCAATCCAAGTTCCACCAAACAAATCTTTGAATTGTGTTGCCATGTTACGGTCGTAATAGTGAGCCAACATGGAAACGAGCAGACTCTTTCCGAATCTGCGAGGACGGAGAAAAACTGGTGCTTTGTAACGCTCAAGCAGTGGAATATAGTTGGTCTTGTCCACATAATAATATCCCTTGTGGCGAATCTCTGCAAAGTTCGCCACAGCGTATGGAACGGTAATATCTGCCTGTGAGTATGTCATGGTCTATCTCCTTTTTGTTGCAAATGTACGATTTTTATTTATTACTACCAAATAAAATCGAAAGATTTTGTTTAATATAGTAATACCAGTCCGGCAAAAGCCGAGTAGAGTATCATGCG
>ERZ1026898.274-NODE-274-length-33976-cov-19.193449_pt1 | contig 33976 bp, 27 predicted proteins | sample MGYA00380178_ERZ1026898 | MGnify/ENA primary metagenome ERZ1026898 (study PRJEB33269, sample SAMEA4719814) | human gut metagenome | biome: human-associated habitat; feature: organic feature; material: feces | place: Cameroon | collected 2013-10 ...
AGATACCTTGCTCCGCCTGCTGCATAAGACCTGCTTTGCAGGCATCTTGCCGCAGATAAAACGGATATCGTTTTAGCGCCCCGTTCACCGCAAGGTGACCGGGGCGTATTTTTGTGCAAACTCTTTCTGTGATAATACAAGCCCGGAACGTTTGCGGACGTTCCGGGCTTGTATCTTTGACGATATATAAATTATTTATTTGCCACAAATTCAATTTTGACATTCATCCCCATCCCTGCGGCAAGACGCTGCAGGGTGCGCAGAGAAGGGTTTGCATTACCGCGTTCCAGTTTGCTGATATCTGCCTGCGCAATGCCGGTACGCTCCGAAAGCTGTTTCTGGGTCAGGCCACTTTCCTTCCGGGCATCGATCATGGCCTGTGCAATGGTAAGCTCCGGCTGAAGAGCATCCCATTCTGCCTTAAAGGAAGGCCGCTGTAATTGTTCATTCAAATAATTCCGAAAATCACTCATGAGGAACTCTCCTTCCGATGAAAATAGTCCGCGCGGTATTTTTGTGCCAGTGCAATTTCTTCCGGCGGGGTTTTCTGCGTCTTTTTAACAAAACCGTTTGTCAGGATGATCTGATGTCCAACCACGAAAAAATATAAAATGCGCGTAATATTGCTGCTTTGCTTGGCACGCAATTCAAAAATGCCGTCACCCAGTGATTTGGAATAAGGTTCCCGTAGTTGTGTGCCGTTGGTTTCCAACAGGGAGATCGTACCCAAAAGTTTTGCCAGCATTTTGTCGTCCAGTGTATCCAGAAAATCACGAACCGGACAACTGCCGTCTGCCTTATAATAAAAATTCACTTCAAAAGCAGACATTTTCAGCATCCTTTCTGGTTGATGACATCCTACTATTATAATATAGGATAAAACAAATATTGTCAAGAGGTGCTTCTATCACAGAATCTTCCAAAATATACCATTTCCTTTTTACAGTTTCTTCATAGCTTCTTAACGAATTCAATTGTGAAAGCTGTTATACTTTTGCCATGGGAAGCGGGGCCGCAACCGCTTACCCAAGTAACATGATTCCTCCTCACACCAAGGCAATATCCAAACAAAACACCCTTTTCAGTGTGCCGCAACGCTGAAAAGGGTGTTTTGCTTTGGGCAAAAAATATTTTTTAAATGCCGCCGCTTTGCTCTGGCAAGTTTAGTGGAAATAGTTTTATACTTGCAGTTCGGCAAAGCCTGCGGGCTTTGCCGAACTGCCTTTTCCGCAAAAGTTGTGGCTGGGCAAAATAAAATTCCTGTAAATCCATGGTTTAGGGTTGACCCCGTTTTTTTGCGGCGCTATAATAAAAAAGAACATGGAGCGGCGCGCCGCAGCAAGGCGTTTGGATGCTCCCGGAACGTGAATTTTTTGGAGGTGAACGCAGAACAATGGACCCGGATCATAGTCGAAGTAGAACCACCGGCGCGGTGGATCCGAAAACAAAAGCAGCTGCGTTCGCGTTTGCGTCAGCAATGAAAGCCCCGGCGGGGCTTTCAAGCGGCCGAATGTTTTGCGAAGCAAATGGAGGGGCCTTGCCCCGACAGTTTACCGCCTTTTTTGCCAAGTAAGCGGCAGTGCGCCTTTTTGGGGCGCATGTTCCCGCAAACCGGCAGAGGAGGGCGCGGCTTTGTGCGCGCGGAAACGGCATTTCCGCACGGTACAGGCGGCGCATTTTTTGTTTCCTGATCTGCTGCGTCCTCCGGCAAGGGACCTTGCGCCCGCGCCGTAAAAACGGAGGAGGAACGCCCAATGGAAATGGAAGAAAAGAAGCTGACCGCCGAGCAGGAGCTGCCGGTGCAGGAGCTGCCGGCGGATATTCCCGCAGAAGTGCGCCAGAAGCTGGCCGAGGACCTGAACGACGAAGCCACCGAGGACCTCAAGCAGGACATGCGGGAGGCTGAAAAAGAGGAAGCCAACGACGAAGAAGTCAAGGCCAACCCCGAGATGCTGACCAAGAGCCGCCTGCTCAAGCTGCTCATCAAAAAGCAGTACGTCAAGCTGCGCGAAGTGACCGAGGAAGAGCAGCCCGCCGACTTGGCCGAGCTGCTGGAAGAGCTGGACGAGAACAACCGCCTTGTGGTGTTCCGCCTGCTGAAAAAAGAAGTTGCCACCGAAGCCTTTGCCTATATGTCCGACGAAGCTCGCGATGATCTGGTAAATGCCTTCTCAGATGTGGAGCTGGTGGGCGCCATTGAGGAAATGAGCTTGGATGACGCCGCCGACCTGCTGGAGGATATGCCCGCAGGGGTGGTGAAGCGCGTGCTGGAAAAATCCTCCAAGCAGACCCGCGAGAGCCTGAACAAGCTGCTGAACTACCCCGAAAGCTCTGCCGGCAGCCTGATGACCCCCGAGTATGTCCGTCTGCGGGAGGATATGACCGTGGCGCAGGCCTTTGACGCCATCCGCAAGCAGGGCGAGAACGCCGAGACCGTGTACACCTGCTATGTGGTGGAGCGCAACCGCCTGAAGGGCGTCGTTTCGGCCCGCAGCCTGCTGCTGGCCGAGCCCCACACCCCCATTGCCGAGATCATGGACGATAACGTGGTCGCGGTGAAGGTGACGGACGATCAGGAGTACGTGGCCCGTGAGATGCAGCGCTACGACTTTACCGCCATGCCCGTTTTGGACAACGAGGGCATGTTCGTGGGCATCATCACCATCGATGATGCAATCGATGTCCTGACCGACGAGAGCACCGAGGATATGCAGAAGATGGCGGCCATTCTGCCGGACGACGATGCCACCACCTACTTTGGCACCAGCGTGTGGACCCACGCAAAGCAGCGCATCCCATGGCTGCTGATCCTGATGCTTTCTGCCACCTTTACCGGCATGGTCACCACCCACTACGAGGAGGCCTTTACCGCGCTGCCCCTGCTGGTCTCCTTCATGCCCATGCTGATGGATACCGCCGGCAACTGCGGCAACCAGATCAGCACCCTGATGGTGCGCGGTCTGGCTCTGGGCGAGGTGGAGCCCAGCGACTTTATAAAGGTGCTGTACAAGGAGCTGAGGGTGTCGGCCATCGTGGGCGCGGTGCTGGGCATCGTGAACGGCCTGCGCATCTACCTGATGTACACCTTCCTGTTCCCGGGCCAGTACGCCAACGTCATGGGCTACGCCGTGGTGGTCAGCGTGTCGCTGTTCTTCAGTGTTATTCTGGCAAAACTGGTGGGCGGTATGCTGCCGCTGGCCGCCAAGAAGCTGGGCGCGGACCCGGCCATTATGGCAACGCCCTTCATCACCACCATCGTGGATGCATGCAGTTTGATCCTGTATTTCCAGATCGCACAGCTGGTGTTCCGCAATATGATGTAACCTGTCAGGTACTGCCCCTCGGACAAGCAAATGCGCTTGCCCGGGGGCTTTTTGCATCCCCGGCGCTCCCGGTTTGCCTGGCAGCATCCTAGCCCTCTCAGGCCGCTTCGCGTCCAGATTCCCCCTTTTGTCGCTGTGCGACATCTTCCCCCGGAGCGGGGGAAGTCTTTCCTCAAAGGGAGAGCCTCTGGCGCGCCCGCGAGCAGCAGCTTTTTCCTGTGTGGAAAACTGCATTTTTCCCCGCCTTTTCCACACATAAAAACGCGCAGGCCCGGATGTTGAAAACTTGCGGCCGTTTGATTCCAGATTGGAGAAACCAAAGCGGACCGGCAGCGGCGGTTTGTAAAAAACAAAGAAAATGCTTCGACTTTCTTTTTTATAAAAGGCAGAATGTCCGCATTTTTGCCCAAAAGTTTCCAGAAGTTTGCGGCTCGGATTACGGTGCGTATAGGGTCTGCACCGGTCCATTGTGGAAAACCCGGTGGAAAAAGTGGAAAACCTCATGGAAAACTCCCTTTTTTCTTCACAAAAATGGTGGAAAACCCGGTGGAAAAAGTGAAAAGTTCATTCCAGACCGGAAACTCCATACAATTGCCGGTTGTATCCGAAGCCCCGCAAAACCGCCCTGCCGCTGTATTTCTGGCCCTTGCGGCTGCGGGTTTTCCACAGGACGCGGCACGGCTTCCCACAGGGGTCTTTTTGGTGCAAAAAATGCAACTCCGGCGCGGATTCTTGAATGCCCCGGTCAATCATGGTACAATAACACTGGTAAGCTGCGGCAAAACTTTCCCGACAAGAGAGGTACTCTTTATGAACAATTGGCTGAACCAGCTGGAGCGCAAATATGGCCGCTTCGGCATCCCGAACCTGACCAACATTCTGGTGGGCGGGCAGATCCTTGTGCTGGCCATTGAGCTGTTTGTGAACCAGACCGTCACGGTGTGGCTGGCCATGAACCGCTATTTCCTGCTGCACGGGCAGATCTGGCGCGCCATCACCTTTGTATTCATTCCGTTTTCCGGCGGCAGCATCCTCAGTGCGGTGCTGGGCATCTACTTTACGTGGTTCATCGGTACCGCACTGGAACGGGAATGGGGCGACTTCCGTTATACGGTGTACCTGCTTTCCGGTATGCTGGGGGCTGTGCTGGCCTGCCTGCTCACCGGCGTGACGGGCAGCACCTACTGCCTGTCGCTCTCGCTGCTGCTGGCGTTTGCCATGCTGTATCCGGAAGTGCAGGTGCTGCTGTTCTTCGTCATTCCCATCCGGGTGAAGTACTTTGGCTTTTTTGCTGCCGTTTTGTGGGTGCTCAGCTTTCTGGGCGCGCCGCTGCCGCAAAAGCTGAGCCTGCTGCTCAGCATGGCCAACGTCTGGCTCTTCTTTGGCCCCATGGCATACCGCTCCATCCGCGCATGGGTCCGCCGCGAACAGTGGAAGCGGAGAAACAGAAGATAAACTTTTTTCCGCTGAATATATTCGGGTTGCGGCTCCCTGCGTCTGCTTCGTGCCTTGAGCGGCACTCGCATTCTGCAGGCCGCGGCCCCAACAGCTTCTCCCTGTTTCTGCCGCAGGCAGCGGTCGTCGCCGTTGCAGAGCAGCGCGGAGGGCATTTTAAATCGTCTTACAAAGGAGCACCCTCATTATGATGCTGGACCGCATGGAAGGCAACGCCGAACTGAAAACCAGTGTGCAGCTGATGCTGGCATCCCGCCGCCTGACCCACAGCGTGCTGCTGGTGGGCGAAGAGGGGCTGGGGGCCGGCTTTGCCGCGCGCTGCATCGCGGCGGACTACCTCTACCCTGCCGGTGGTGCGCCCGCCGAGGCCCTTCTGCGGGGCGAATGCTGCCGGGCCGTGGCAAAGGCCGGCAAGCGCGACAGCGGTCAGGTGGAGACCGGCATCGTGCGCGAGGCCATCTCCGTCACCGGCATGGGCGCAGGCGGAAAGTATCTGGTGGGTCAGGTGACGGCCATGCGCAGCGAGATCTTCAACACCAGCCTTTCCGCCGAGGGCCGCGCGGTGCTGCTGTACCACGTGGAAAAGATGAACGAGGAGTCCGCCAATGCCCTGCTGAAGGTGATGGAAGAACCGCCGGAAGGCGTGCTGTTTCTGCTGACGGCGGATTCGCTGGCCAGCGTGCTGCCCACCATCCGCAGCCGGTGCGTCAGCTTTGCGGTGGCGCCTGTCTCGCCGGAGCAGTGCGCCCGCTACTGCACCACACAGGGCGTGGACCCCAAGACTGCCGCCCTGTACAGCGAGCTGTTCGATGGGCACATTGGCACGGTGCTGGCCGCTGCCCGCGACGAAGCCCGCACCGCGCAGGTGGAAAAGGCGTTGCAGCTGGCAAAAGCCGCTGCTGCCCGCGACAGCTATGCCGCTGCCGTGCTGCTGGCCGCATACGAAAAGGACAAGGCCGGTGCTGCCGCCCTGCTGACGGATTTCCGCGCGGTGGCGGCTGCGGGCCTGCGCCGGAGCCCCCACGCGCCGGTGCAGGGCGACGCTGCCCGGCGGGCCCTGCGCCTTGCCGACGCCGCCATCCAGCGCCTTGGCGCGCAGGTGAACCCCAAGATCGTGCTCAGCGTGTTTGCGGCAAGGTTTGGCGCGTTGTAAAGGCATAAAAAGCAAAAAACGCCCCGGAAGAAGCATCCGCGTTCTTCCGGGGCGTTGTGCGTATCAAGTGATATTGCTGGAAGGGGCATCCTGCAAGCCGGTGTAAGTAAAGACGGCCTTTTGTCCATTCTTGGTAAGGGTAAGCGTGATGTTACCCCTATAAAGGCTCTGGAACGAAGAAGTGGAAATGGGACCGAGATCGATAAAGAGGATCACGGTTTTTTGGAAAGAAGAGTTCACGGTAAGCGAGGTGTTGAACACGTAATCGGTTTTATCGCTGTTCAGGCCCTTGTAGCCAAGGCCTACAATGGTGCCCTTGCTGCCGCCGGAGTGCGTAAACGTCAGGTCGCGAATGTTGATGGTAACGGATGCAGTGCTGTCCACGGCACTGACATAAAAAGCAGCGTAGAGATAGTTGTGGCGCTCGCCGCCCTCGTAGATGGAACTGGAAGTCCACTGGTCAAAGCGGCCGATGTTGGCGGTAAAAGTATTGAAGTTCACAGCAGTGCTGCTGTCAATGGCGGGAGCCACAAGGCCGTCCGGGGTGGATGCATAACCACCGCCGCAGCCTGCCAGCATACCGCCAGCGGCGGCAGCAAGAACAGCGGCACCGGATGCTTTTAAAAAGGTACGGCGGGTGATCCGTTCAGACATAGTCATCTCTCCTTTTATGCAGAAAAATCTGAAAAATGCAAAGGGCCGGACAAACAGAAACTCCCTCCGGCGCTTGCGGTACACCGGAAGGAGCTTCTGTTTGGGGTATTGCTTTGGTGTGAGGAGGAATCATGTGCGAAAAGACGGTTGCGGCCCCGTCTCCCCGCAGGATATAGTATACCCGATTTGTGCGGAAAAGTCATTACATTTCTGTGAAAATTCGTCCGGCAACGGGCTTTTCTTCAAATATTCCTCCGGCCTTAAAAACGACCAAACAGCGCACAATGCGCAGAAGCTCCGGTAGCTCCGGAATGCGGCAACCTGCCAATTTCACTATAGCAGACAAGGCGCAAAGTGTCAATAAAATTATCGTTTTTTCGCTCAGGCCTTTTCTACTTCGCCCACAACCAGCTCGCCGGTCTCGGAGGAGTAGCTGCCGGTCACCTTCTGGTGGCCGCTCTTAAAGGTCATGTTCACGGTGTGCACCTGCTGGAACCAGCTCTTATAGGCGCTGTCGCTGATGCGGTAGATCAGCACAAAGGTCTTTTCTTCGTTCGGTTGCAGCTCGTAGTCCTTCTGGGTCCACCAGCTGTCGCCGCTGGCGTTGTCCGCAAAGCCAAAGTAGAGGGGCGATGCAGCGGAGTTGTCGATCACGGCCGGGAAGTTGTCGGCGGTCAGGGTGACGGCACGGCTGCTGACGTTTTTCAGGGTGACAACCACCTTGACCACGTTGATGATGCCGTATTCCTTGGTGCCGATCATCTCACGGCCCGCCTTGCCGCTCACATAGCCGATGCCGTTCACAGTGCCGGGAATGTCCACATCTTTGCCGCCGCCGCAGGCGGTCAGGGTGCCGGTGAGCCCTGCCGCAAGCAGCGCCGCGCCGGAAAGCTTAAGGAATGCGCGTCTTGAAAGATTTTTCATGTTTTCTACCTCCTGCCCCAAAAACAAGGGCTTTTGTACAGTATACCACGGCAAAAAACGGGGGTCAATCCGTTTTGAACTGCGCTGCATGCAGCCTGCCGTGCTCCACGTAATGGGCTGCGTTGTGCAGGTTTGCCTCGATCTGGGCAGCGCTTACCTGCTTGATGACCTTTGCGGGCACGCCCACGGCCACCGAGCCGTCCGGGATCACCATGCCTTCCGGCACCAGCGCACCCGCGCCGATGATGCAGTTTTTGCCCACGACACAGTGGTTCAGAAGGGTGGCATGCATCCCGATCAGGCTGCCGTCGCCCACGGTGCAGCCATGCACAAGGGCGCTGTGCCCCACGGTAACGTTTTTGCCCAGCGTCACCGCACCGCCCACATCGCAGTGCAGCACGGCGTTGTCCTGCACGTTGGAGTTTTCGCCAATGATAAGCTGGCCGTCGTCGCCGCGCAGCACCGCGCCGTACCACACGGTGGAACCGGCTTTCAGCACCACATCGCCCTGCACGGTGGCGCTCGGTGCCACAAAGGCTGCGCCCTCATCCCGGGGTGTTTTTCCACAAAAAGACAGGAACATTGTTAAAAACCACCTTTCTCTCTTTCGCTTTTGGCTGGTTTATGGTATTCTTTAAGGTAGTATAGCAAGCCGGAGGCTTTCCGGCAAGTGGACTTTGAGAGGGTGCGGACATGTTTCAAACAAATCCTTTCCGCCGTGCGGCAGCACTGGCACTTACACTGGTGCTGGCGGCGGTGCTGGCATTGCAGGGTCTGGCCGTGGAGGCTATGCCCATCCAGACCGCAAAGGAGACGGAGTCGGTGTATCTGTTCTCCGCCGACACCGGCGAAGCCATTCTGGACCAGAACGCCGGCCAGCAGCGCTGCATTGCCAGCCTGACCAAGATGATGACGGCCCTGCTGTTGCTGGAGAGCGGCAAGGACCTGAATGGCACCGTCACCGTGCCGGACAGCCTGAAAAGCGAATTTGCGAACATCCGCAGTCAGGGCGGCACCGGCATTTACCTGCAACCGGGTGAAGTGGTGCGCCGCATCGACCTTTTGTACGCTTTGCTGGTGTGCAGCGCCAACGATGCCGCCAGCGTCATTGCATGGGATGTGGCGGGCAGCCAGCAGTCCTTTGTGGCTCTGATGAACGCCCGCGCCGCCCAGCTTGGCTGCACCGGCACCACGTTTTCGTGTCCGCACGGGCTGTACGATGCGGGCAATGCTTCCACGGCTTACGACCTTGCCCGCATTGCCCTTGCCTGCGCGGCCGATCCCATTTACATGCAGGTGGCCGATACCCTGCAATACCAGATGCCTGCCACGAACCTCCATGCGGCCCGCACCTTGCAGGCCACAAACCGCCTGCTGGACCCGGAGTACCAATATTACCGCGCGGATGTGCACGGCATGAAAACGGGCTTTACCTCCAAGGCCGGGCGCTGCTATGTGGGCTTTGCCACTGAGGAAGGCCGCACCTATGGCGTGGTGATCTTAGGCTCCAACTTGGAAAATGTCTATAAAGAGGCGGCACAGCTGCTGGACTGGGCCTTTACGGAGTATCAGCCCGCGCAGGCCGCTGCATAAAAACGGATAAAATAAGCCGGCGTTTTACCGGCAAGCAGATACAAGGGGGCACGCTCATGTTCAAAAACACGCTCTTCCGCCGTGCGACGGCACTTGTGCTTACGCTGGTACTGGCCGCTGCTGCTGCACTGCCGGGTCTGGCGGCATATCCCATGCCCATCCAGACCGCCAGCGAGACCGAGACGGTGTACATGTTCAACGCCGACACCGGCAAGACTATCCTGAACCAGAACGCCGGCCAGCAGCAGTACGTTGCCAGTCTGACCAAGCTCATGACGGCCCTGCTGCTGCTGGAGAGCGGCAAGGACCTGAATGGCGAAGTGACCGTGCCCACCGCCCTGACGCAGGAGTTCAAGGACATCCAGAACGCCAATGGCGTCACCATGGGTTTGCGCATTGGCGAGACGGTGCGCCGCATCGACCTTTTGTACGCTCTGCTGGTGTCCAGCGCCAACGACGCCGCCAGCGTCATTGCTTACGATGTGGGCGGCAGCGTGCTGGATTTTGTCAAACAGATGAATGCCCGCGCGGCTGAGCTGGGCTGCACCGGCACGAACTTTACCTGTGCCCACGGCCTGTTTGATTACGGCAACGTTTCCACCGCGCAGGATCTGGCAAAGATCGCGGCGGAATGCTACAAGAACCCCACCTTTGTGCAGGTATCCGGCACGGCGGCCTATACCCTGCCCGCCACCAACCTGCACAAGGCCGAGCGAAACATCGCTTCTTCCAACCCCATGACCGATTCCGGCAGCGAATACTACCGCAGCTACGTTAAATGCATCAAAGGCGGCTTTACCACGCTGGCAGGCCGCTGCACCGTGGCCTTTGCGGAAAAGGACGGCCACACCTACGGGCTGGTGATCCTTGGCTGCGACACGCCGGACCACCTCTTTGCCGAGTGCGATGATCTGTTCGACTGGGCCTTTGAGAGCTTTGCGGACCGTCCGCTGGTGGATACCCAGACCGTGATCACCAGCGTGGCGCTGACCAAGTGCCGCACCGAACCGGAGGTGGAGCTGTATGCCGCTGCGCCGGTGAGCGGCTACGGCCATGCGGATGATATCGTTACCTACTCCTTCGACCTGCCGGAGAGCGTTGCCGCCACCGTCAAGAACGGCAGCGTGGTGGGCAGCGCCACGGTTTATCTGGATGGTGACGAGGTGGGCACGGTGGACCTTGTGACCCACCGGGAGTACGTCTCCGACTTCCGCACCGACACCAAGGCCACGGTGCTTTTGCTGTGTGCACTGGTGTTCATCCTGCTGGCGCTGACGGTTGTCACCCTTGCGGCCGGCGGCGGCAAGCTGAACCTCAAAAAGAGAAAGCGCCGCAGATAAAGTGCATGGGCTTGACAATTTTGGAAAATAAGCTATACTGAAAATACAAAGGCGCTGGCCCACAAACGGCTAGCTCCTTACCATACTAGTCAAAAAGAAAAATGACCGGTCGTGTTGGGGAACAAGAGGCGGTCATTTTTTCTTTTTGTCATCACTGTGAGAAACAGTCCATGTAATTTCAAACGTAACGTAGATCGCCCCGCCAAGAAGCGTGAGCAGAAGCACGACCTGTTCAAACGTCATGGTGCATCCCCCCTTCCTGCCCTTGGGCAAAACCGGGGGTGCGAAAGATCCAAAGAAAAAATCGCCTTGCCCGGCGCGCCTAGGTGCCGGTAAGGAACAGCCGCCTGCGTTTTGGGACACAGCGCCTTCGTGCCGCAGATGCGGCAATTACAGAATACCACAGCAAACTGCAAAAAACAATAAAGAATAGTAAAGAGCGGCGCTCAGTGCCTTGCAACAGGCTCTGAGCGCCGCTCTTTTTGCTTATTGGTTGAGGAACTTGATAAAGTGGTAAGATTCCACGATCTGGAAATACTTGATGATGCGCGGGTACAGCGGTTCGGCCTTTTCGCCGAACTGCTGCTTCATGCAGTCAGCAAGCTGTGCAACGGTCTTCTGGCCGTCGATCAGCGGCCACAAGTAGCTGCCGGTCTCGTCCAGATGCACCTGTGTGGTGCGCGGTTTATGGAACACTTTTTGCGCGATCGTATGGAACACACCGGTATTCTCCACCTCAAGGGTGACAAGGCCGGTGGCTTCATCTGTGTGCCAGCGCAGGGTCTCCGCCCGCTGCGGAATGAGGTCCAGATAATTGATGGACTGCTTTTTCTTACGCATCAGTTCTTCTTTTTCTTGAGGGAAAACGCCAGCAGGCATGCGATCATCACGATCATCAGGACCACGCCGCCAATGTTGCCCAGATCAATGCTCATGGCAGTGCTGATGCCGAACACGGCAAACACAGCCAGCAGGATGCCCACAAGGCCCTCGCCTGCGATCATACCGGCGCAGAACAGGGTGCCGGTGGTGGACTGCTCTTCCTTGGTCTTGGCGTCCACGTTCTTGCGCAGGTCCATCAGGCCGCGGACCACACCGCCGATCATGATGGAGGTGTTCAGGTAGATGGGCAGATACAGGCCGATGGCAAAGGGCATCACGGGGATGCGCAGGATCTCCAGAGCAATGGCAAGGAACACGCCGGTGAACACAAGGTTCCAAGGCAGGTTGCCGCCCATGATGCCCTCAACGATCATCTTCATCAGGGTAGCCTGCGGTGCGGGGACCTCGGCGCCGCCGTAGCCCCATGCGCTGTCCAGCAGGTACAGCACGCCGCCGATGGCCAGACCGGAAGCGATCACGCCGATCAGCTCGCCGATCTGCTGCTTGATGGGGGTAGCGCCCAGCAGGTAGCCGGTCTTGAGGTCCTGAGAGGTATCCGCAGCAATGGCAGCGCAGATGCAGATGACAGATGCGATGGCCATGGAGCCGATCATGCCCTCGATGCCAACGTTGCCGGTGGCCTTCAGGATCATGGTAGCGATCAGCAGGGTGGCAATGGTCATGCCGGAGACCGGGTTGTTGGAGCTGCCGATCATGCCCACCATACGGGCAGACACGGTGGAGAAGAAGAAGCCGAAAATGACGATCAGCAGTGCGCCCAGCGGGCTCACGGGGATGGCCGGGGCCAGCCAGATGATGAGGATGATGAGCAGGATGCCGCCCAGAATAAAGGGCATGGGCATGTCCTTATCGGTGCGGGAGGAGCCGGAAGCACTGCCGCCCTTCATGCTCTTCATGGCATCGCGGAAGGTGGATGCGATCAGAGGCAGGCTCTTGATCAGCGAAATGATGCCGCCGGTGGCGATGGCGCCTGCGCCGATATACTTGACGTAGTTGGACCAGATGGCATCAGCGCCGCCTGCTGCGTACAGGTCGGCAATGGTGGTGCCGGCTGCGGCCGGGTACAGGGAGATGTTTGCGCCGAACAGGCAGATCAGCGGGATAATGACCATCCAGCCCACCAGAGAACCGGCAAACATATAGGAAGCGGTCTTGGGGCCGACGATATAGCCCACGCCCAGCAGAGCCGGGTACACTTCCATGCCCAGAGCACCCTTGAAGGAGCTGAAGGTCATGGCAATGTCGGCGGGGATCATCTTCAGGCCATCGACGATGAACTTGAAGATGGCTGCCAGACCCATGCCGGAGAACACGGTGGAAGCGTTTGCACCGCCCTCTTCACCGGCCAGCAGAACGTCTGCGCAGGCGGTGCCTTCCGGGTACAGCAGGGTGGCGTGTTCCTTGACGATCAGGGCATTGCGCAGCGGCACCATGAACAGCACGCCCAGAATACCGCCGCACAGGGCGATCAGGGTGATCTCCAGGATGCTGGGCTTGTCGCACAGGCCCTCTTTTGCCCACAGGAACAGTGCGGGCATGGTGAAGATGGCACCTGCGGCGAGGGATTCGCCTGCGGAGCCGATGGTCTGCACCATGTTGCTCTCCAGAATGGAGTTCTTCTTGAGCAGGACGCGGATGACGCCCATGGAAATGACTGCCGCCGGGATGGAGGCGGAAACAGTCATGCCGACGCGCAGGCCCAGATAGGCATTTGCAGCGCCAAAGACCACGGACAGAATGATGCCCATGATCACAGAGGTCGCCGTCATTTCTGCGGTGATTTTTTCCGCAGGAATGTACGGCTTGAAGGATTCTTGATCTTTCATGCTTGCACTCCTTGCGATAACACAAGCGCCCTGCCCCATAAAGCAGGACGCTTGTGTTATCTGTTTTCCTATTTCTTTTCCTAAACACGCGCATCCCGTCCAACAAAGGACGCGCTGGCACATCCTCTATTATACTAAAGTGCGACTAAAATGACAACTGGGAATGTACACAAGAAATTTACAAAAAGTTCGTGAATTCAAGCATTTTGCGGGAAAATCGAGCAAAAATGTGCAAAAAAACTCCATGCAGACTCAAAACTGTCCACATGGAGCGTACAACTCTATAAAGCTCAGACGGCACCGTAGATGCCGTGCACCGAAACTTCGCCGGTGAACACATGCACTTCGCCGCTGTCGGTGCGCACCACAAGGCGGCCCTCTTCGTCCACATCGACGGCCTCGCCTGCACCCTGCCCGCCGTCCGGCAGATCAAAGGTGACCCGGCGGCCCAGATTGACGCAGGCGGCCTTGTATTCCTCCCGGAAGGGCGCAAAGCCGTCCCGGGCAAACACGTACATGTTGCGGTCAAAGCCAAAATCGGTCAGGCCCTCGGCCAGCCACGCGGGGTCGGCGGCAAGGTCCACGTTGGCGCCTTGCAGTGCCAGCGAGGTGCCGTTGGGCAGGCCGGCGGCATCAAAATAGCTCTGGGGCTGGGCCAGATTGATGCCGATGCCGCACAATATTCCCCGGCCCTGCTGCTGGTAGCCGTAGCTCACGCCCTCGCACAGGATGCCCACGATCTTTTTGCCGTTGAGCAAAAGGTCGTTGGGCCACTTGATCTGGCAGTCCACACCGTAGCGCAGCCTGAGCTGGGTGCGCACGGCAAGGCTTGCCAGCAGCGGCAGGGTGGCAGGCTGGGCCAGCGGCTCCCGGATGGCCACCGTATAATACAGGGCCTTGCCTTCGGCGTTCACCCAGCTGCGGCCCAGACGGCCCCGGCCTGCGGTCTGGTTCTCGGTATACACCGCGCCCACCGGGCCGAACTCCTCAAAATGTTCCTTTACATAAGCGTTGGTGCTGCCGCATTCCGGCAGATAGCGCACCTCATTGATGCTCATTGTTTGGGTACCTCTTTGTGTTCATAGGCGGTCACTTTGCCTTCGTCCAGCGTCAGGATGCCGTAGGTGTCCGGCCCGGTGTAGCACCGGCCGCAGGAGCCGGGATTGAACAGGAACACCCCGCTGCGGGTCTCTGCATGGGGGATGTGGGTGTGGCCGAACAGCGCCACCTCGGCACCCCGGGCCGCTGCGGCATCCGCCAGCGTATCCAGATCGTATTTTACGCCGTACATGTGACCGTGGGTGTAAAAGATCACCACGCCGTCAAAGGCGGCAAGGCCGTCGGTGGGTTCCAGTGCGCCGTAGTCGCAGTTGCCGGCCACCGAGTAGGCCCGCAGCTTGGGGTACAGCGTCAGGGCCAGTTCCAGATCCCGCAGGCCGTCGCCCAGAAAGATCAGGGCATCGATGTTTTTGCTCTCCTTTATCAATACGCGCTCAATGGCGGCGCGTCCGCCGTGGCTGTCGCTCAAAACCAGAAGCTTTGTCACAAAAAGGGTCCTCCTCTGTTTACCAGTTACGTATCATTCCTCTGCCTGCTGGCCCTGTTGCAATACCAGTAGCTGCTTGTACACTTCGCTCTTGGAATAGGGTGTGCCCTGCGCCGCCGCTTTGGCTGCTGCGGTGGGGCCAAAGCCCTGCCCGGTCAGCTCCAGCGCCCGCTGCGCTGCCTGCTCCAGCGTCAGCTCCTGCTCCGGGTCGGCAGTCTCCGGCGCGCCGGCCATTACCAGCACATACTCGCCGCGCGGCTCGTTGGTCTTATAGTGCTCCACCGCCTCGCCCAGCGTGGTTTTCCAGATATCCTCGTGGAGCTTGGTCAGCTCCCGGCACAGGGTGATGCTGCGGTCCGCGCCAAAGGCATTGGTAAGATCATCCAGCGTGGTGCGCAGCTTGTGGGGGGCTTCGTAAAAGATGGTGGTGCGCTTTTCCTGCAAAAGCTCAGCCAGCCGCTCTTTTTTCTGCTTGCGGTTCACGGGCAGAAAGCCCTCGAACACCCAGCGGGAGGTGTCCTGCCCGGACACAGCCAGCGCCGTGACGCAGGCAGAGGCTGCCGGCACCGGCACCACCTTGATGCCCCGGGCCAGCGCATCCCGCACGATCACTTCGCCCGGGTCGGAGACGCAGGGCATGCCCGCATCACTGCACAGCGCACAGCTCTCGCCTGCCTCAATGCGGCGCAGGATGCCCTCGCCCTTTTGCAAAGCGTGCTCATAGTAGCTGACCATGGGCTTTTTCAGGCCCAGAAAGTTCAGCAGCTTCATGGTCACACGGGTGTCCTCTGCGGCAATGAAATCCGCCGCGCCAAAGGTGGCCGCCACCCGGGGCGGCATGTCGTCCAGATTGCCGATGGGCGTTGCCACGATATAAAGAGTTCCTGCCATAGTTTACCTCCCATATAACGCCGCACCGGCGCTGATCAGTACATCCGGCTCCACCCGCAGGCCGGTCTTGCGGTTTTTCTGCGCTTCCACCAAAAAGAGCCATGGTGCGCCGTCCGCCTTGTTCTTTACAAAGGTCAGCCGTTTGGGCTCCAGCCGGTGGGCCCGCAGCACCGCCAGCACCTCCGCCAGCCGTTCCGGCCGGTGGCAGAGGGAAAAGCGTCCGCCGTCCTTCAGCAGACGGAAGGCGCAAGCGCACACATCGTCCAGCGTGCAGGCGTTCTCGTGCCGGGCAAGGGCATGGGCGGCGTTTTTGCTCTGGGGACCGTCCGTGAAATAGGGCGGATTGCACGCACACACGTCAAAACTTCCCTCGCCCTGCCGGAAGGTGCGCAGGTCCGCACAGACGGGCTCAATGTGCCCGATGTCCTGCTCGGCCACGGCGGCAGAAAGCAGGGCACTGCCCTCCGGCTGCAATTCCAGCCCCACACAAGGGCCCCGGTGGCCGCGGTCGTGCCATTCCAGCGCCACGATGCCGCAGCCGGAACACAGGTCTGCGGCCTTCTGGGCGCGCTTGGGCTCACAGAAACGGGCCAGCAGCAGCGCATCGGAGCCAAAACGATGCTCCGGCGAGCAATAAACCATAGTTCTATTATACAAGACTTCGGTAGAATGTTCCATAGATAAGTGTGCCTTGCCCTCTCAAAAAAATGTGTGGAATTGCTCGCGGAATTTGTGCGAATTACTGCAAAACAAAAAGCAGCAGGCCTGCTTTGGACAGGCCCGCTGCTTTTGATGCGTTTTTGTGCAGCTGCTAAAATTATTCAGCAGTGATAGCACCGGTGGGGCAAGCGCCCTCGCAAGCGCCGCAGTCGATGCAAGCGTCTGCATTCACAGAAGCAACACCCTCAACGGTGATAGCGCCAACCGGGCAAGCGCCCTCGCAAGCGCCGCAGCCAACACATGCGTCAGAAACCTTGTGTGCCATAATAAACTCTCCTTTTTATCCCCGTGCCCGAAGTATTGTATGAAGAGCGATGCATGGCACGGCTGTGCATTTCTCTCCGGAAATTGTATCCTTGCCTGCATTTTAACAAAGCAGGTGAGAAAAGGCAAGACTAACCGTAAGCCGGAAAACACAAAAGTCTGTTTTTTGTTGGGTTGCACAAAAGCATAGGCTAACTTATGGCCAAAATTGCAGGAGTTTTTTGGCAAAAATCACGAAGAAAGGTTAGTTTTAACATACTAACCACCTTGGGACTCCGCTGCGGCCTTACTCTTTTTCTGCTGCGCGCTTTTTGGGGCAGCCGCCGCCCGCACAGCGCTTTTCGGCATCGTCGGAAGAAGCCACCACAGGTGCGGGGTTGCGCACGCCGGAGTAATCGTCGTCCGGGTCCGGGCGGCGGGGGGCACGCTTGCCGCCGCTGACATACTCGCACACGCCCACCTTATAATACCGGGGCGAAAGGCTCTCGGTGCCGCAGCGCACCCGCAGATAGCCGGAGATGGGGTTCACCTCCAGCACGGTGCCAAGGCCGTCCGGCGTGCGCACGGTGCTGCCCACCATGGGCATGATGCTGTTCAGGTACTCGTAGGCGCTTTCCTCGTAGGCAAGGCAGCACATCAGCCTTCCGCAGGCACCGCTGATCTTGGTGGGGTTCAGCGAAAGGCCCTGCTCCTTGGCCATCTTGATGGAAACGGGCTGGAAGTCCTTCAAAAAGCGGCTGCAACAGAAGGGCTGGCCGCAGATGCCAAGGCCGCCGATCATCTTGCTCTCGTCCCGCACGCCGATCTGGCGCAGCTCGATGCGGGTGTGGAAGATGCCGGCCAGATCCTTGACCAGCTCGCGGAAGTCCACCCGTCCGTCGGCGGTGAAGTAGAACATGATCTTGGAGCGGTCCAGCGTGTACTCGGCCTCCACCAGCTTCATTTCCAAGCCGTGGCGGGCGATGCATTCCTGACAGGTGCGGTAGGCGCGCTTTTCGTCCTCGCGGTTCTGGCGCATCCGGCGCACGTCCACACTGTCGGCCATGCGGGTAATGGGCTTGAGGGCCTTGGGCACTGCCGAATCCGCGATCTCCTTTACGCCCTGCACTACTTCGCCGCACTCGATGCCGCGGGCAGTTTCCACGATCACATAATCGCCGGTTTTGATGTCGGAACCGGCGGGGTCGAAATAATAGCTTTTGCCGTTCTCTTTAAAACGGACAGAAATGACTTTTTTCATAGTGTTCCTCTTAATTTCTATCGGATAAGGCCCCAAAAGGGCCTGCTGTTCCATTCTGTACCTTAGTATAACATATTCAAATGCACATTTCCACGCAAATTTCAGTGCGGCGTGTGCGCAAAATTTTTTTGCAGTGCAACAATCCGCCCTTCTACTGCGTATCCTTAAAGGAGAAGCCGACCGAATTTGGTCGCATCCGCTGCCGGAAAAGGGCAAACCGGCGCGGCAATTGTTAAAATCTTGCGAAAGTATCTAAAGAATTGCAAAAGAATCGCCCCCTGCCCTTGCAAGGTGGGGGCTTGCGTGTATAATAAAACTGTTAAAGTGTGCTTTTCCAAGAAGAAAGCGGCTGTCCTGCTTTGCGGCATGGCGGAGAAACGGTAGGGAAAAATGGAAAAATTCAGTGTCAAAAAACCATTTACGGTGCTGGTGGCCGTGGTCATGATCCTGATCCTTGGCTTTGTGGCAGTCACAAAGATGGATACGAATCTGCTGCCCGATGTCAGCACACCGTATCTGATGGTGGTCACGGTGTACCCCGGCGCAAGCCCGGAGCGCGTGGAGAGCGAGGTCTCCGACGTGCTGCAAAATGCCCTTACGGTGCCGGGCGTGTCCAATATCACCGCAACATCGGCAGAAAACTACAGCCTGCTGCTGATGCAATTTGTGGACGATACCGATATGAACAGCGCGCTGGTCAAGGTGTCCAATAAGCTGGATCAGGCCAAAAGCGACCTGCCCAGCAGCTGCCTGACCCCGTCCATCGTGGAATACAGCCTGAATATGAACGCTTTTATGACGGTGGCTGTCAGCCGCGAAGGCGCGGACGAGTACGCCCTTTCGGATTTTATCCAGAAAACGCTGGTGCCGGAGCTCCAGCGCAGGGGCGGTGTTTCCAGCGTTTCGGCCAGCGGTCTGGTGGATAAGATGGTTCAGGTGCAGCTGAATCAGGATAAGATCGATGATATCAACGCAAGGCTGCTGGAACTCATCGATACCCAGCTTGCCGCTGCCCGCGAGCAGCTGGAAAGCGCCGAGGCCCAGATCACCGCAGGCCGTAAGGAGTACGAAAAGCAGCTGAAAAACTTTGGCAATACGGTGTCCAACTCCGTGATGGGCCAGATGAGCACCGAAGTAGGTGCCGCCGTGGAGACGGTGCGCGCGCAGGCGCAGGCGCTGCTGGAAAGCGTCAACCAGCTCATTGCCGTGGTCAAGGAGCCCGAGATCCAGCAGGCGCTGATCGAGGTGCGTGACGGCCTGCAAAGCGTGATGGACAAGTTCAACCAGACCGGTATGCGGGACATCGATTCCCTCATCGACATCGTGGCCGAGCTGCGCACCATCACCGATAAGCTCACCACGGCCCTGCAAAAATTGCAGGAGCGCGTCAATGCAGAAAAGGGCACCGACGGCAGCACCGCCGAGGACCTTGTCAACGAGGTGCAGCTGCAAGAGAGCCTGAATGTGGTGTACAACGCACTGGAAAGCACCATCAAGGCCATGGACAATGTGCCGCAGCTGATGAGCGAGTTTTCCAATGCACTGGGCAGCTTCTCCCAGCAGCAGCTCAACGCTTATATGCAGTTCACCGAAGCGCGTGAAATGCTGAACGAATACGAAAAGCAGCTGGAGACCGCCAAGGACGAGTACGAGACCGCCAAGGCCAACGCTCTGGCACAGGCCGATGTGGCAAAACAGCTGGACATCCAGACTCTTTCCAACCTCATCTATGCCCAGAACTTCTCCATGCCGGCCGGTTATGTGGAAGATAAGGACGGCGAGTCGTGGCTGCTGAAGGTGGGCGAAGAGTACGACAGCGTGGAGGACATCAGCGGCGCACTGCTGCTGCATGTGGAGGGCTACGGCGACGTGCGCCTTTCCGATGTGGCGGATGTGGAAGTGATCGACAACGCTGCCGACAGCTACACCCGCCTGAACGGCGAAAAGGCTTCCATCCTCAAAATTTACAAAAACGCCACGTCCAGCGCAGGCGAGGTGTCCGATAACTGCCTGACAGCCTTCAGCGAGCTGGAAAACCAGTACGACGGCCTGCACATGGTGGTGCTGTCCAATCAGGGCAACTATATCACGGTGGTCATTCAAAGCATCCTCACCAGCATGGTGGTGGGTGCTGCGCTGGCCATCATCGTGCTGGCCGTCTTCCTCAAGGACATCAAGCCCACTCTCGTGGTCGGCATCAGTATCCCGCTGTCTGTGCTGTTTGCGGTGGTGCTGATGTACTTCACCGGGCTGGATATGAACATCATGACACTGGCGGGCCTGTCCCTCGGCATTGGTATGCTGGTGGATAACTCCGTCGTGGTCATTGAGAACATTTACCGTCTGCGCAGCCGCGGCGTGCCGGCGGCCCGCGCTGCCGTGCAGGGCGCAAAACAGGTGGGCATGTCCGTTGTGGCGTCCACCCTCACCTCGGTGTGCGTGTTCCTGCCGGTGGTGTTCTCGTCCAGCCTCGTGCGCAGCCTGATGATGCCCATGTCCCTGTGCATCGGCTACTGCCTGATGGCGTCGCTCATCGTGGCCGTCACCGTTGTCCCGGCGGCTGCGTCCACCGTGCTGAAAAAAGCCGAGCCCAAGCGCCTTGTCTGGTTTGAAAAAGTGCAGGACAAATATACCCACAGTCTGGAATGGTGCTTGCAGCACCGTGCCCTGCCGCTGGTGGCGGCTGTGGTGCTGCTGGTGTTCAGCGGCTGGTGCGTGCTGAGCATGGGCGTGGAGCTGCTGCCCAGCATCACCAGCAACGAGGCGCAGATCACCCTGACCACCGCCGACGGCCTGACCAAAGAGGAATCCTATGCCATTGCGGGCAAGGTGGCGGAAGCTGCCCTGAACGTGGAAAACGTGGAAGAAGTGGGCATTGCCATCGATACCAGTATGGCGGGGCTGGATATCAGCCAGCTGGGCCTGCCCAGTACCATCACCGATATCCTCAACGCCGCCAACGCCTACGGCAAATATAAAGTGAACCTCATGCTCAGCGATGGCCTTTCCGCCCGCAAGACCGAGCAGACCCGGCAGGCCGTGGAGGATGCGGTTTCTCAGATCGAGAACTGCACCGCCGAGGTCAAGCTGTACGGCATGACCGATGATCTCACCAGCCAGATGACCAGCGGCCTTTCGGTCAAGGTCTACGGTGCAGACAGCACTACCCTGACCGCTGTCTCCGAAAAGGTGATGGAGATCGTGAACTCCACCGAGGGCTTTGCCAACGCTACCAACGGCCTTGGCGCAGGCGATTCCACCATCATCCTCAAGGTGGACCGTGATAAGGTGCGCGCCTACGGCCTGACGGTGGCGCAGGTGTACCAGCAGATCGCGGCCAAGCTCACCACCACTACCACTGCCCAGACCCCCGTTACGGTAAACGGCACCACCATGGATGTGCAGATCACAAATGATCTGGACCCCGTGACCAAAGAGAACATGATGGAGCTTACCTTTGAGACCAGCGAGATGTCTGCGGACGGCACTGTGACCACCGGCACCTGCACCCTGAGCGATATTGCCAGCTGGACCACCGGCACTGCACCGGATGCCATTACCAGCGAGAACCAGACCGAGTACGTGACCGTCAGCGCCGACACGCTGGACGGCTACAACACCACCGTGCAGGCCCGCGTGCTGCAAAAGAAGCTGGATGAGTACGCTGCCAGCGGCGAAATGCCCGAGGGATGCAGCATCTCTATGGGCGGCGAGAGCAGCAGCGTCAATTATATGGTCAACGAGATGGTGCAGTGGATGGCCCTTGCCCTGCCCTTTGTGTATCTGGTCATGGTGGCGCAGTTCCAGAGCCTGCTGTCCCCCTTCATCGTGCTGTTCACGGTGCCGCTGGCCTTTACCGGCGGCCTGCTGGGCCTGCTGGTCACCGGCCAGCAGCTGACCATGATCTCCCTGATGGGTTTCATCGTGCTGATGGGCACCGTTGTCAACAACGGCATCGTGTTCGTGGACTACGCAAACCAGCTGCGTCTTGGCGGGCTGGAGCGCCGCGCTGCGCTGGTGGCTACCGGCAAGACCCGTATGCGGCCTATCCTTATGACCACCCTTACCACCGTGCTTGCCATGCTGCAACTTGTGTTCAGCGGCGATATGGCCAGCCAGCTGATGAGCGGCATGGCCATCGTGATCATCTGCGGTTTGAGCTACGCCACCCTTATGACGCTGTATATCGTGCCGATCCTGTACGATATCATGTTCAAAAAGCCGCCGCTCAACGTGGACGTTGGCAGCGACGACGAGCTGGACGATATCCCGGACGATGCAGCCGAGTACCTTGCGGCGCAGGACGCTGCCGGCATCGCACAGCCGGAAGCCTGACGATTTTAATTGCCGACGCGTTCGCTTTGGTAATATCAGCGGAAGAATTATTTATAATAGAGCAATGCCGGGCGGTCTGCGGACCGCCCGGCATTGCCTTTTCACGGAAGGGGTCGTGATGGAAAACGGCATCTGTCTGCGCTGGCTCCCTGCGGGAGCATCCACGCGGCGGTAAGTATGCGGCTTACCGGTCTGCGGACTGTTCCGATCAAAACAGCAACTGAATAATTTCTACAAAAAATTGCCGGAAAAATTGGATGCAAATTCTAAAATCAGTTCCCCACAAACGCGTAAAACTGTGATATAATCATAAATAAGATGGAATACAGTGGAAGTCTGCCTGACTGTATCTCTGAGTTAAAAACTGAGGAGGCGAATGCCCAATGGCACAGATCCGCTCCAAGCCCTTCGGTGTGACCAAACAGGGCGCAAATGTTACAGAGTACATCCTTTCCAACCCCGGCGGCTTGACGGTGAGCGTTCTGGATTACGGATGCATCATTAAGAACATCATCGTCCCGGCCAAAAACGGCCCGGTGGATGTCGTTCTGGGCCATGACACCATGGCGGATTACGAGAACGACTTTACATCCTCCAGCAGCACCTGCTGCGGCGCCTTTGTGGGCCGCTACGCAAACCGCATCGAGAACGCGGTGTTCAGTGTGGGCGGCAAGACTTACCAGCTGGAAGCAAACAGCGGCCCCAATCATCTGCACGGCTGCTTTTCGCGCAAGCTGTACCGGGTAAAATCCTTTGGCGATACGCTGTTGATGGAGGCCGTAAGCCCTGACGGCGAGGATGGCTTCCCCGGCAATTTGAAAATTGCAGTGCGCTACACCCTCACCGAGGATAACACCTTCCGCATGGATTATCGTGTCTCGTCCGACGCCGATACCGTCGTGAACCTCACCAATCACAGCTACTTCAACCTGAACGGCGAGGGGGATGTGCTGGGCCAGAAGCTGCGCATCTATGCCTCCAACTATCTGGAGGGCAACAACCAGACCTGCCCCACCGGTGCCATCCTGCCGGTGGCAAACACCCCTATGGATTTCACCGAAGGTAAGCTCATCGGCCGGGACATCGACACCGGCTTTGCCCAGACCACCATGGTGGGCGGCGGCTACGACCACTGCTTTGTCATTGACCGCGCCCGCGGCTCCAGCCAGAGCATCTGCGCATGGGCCACCAGCGAAAAAACCGGCATCAGCATGAAGCTGTACACCACCCAGCCGGGCATCCAGCTGTACACCGGCAACTTTTTGCAGGACTGCCCCACCCCAGGCAAGGGCGGCGTGCCCATGCAGAAATACGGCGGCTTTGCACTGGAGACCCAGCACTACCCCTGCAGCCCTTCGCACCCGGAGTTCCCCACCACAGTGCTGCGGGCAGGCAAGGTGTTCCGTGCCACCACCACCCTGCGCTTCTTCACCGGCAAACAGTGCGGGAAGCTATAAAAATGATGCGCCACACAAAAACGTCTGCTCCGGCAGACGTTTTTTGCGTGGCATGATGTTCCCTGCGGGAAATGATGTTGTCCTGCGGACAAATGATGTGTGCCTTGCGGCACAATGGCCGCCTGCGGCGGCTGCATCATTTCCGGCAAAGCCGGAGCATCATTGCGAAGCACATCATTTGCCGCGCAGCGGCAAACCTCATTGCGGCACAGCCGCGCCATTTCTATGTTTTGCACAAACCGTGCCTTTTATCCATGACAAAATGCCAAAAAACGCTTTTGAATCAAAGACCCAAAAATGAATACGCAACAAAAATACATTCAAATAAAAAGCACATCCCTTGATTCTGTGCCCGGAACGCGGTATTCTTTAGGCAAGGCCGGGGCATACCGGTACAAACGAGAAATGTGAATGAGTGAGAGGTATTAGGCTATGGCAATTTTGGTTTCCGGCGGCGCCGGTTATATCGGCAGCCACACCTGCATCGAACTTTTAAACGCTGGCTACGACATTGTTGTGGCCGACAACTACTATAATGCATCCCCGGTGGTGCTGGACCGCATCAAGCAGATCACCGGCAAGGACTTCCGTTTTTACAAGGCGGATATGACCTGTCACGAGGATGTGGAGCACATCTTTGCCGAGTGCCCGGACATCACCGCCGTGATCCAGTTTGCCGCCTACAAGGCTGTGGGCGAAAGCGTCTCCAAGCCCATCGAGTACTACTACAACAATCTCAACTGCACGCTGGTCATTCTGGACGTGATGCGCAAGCATAACTGCCACAACTTCGTGTTCAGCTCTTCTGCCACCGTCTACGGCGACCCGGCCAGCGTGCCCATCACCGAGGACTTCCCCACCGGCGCCACCACCAATCCCTACGGCACCACCAAGGTGTTTACCGAGCGCATCCTGCAAGACGTCTGCAAGGCGGACCCCAGCCTGAACGTGGCCCTGCTGCGCTATTTCAACCCCATCGGCGCCCACAAGTCCGGCCTTATCGGTGAGGACCCCAACGGCATCCCCAATAACCTGATGCCCTACATCGCCAAGGTGGCCGTTGGCAAGTTGGAAAAGGTGCATGTGTTCGGCAACGACTACCCCACGCCGGACGGCACCGGTGTGCGTGACTACATCCATGTGGTGGATCTGGCCCGCGGCCATGTGTGCGCCATCAAGAAGCTGGAAACGAACTGCGGCCTGTTCATCTGCAACTTGGGCACTGGCAAGGGCTACAGCGTGCTGGATGTGATCCGCGCCTTCTCCAAGGCCTGCGGCAAAGAGCTCCCGTATGTGATCGACCCGCGCCGTCCCGGCGACATTGCTGAGTGCTATGCCGACCCCTCCAAGGCTAAGAAGGAGCTTGGCTGGGTGGCCGAGTACGGCATTGAGGAAATGTGTGCCGACAGCTGGAACTGGCAGAAGAATAACCCCGATGGCTACCATACTGTGAAGTAAACGCATAAACCTCCGAAGCCGTGCATTCTCTGAAAAAGAGGGTGCACGGCTTTTTTGCATGAACTCCCTCAGGCAAAGCCTGACGGCTTTGCCTGCTCCCCCTATATTATCTATTGACAACCGCGCAAAGTTAGCCTATATTACTATTGTTAACACAAACTAACACACGCTGACAGTGGATAAAATGAGAAGGTCAATCTTATGACGTTAAAAGAATTGCAGATCGGAAAAAGCGCTGTTGTGGATACCGTCGGCGGCAGCGGCGCACTGCGCCAGCATTTTCTGGATATGGGCCTGATCCCGGGGGCAGAGGTCACGCTGGTCAAGCTGGCACCCATGGGCGACCCCATGGAGCTGCGCATCCATGGCTACGAGCTGACCCTCCGGCTGGACGATGCCGCGCAGATCGGCATCACCCCCACCGAAAAGGCCCCGGCAATATCGGCGGCTCCGGCGGATGATAAAATGGTGGATCACCCCGGCCTTGGCGAGGGCGGCAAATACCACATCAAAAAGGGGGAGCATCCCCTGCCCGAGGGCAGGACCCTCACCTTTGCACTGGCAGGCAACCAGAACTGCGGCAAGACTACCCTGTTCAACCAGCTCACCGGCTCCAACCAGCATGTGGGCAATTTCCCGGGCGTGACGGTGGACCGCAAGAGCGGTGCCATCAAGGGCCACCCGGAGACCGAAGTCACCGACCTGCCGGGCATCTACTCCATGTCCCCCTATTCCAGCGAGGAGATCGTCACCCGGCAGTTCATCATCGGCGAAAAGCCCACCGGCATCATCAACATCGTGGATGCCACCAACATCGAGCGCAACCTCTACCTGACGATGCAGCTCATGGAGCTGGACACCCCCATGGTGCTGGCGCTGAACATGATGGACGAGGTGCGCGGCAACGGCGGCACGGTGCGTATCAACAAGATGGAGGCCATGCTGGGCATCCCGGTCATCCCCATCTCTGCCGCCAAGAATGAGGGCGTGGATGAGCTGGTAGACCACGCCCTTCATGTGGCAAAGTATCAGGAGCGGCCCGGCCGCATGGATTTCTGCAGTGAGGACGACCATGGCGGCGCGGTGCACCGCTGCATCCACGGCATCATCCACCTGATCGAGGATCACGCCAAAGCGGCAGGCATCCCGGTGCGGTTTGCCGCCACCAAGCTGGTGGAGGGAGACCCCCGCATTGAGGAAGCCCTGAAGCTGGATCAGAACGAAAAAGAGATGATCGAGCATATCATCGTGCAGATGGAGCAGGAGCGCGGGCTGGACCGCGCCGCCGCCATTGCGGATATGCGGTTCTCCTTCATTCAGGAGCTGGTGGCCAAGACGGTGGTCAAGCCCCACGAAAGCAAAGAGCAGCTGCGCTCCAACCGCATCGACAAATTCCTCACCGGCAAGTACACCGCCATCCCGGCCTTCATCGCCATCATGGGTCTGGTGTTCTTCCTCACCTTCAACGTCATCGGCCTGTTCTTCCAGAACCTGATGGAAACGGGTATCGATGCCCTGACCGGCATCGTGGACACGGCACTTACCAACTGGAACGTCAATGCGGCGGTGCATTCCCTGCTCATCGACGGCATCTTTACCGGCGTGGGCAGCGTGCTGAGCTTTCTGCCCATCATCGTGGTGCTGTTCTTCTTCCTCTCCATGCTGGAGGATACCGGTTACATGGCCCGCGTGGCCTTTGTGATGGATAAGCTGCTGCGCCGCATCGGCCTTTCCGGCCGCAGCATCGTTCCCATGCTCATCGGCTTTGGCTGCACGGTGCCCGGCGTCATGGCAAGCCGCACCCTGCCTTCGGAGCGCGACCGCAAAATGACCATCCTGCTCACCCCGTTCATGAGCTGCTCGGCAAAGCTGCCCATCTACAGCCTGTTTGCGGCGGCGTTCTTCCCGCAGTATGCGGGCCTTGTGATGGTACTGCTGTACTTTACCGGCATCGTTGTGGGCGTGCTGGCGGCACTGCTGCTCAAGAGCACCGTGTTCAAGGGCGAGGCGGTGCCCTTTGTCATGGAACTGCCCAACTACCGCCTGCCCGGCCTGAAGAACGTGGCGCAGCTGCTGTGGGAAAAAGCCCGGGACTTTTTGCAGAAGGCTTTCACGGTGATCTTTGCGGCCACCATCGTCATCTGGTTTTTGCAGAACTTTGACCTGCAGCTGCGGCTGACCGCCGACCCGCAGGCCAGCATCCTTGCCCGCATCGCGGGCGACATCGCCCCGCTGTTCAGGCCTTTGGGCTTTGCGGACTGGCGCATCTCCACCGCCCTCATCACCGGCTTTATGGCAAAGGAGAGCGTGGTGTCCTCGCTGCTCATCCTCTTTGGCTCCGAGGCAGCGCTGTCGGCGGCCCTCACCCCGGCGCAGGCGGCGCCCCTGCTGGTGTTCTGCCTGCTGTATACCCCCTGCATCGCGGCGGTGGCCTCGGTCAAGCGGGAGCTGGGCAACAAGTGGGCGGTCATCATGGTGGTGAACCAGTGCGCCGTGGCATGGCTGTGTGCTCTGCTGGTGCGTCTGGCGGCAGTGGCGCTGTTCTGAAATATTAGTTTGGTTTTGAGGTCCTGAAAAGCCTGCGGGCTTTTCAGGACCTCTTTTTCTCTTGACATCTCCCCTCTTCTGCACTATAATACTTCAAAAATGAATCATTCAAAAATGAAAGGATTGGCCCGGAGTGAACCCGAATATCGAATTTGCCATCAAGACCTCGCAGGCGTACAATGCCGTCTGCAAGCCGCTGTGTCAGGAATTGGGCATGCCGCAGACGGCGCTGGATATCCTGCTGTTCCTTGCCAACAACCCGGACTACAAGACCGCCCGCGACATCGTGGAGGTGCGCCACATCAAGGCGAATCTGGTCTCCATGTACGTGGATAAGCTGGTGCAGGAGGGCTATCTGGAACGCTATGCCATGGCGGGGGATCGCCGCAAGACAAAGCTGCTCTGCACCGGCAAGGCGGACCCTGTGATCCGCAAGGGCCGCGCTGTGCAGAACGCTTTTTTCAAGCGTCTGCTGAACCATGTCGATGCAGCGGATCAGGAGGTCTTTTTCCGCACCATGGAGCTCATTGGGAAAAATCTGGACGAAATTTTACAGGAGAACGAATAAAATGAATGTGCTGTTTACCATCCTTGTTACCTTTTTTGCCGGCATGGGTGCCGGTCTCGGCACCGGTTTTGCCGGCATGAGCGCGGCGGCTGTGATCAGCCCCATGCTGATCACCTTTTTGCACATGGACCCCTACATGGCGGTGGGCATCGCCCTTTCTTCGGATGTGCTGGCCAGCGCCGTTTCGGCTTATACCTATCATAAAAACAAAAATCTGGACATCAAAAACGGCCTCATCATGATGGCCAGCGTGCTGGCGTTCACGGTGGTGGGCAGCTGGGTGGCCAGCAAGGTGCCCTCGGCTACCATGGGCAGCTTCTCGGTGTTCATGACCTTCCTGCTGGGCATCAAGTTCATCGTGCGTCCGGTCATGACCACCAAGGAAGCCATGCAGGGCGTCAGTGCCAAAAAGCGCGCCATCCAGTCGGTGGTGTGCGGCATGCTCATCGGCTTTATCTGCGGTTTTGTGGGCGCAGGCGGCGGCATGATGATGCTGCTCATCCTCACCAGTGTGCTGGGCTACGAACTCAAAACTGCCGTTGGCACCAGCGTGTTCATCATGGCCTTTACGGCCTTCACCGGTGCAGTCTCTCATTTTATGATCGGCGGAATGCCCGACTGGTTCGTCTGGGTGCTGTGTGTGGTGTTCACCCTGCTGTGGGCCCGCATTGCCGCCGTGTTTGCCAACAAGGCTGAACCCAAGACCCTGAACCGTGCCACCGGCGTTGTTCTGGTGGTGCTGGGCGTGGTGATCATGGGCTTCAACCTGCTGAGCTGATACATTAAAATATGAATAAAAAGCCAGCGGTTTCACACTTTCTAAAATGGAAACCGCTGGCTTTTGTTCAGTTTAGTTTTGAAGAGAGAACGCCGCTAATTCGCTGTGAAACTGCATTGTAGGCTGCGTTTTCTCTGGCGTGAATAGCGGGTGATTCAAATAGAAAAAGCCGAAGTTTATCGAGCAGGATGCTGACAATGAAAATCCCAAGAATTGCAAGGATGGTGAGCAAGGAGAAATACCATTTGTTAAGAAAACGGCTGAGACCTAATATGCCCCAGAGGCATTTTCGCATGTTGGAATTTTCATGAAACAGATAAATAGCAAGCGTGCTGCTGGAGAGCCAATTGATTGTTTTATTCTGAAAAGACGGCTTTTTGGCGAAGAATAAGAATAGGTCGGCAGAAAGCAAAATGATGTTCAGAGAGTACAAATTATAAAATTGTGTCAAATCAAACCAAAGCGGAGGAAAGCAGGTGTTGACCAAATCGATTATAAGTACAGCAGAAACGGTGAGAAAAAGCCAGAAAAGTGCGTGCAGGCCGTACTGTTTTGCACTTCTGCAAAACTTGCTGCCATACAATTTGAACAATGCGCCCATGGAATAAATGAACACAAACCAAATGATATTGCTGAACCCTACGACCCAGGCAAACCCAAGTGAGGGAAGCAGGCCGTAAACCAGAAAATAGCTGATAAGAAAGACTCCGTACTCCCGGAAAGAAAGGCTCTGCAGGAGTCTGTTCAGATAAGGAACAAACAAAAGCAAAGTTACATAGCCAGTGACAAATCCATATTGTCCGGTCATCATTGGAAAGAGGCAGGAGAGGAAAGAAAGAAATGAAAAACTGGTATAACCGGCTGCTGCTGCGATAAAATAATCGACAAGCATAAAGAAAACCATCTGCTTCCAGAGCCGATAGATTTTCAGGTAATTTACCTTGTCAGTGGTGATGGAAAAATATCCTGTGATCAGAATAAATATGTTGTCACCAAGCTTACCCCCTCCCTGAATAAATTGGCACAATAGTATGTTTGGTGAGATGTAAGATGGGTCGTCACAAGGTGCACCATAGAGCGCCAGATGGTGCCCAATGATCATAAGCATGGCAACGATCCGGAGAAGCTCAAAATTTGAGTCTCGTTCAACATTTTTTGCGTTTAACATGAAGATATCTCCTTCGGCTGTTCAAAAAGTAGATAGGATATAGTTCAGGCCATAGGTTCTGCGATGTAGAATGTTCCGCAAGGCGTCAGATGGAAATTCGCAGAATCGAAACCTGCTAGTTCGTCGCACGAAAGAATATAGACAGCGTCCTCGGCAGGGTTCGGGGATTCAGGAATGGAAAAAATATATCTGCCCATAGAACTGACTTTTTCAAAAGCTGCATGTGGGTTGGAAATCTCCGCAGTCTCCTGATAGGTGAAAGGATCGATCTGCATGTAAAACAAAACAAAAATGTAAGGCATATTGACTTTAGAGGAAATATAAATACGGGAAGCATCGCTTTCGGCGGTTTGAGTGATCGCGGTTCCGAGACCGTCAAAGAAGTATGGCTTTAGCTTCTGTGCATAGTGAGTGAAGTAGAAACCAACAAAAGTAAAGAAGGCAGCGGTAAACAAAAGGGCTGCTATAGGAAGTCCGCGCCGGAACCGCCCGGTAAATTCGGCAGTGCCGACGGCGGTATAATAGATCCAGGGAATCATGAGTATATTAAGACGATTGATGTTGGGATCGACAATGAACATCAGAGCCACACCGGATAAAAACCAGAAATTTACGATGTACTCAGGCTGCTCTTTGCAGCGGCTGCGAAACTTGGAAAAGCAGCAGAAGATTCCCCACAACGTCAACGGGAGAGTAACAGGATAAAGAATGCCGAACAGATGGGTTGCGTTCCACGGGAGAGAGTCATGCTGAAAAAACATAACACCGAGCGCGAGGAAAAAGTTCTTCAGACTGTTCAGCAGAATGTTTCCGTAAAAAACAGAGGTTACTTCTGTGTGACGGTTTTGGTAAAGCCGTGGAATCGTAAAGGACCCAAGCTGGAGCGGAGAAAGCTGAAAGGTATTGATGAGCACAAAAAGAATGATGGGCAGAGCGACAAGCGTCAGAAGAACCAATGCCAGAATGCCCTGTCGCAGGGTAATCCTTTTTGTGCGAAGAAGGTAAAAAAGAAGAGGTAGTACAAAAAAAGGCAAAAAACAATAGGAAGTACCGTAACTATAAGCCGAAAAGCCAAAGATGACAAAGGCGGCATAGAGATATCCTGCCCCACCACTGTGTTTACGGCAAAAGATGCTGAGACAGAAACTGCCCCAGAGGATCAAATCGGGAAAAAGATTACTCTCAAGCCCCCAACGGCTTTTCATAATATGCCAGGGGCATACGGCAAACAGAAGCGTTCCAAAGAGAACGTATTTCCGATGGTTCGGGGGGGGGGTTACATTATCCAGAAAGAAGTAGAATAAAACGACAGAAACGCAGCCGATCAAAGCCATTGGAAGACGAACCGTGAACTCGGAAAGGCCGAACAACGCGATGAATGGCATACAAAACCAAGAGTAAGCAATATTTTGACCGCTTCCCCATGCAATCAGATGCACCGGATAAGAGATGCCGTGGCGATCAATGCCATAATTCAGAATCGACCAGGCTTCATACCCGGCAGAAGCTTCATCCTGATTCAGTCCATATGGAACCTGGCCAATCAGGATAAGGCGGGCCAAGATGCCGATCAGACAAAAAAACAGCACGAGAAAAAAGTCTCTGTTTTTTGAAGTTTGCCGCAAAGCAGTCGTTCCCATAAAATGTTTCCTCCGTGATATGAGCGGATAAAAACAGCGGTCCATGCAGCAATGCACAGACCGCCGTTTCAGCGGGGCCTCAAAGCTCGGCTGACCGGTTTTTTAATTGTCCTCAATGGTGGAGTGCTCGATCACCCAGTCGGCAGCCTTGCGGATGCCCTCGTTGCGGCGCATGGCGGGGATGTCGGAGTTGGCCTTGATCTCGTCCAGCGTTTTTTTGGCGCGCTCGGCACGGGCAGCCAGAGCTTTGTCGATGTCCTCTTCGGTGGGCACCAAGTTCTCCTGCTGTGCGATCTGCAACAGAGCCATGTGCACGCGGGCCGTCTTTTCGGCAGAAGAGCGCACCTTGGCAGTAAAGCTCTCGCGGGTCTCGTGGATCTGGCTCAGGTAGCGGTCCAGACTCAGACGCTGCATTTGCAGCTGCTGCTGGATCTGTTCCATCTGCTGCTGGTAGGTGGTCTCCACCAAAACGCTGGGCAGCTCGCCCTCAGAAGCATCGGCCAGCTGGGTCAGGATCTGATCCTTGGCACGGTTCAGCGCAGCGGCGTGTTTGCCATCGTGCAGCTGCTGCTTGACCTGTGCGCGCAGCTCGTCCATGGTGTCCAGATTAGCCACCTTCTTGGCAAAGTCGCTGTTCAAAGCCGGGATCTGACGCACGCAGACGTCGATCAGCTTGATCTTGAACACTACCGGCTTGCCGGCCAGATCCTTTGCGTGGTAGCGGGCCGGGAAGGTGACAAAGATCTCAAACTCCTCGCCTGCCTTGTGGCCCAGAATGCCCTCCTCAAAACCGGGGATCATGCGGCCGCTGCCAAGCTGGACAGCCTGATTCTGCGCGGTGCCGCCTTGGAACGGCTTGCCCTCCAGCAGGCCCTCGTAGTCGACATGTACAATGTTGCCCTTCACGGCGGGGCCCTTGTGGGGCACCAGCTCTGCGGCGGCAGCGCGGCGGCGCTCCAGCACATTGTCGATCTCTTTGTCGGATACCTCCGGAGTGACGCACTCAGCCGCAAAACCAGTGCTCTTGGTGATGTTCAGCTCCGGCTGCAAGGCGACGGTGGCGGTGGCCACAAAGCCCTCGTCCTTCTTCACGCTCACCAGATCGTACACGGGCTCGGCCACGGCCACAAAACCGTGCTCTGCCATGGCGGCGTCGTACAGTGCAGGCACATCCTTGTCCATCAGGTCGTTGATGGCATCGTACCAGAAGGTGTGTTCGCCGCGGTCAGCTTCGATCTGTGCGCGGTCGGCCTCGCCCTTCTGGAAGCCCTTGATGGTATAAGTGGCGCGGGTGCGCTCATAGACCGCATTGGAGGCGGTCTCCAGTTCCTCAGCCGTAGCGCTGAAGGTCATTTTGCAGACACTCTTTTCAGGAGTTTCCACGCTTACCAGTTTCATAGGATCTACCCTCCGTGGTGTCTCGCTGCAAGAGAAGCCCCGGCGGCACAGCATCGGCCGATGCTGTGCCGCAAAGCGCCTGCACCTCTGCACGGACACAGATTAAAAACATATAGTAAGGTTATTATAGCACAAGAATGACAAAAGCGATACAAGAAAAATCATAAAAAACGCCAATTGAGCAATTTGGACTGCATTTTGCCCCGGAAAAGACGGCGTAAGCGGAGGATATCGTGCAAGGAGCAGAGGGCTGGAGAAGGCAGCAGCGGCTCTTTGAACTGGGATATGGCTTGCAAAAATACGGCCAAAGCTGCGGGTGTAGGCACGAACCAGAGGGACAAAACCGCGCAGAACCGCACAAAAGACGTTCTTTTTGAAAAAAGATAAAAATAATTGCAAAAAACCGTTGACAAAAACCTGCCTGCGTGATAAAATACATCATGTTCCGGACGGAACGTATGCGTTGGTAGCTCAGCTGGATAGAGTGACTGACTACGAATCAGTAGGCCGGGGGTTCGAGTCCCTTCCATCGCACCAAGAAAAACCAGTACACATTGTGTGCTGGTTTTTCTTTTTGTCTGTGCGATGGAAGGGGCTCGAACAGGGCGGCGGCGCGCAGCGCCGCAAGCAAAGCCACAGTGCGGCTTTGCTTAGCCCGCGGGTCCCAACGCGTAGGAATGTCTACCGTGGAAGCTGTGGATCGAAAGATTTCATGGCTTTTTTGTTTTGTAAGCCATGAGTGCACGGTTTCTGCACGGTTTTTGCACGGTCGGTGTTATCCATGTCCGATGATGT
>ERZ1026898.287-NODE-287-length-33389-cov-23.847933_pt1 | contig 33389 bp, 29 predicted proteins | sample MGYA00380178_ERZ1026898 | MGnify/ENA primary metagenome ERZ1026898 (study PRJEB33269, sample SAMEA4719814) | human gut metagenome | biome: human-associated habitat; feature: organic feature; material: feces | place: Cameroon | collected 2013-10 ...
GTTTTTTCTTCTTCTCTTATCTCTTTCTCCTTTGTTCAGTTTTTAGGGTGTAATATGCACCTTTAGCTCAGCTGGTAGAGCACCTGACTCTTAATCAGGGTGTCCAGGGTTCGAGTCCCTGAAGGTGTACCACTTGAATAAAAACGGCCCGTTGGTCAAGTGGCCTAAGACTCCGGCCTCTCACGCCGGCAACAGCGGTTCGAATCCGCTACGGGTCACCAATTTAGATTAAACGGGATTTCCTGTTTATTATATACCCACTCTGTGGGACAATTGAACAGTTAGCGTTAGAGAAATCTAATGTTGATTAGTCGGTGTTTATTACGATGAGGGTCCACCCGTTCCCATCCCGAACACGGTAGTTAAGCTCATTCGTGCCGAAGATACTTGGCTGGAAGCGGCCCGGGAAAATAGGTCGACGCCGACATTTCATATTCCTCCATAGCTCAGTCGGTAGAGCACTCGGCTGTTAACCGAGTTGTCGTTGGTTCGAGTCCAACTGGGGGAGCCAAAAATCCCGTTCACTTTAGTGGACGGGATTTTACTTTTTACTTCTTAACTCTTCACTCTTACTTCAAATAAAGTTTGATACGGGATTTTTGGGAAGTAATAAGTAAGAAGTAATAGGTAATAAGTTAGGTGTGCCTACGGCACTAATTATAAACGCAAGGTTGATACCTTGCTCTTTTTATTTTATAGTGTTATAATCGTAATAGAAAAGGCGGTAATATTATGGAGATAGTCCTTTGATTATAAAATCCAAAGAATTTGCTTTGCAGATAATTAAGGTTTGTAACTATGTAAAGCAAACTAAAAAGGAAAGTGTACTAACCAATCAACTTATCCGTAGTGGTACAAGTGTTGGTGCAAATATTCGCGAAGCGTTTTACGGTCACGGAAAAGCTGATTTTATCGCTAAACTTCAAATTGCTCTCAAGGAATGTTCCGAAAGCGAATATTGGATAGAGTTGCTTATAGAAAGCGGATATTACAAGGACAAAACATTGCTCAATAAATGCACGGAAGTCAAAAGAATTTTGATTTCTTCTATCGATACGGCAAAGGAGAACAAATGATAATCAAGGCTATTACCGCATCTAATGAAATGTGGAACAAAGTGAAAAATTATGCAGATAGTTGTTCGTGGAAAGCAGGAAAATCATTAGCGAATGCGATGATGAACAATGGTTTTAAAGATTGGGAAAGAGTTATTGTCGCCCTTAATGATGATGAGATCTGTGGATATTGCACTGTTGCAATAACAGATTGTATTCCGGATGTACATTATACGCCTTATATTGGGTATTTGTTCGTTGACGAAAAGTGGCGTGGTAACAGGTTGAGTCAAAGGCTTATAATATATTCAATGTCATATTTAAAATCGGTTGGTTTTGATAAAGTATATCTAGTGAGTGATCACGAGAATTTATATGAGAAATATGGATTTGACATTATTGATAGGAAAATGTCTCCTTGGGGTTCGGAAGAAAAGATTTATTATCAAAAAATACAGTAGTACTTCATATATATTGGAATTGTAATTATAATTGTGCTATTCCGTCGCGTAATCACAAGAAAAAAGCACTTGCGAATGCAGGTGCTTTTTTCAGTTATATTCGCCTGTGGCGAGTGGTATTGCTGCGCAGTGGTATTATGCTGCGCATAGTGATATTGCCTGCGGCACTCCGACATATGCTTATCGATACAAGTTTACGGTCATCTTTTTATATATCTAATTCCATAAATCCTACCGTAAACGGCAAATGCTCAAAGTGCTTTGTGCCGGTGTGGACAAAGCCCAATTTACCATACCATTCTTTCAGCACGGCGTTTTCGTCTACGATTCCTATTTTGAGCTTGTTAACGCCGAGTGTGTTTTTCGAGTAATCGACTGCGAAGCTTACTAACTCCTTGCCTATTCCCAAATGCCTGCACTCGGGCAAAACAGACAAATTATTCAATTCTGCACTATTGCCGTTAACCTCTAATGAAAAATAGCCGACAAGCTCGTTGCGGTAGTCATACAAAAACATAGAATTGCCGCACTTTAATTGCTCTTGTAATTTTTTTAATGGCATAAACGCCGTATAGCTCGGACAGTTTTCTTTTGTCAACCCCATATCAACGGCGACTGTTTGAAAGCTTTTGTGAATTATATTCAAACAGGCATTAAGTTGGTTGCTTTCGTTTACTTTACAAATCATACTCAATCGTCCTTAATTCTTCTTATTCAATATACTATAACAATTTTCCGTGAATCCACTTTCTTTATGAATTATTCTATTATAGTCTATAAAAATCAGCAGAGCAAGCGGAAATGTTTTTTGAGAACCTTAACAACACCCGAAAATTTATAAAAAAATCAAGGTTATCTGCCTTTGATTTCTTGACATATTGTACAAAAAGTTATAAAATATCTAAGATAATGTTTTATAATGCGAAAATATCATTATCTGAAAATTATTTAACGATTTAATAATTTTTAACGACATTTAAGTTTATTAAAAAATCACAAAAGGAGGTGCAATGCTTTTTGAATACTACGGTTTCAGTTATACTCATTATCGTCGCTGCGGTTGTTTGCGGCGTTTTAGGATTTATTTTCGGCGAGCTTCACAGAAAGAAAGTTGCCGAGGCTGCAATCGGCTCTGCTACAGAAGAGGCTACAAGAATAGTTAATCAGGCAGTTCAGACAGCCGAGAACAAGAAAAGAGAATCCATACTTGAGGCTAAGGATGAAATTCACGCTCTCAGATCGGAGGCGGACAGGGACATTAAAGAACGTCGTGCCGAGGTTCAGAGACAGGAAAGAAGAATAATTCAAAAAGAAGAAACTCTCGATAAAAAGACAGAAAATATCGAGAAAAAAGAAGAGACTCTTAATGCAAAGCTCAAAGATGTTGATGCTAAATTGCAGGAAGTTGAGTCTATAAAGAAGAGTCAGTTTGATATGCTTGAAAAGGTGTCGGGCTATACTAAGGAGCAGGCAAAGGCGGTACTTTTGCAGAACCTTGACGAAGAGCTTACACACGAAAAAGCAGTCAAAATTATGGACTATGAGCAGAGAACGAAGGACGAGGCTGATACGCTCGCAAGGGAGATTATCTCCACGGCAATTCAGCGTTGTGCTGCGGATTGTACTGCCGAGACAACGGTTTCTGTTGTTGCATTGCCCAACGACGAAATGAAGGGCAGAATTATCGGACGTGAGGGACGAAATGTCAGAACTCTCGAGACGATCACGGGTGTTGACCTTATTATTGACGATACACCCGAAGCTATCACGGTTTCAAGCTTTGAGCCTGTTCGCAGAGAAATTGCAAGGCTCACACTTGAAAAACTCATTGCAGACGGAAGAATACATCCCGCACGTATTGAGGAAATGTATGAAAAGTCAAAACGTGAAGTTGAGCAGACAATTCGTCAGACAGGTGAAAGAGCTGTTATCGACGCAGGTGTAAACGGTATCCACCCCGAGCTTGTAAAGCTTCTCGGTAAGCTCAAATATCGCACAAGCTACGGTCAGAACGTACTCAGTCACTCTCTTGAGGTTTCGTATATTGCAGGACTTATGGCGGCAGAGTTGGGCGCTGATGTTAAAACGGCAAAGCGTGCAGGTCTTCTCCATGATATTGGTAAGGCGCTTGACCACGAGATGGACGGAACACATATTGAACTCGGCGTTGAATATGCTAAAAAGTTCAAGGAAAATGAGCAGGTGGTACACGCTATCGCAGCGCACCACGGCGACATTGAAGCAAAAACCGTTGTTGCTTGCCTTGTTCAGGCGGCTGACGCAGTTTCGGCTGCACGTCCCGGCGCAAGAAGAGAGAATGTTCAAAATTACATTAAGCGTCTTGAAAAGCTTGAGGAAATTGCTTGCTCGTTTGAAGGCGTTGAAAAATCTTTCGCAATTCAGGCAGGTCGTGAGGTTCGCATAATGGTTAAGCCTGACGTTGTAAGCGACGACAAGATGGTGCTTATTGCACGTGATGTAGTTAAGAAAATCGAAGAAGAGCTTGAATATCCCGGACAGATCAAGGTCAATATCGTTCGTGAAAATCGCATTGTCGATTACGCAAAATAAAAAATCGGCGGCCCTGACTGTGCAGTCAGGGCTTTTTCCGACAAATGACAGATATAGAAATCGGTGAATTATGAATAAAACCGTAAGGGTGCTTGCAGTCGGCGACGTTGTTTCGGCTGTGGGCTGTGAAAAATTGAGGGAGCTTTTACCCTCGCTTAAAAAGGAAAAAAATATAGATGTTTGTATTGTAAACGGTGAAAATGCCGCAGTCGGAAACGGAATGACCGCTTTTTCGTGCGAGCATATTTTTGCAAGTGGTGCAGACGTCATTACAGGCGGAAATCATACGTTCAAACGGCGTGAATTTTATGAAACGCTTGAAAATTCGTATTCGATAGTACGTCCTATAAATTATTCGGAGGATTGCCCCGGCAGAGGATATACGATTGTTGACAAAGGCTTTGTCAGAATAGGTGTTGTAAATGTTCTCGGCACGGTCTATATGGAAAACCTCAAAAATCCTTTTGATTGTATGGACGAGGCAATCAAAAAGCTTCGTGATGAGGTAAACATAATTATTGTTGACTTGCACGCAGAGGCAACGGCGGAAAAAAAGGCGCTCGGATTTTATCTTGACGGAAAGGTTTCGGCGGTGTTCGGCACACACACTCACGTTCAGACGGCAGATGAACAGATTTTGCCAAACGGAACGGGCTATATAACCGACGTCGGAATGACAGGTCCGTCACTTTCGGTAATAGGCGTTAAGCCCGAGCTTGCGATTGAAAAAATGCGTACAAATATGCCCGTAAGATTTGAAAATCCTAACGATAACGCTCTTTTGCAGGGCATAATATTTGAGATAGACCGTTCAAGCGGAAAAACCGTTTCGGTTGAGCGAATAAGTATATAAAAAGGAGGCGGCTGCCGTGAAAAAGAGAATAATTGCGTTTTGCTGTGCATTGACGGTGGTTGCAATCCTGCTTTGCTCTTGTACGAACACTCCGACAACCCCCGAGGGAGAAACAAACACAAATACGGGTACGGGAAATACGCAGACGGCGGAAATCATTTTGCCGTATGCAACGAGCGACTCGCTAAATCCGTATTTCGCAACGGGCAATGAAAATATTGCGTTGGCTTCGCTTTACTGTCAACCGCTTTATACGGTAAAATCGGATTATTCGGTTGAGGCGGTGCTTGCAGACAGTATCACAACAGACGGCACAAAGGTCAGCGTTACGCTTAAAAATGCGGTGTTCAGCGACGGTACAGCCGTTACGGCAAAGGACGTTGTCTACTCTTTTAATAAGGCTAAAGCGTCCGTTGCGTTTTCACAAAGGCTTTCAAATATCAATTCGGTTAACGCTTCGGGCTCAACAGTCATATTTACGCTTGCGGCTCCCGATTCGCTTTGCCAAAATATTTTGACGTTCCCGATAGTCAAGCAGGGAACAGCCGAAAATTCGGAAGCTGTTCCGATGGGCTCGGGACATTTTGTTTTTGAAAACGGCACAACGCTCACGGTAAATACAAAAAGTGAGATTGTAAGTAAAATCAGCAGGATAACGCTTCACGATATAAAGAAGCTTGAATATATCACGAATGCGGTTGAAATAGGAAATATAAATTATCTGTTTGAGGATTTTTCAAACGGAAATTACAAGAGGATCGTAGCACAAAACAGGGCGGTTACGCTTAACAATTTCGTATACCTCGGAATAAATCCGACGGGTGCGCTTTCGTCCTCGGCGGTACGCACGGCACTTTATTATGCAATCGATAGAGAGGATATAAGTCAGGGCGCATATCAGGGCTATGCGAAGTCGGCAGTTACCGTGTTTAATCCCGATTTTAATATGCTCGCTTCACAGGAGCTTCCCTCGGCAAAGGGAAATGTGACAAAAAGTGATTCCATTCTTTCAAAAATGGGGTATAATTATTATACAAAAAACGGAATTAAAACCGACCAGACCAATGTGCTTTCGTTTTCTATACTTGTAAATTCGGAAAACAGCTTCAGAGTTTCGGCGGCACAAAAAATCGCACGTCAGCTCGGGGAGCGTGGCTTTTCGGTTACGGTTGACGCTGTCAGCGGCGACGTTTACAGGCAGAGAGTTTTAAGCAGAAATTACGAAGCGTATATCGGAGAGGTCAAGCTTTGTGAGAATTTCGATTTATCCTCGCTTTTCGACGGTAGGTCGGGAATGGCTATTGATGCAAACGGAGCTTTTGCCACCGCCTACAATTCCTTTAAGAACGGTCAGGCGGATATTAAAGCCGTGAATGATGCGTTCTTAAATGAAATGCCGTTTGTTCCGCTTTGCTACAGGATGGGAATGGCGGCTTATTCAAAGGGTCTTACGCCGGACTTTACATATGCGCCGTTTGATATTTACGGCAATATGGAAAATTGGGAAAAATCGGCGGAATAAATACAGTCAGACAGATTTATCGCTTCGTTGTGGCTGAAACGGAGTGTGACGGTTTTATTATACAGCCGGAAAGGTTCAGTGAATATGATTAAATTTGAAAATCATCTCGGAACAACAGAATTGCATGAGCAGTATTTTGCAGACCTCATCGGTCACACGGTAACCTCGTGCTTTGGCGTTGCAGGAATGGCAAACAGCGGAGCTACGCAAAATCTCCGCCAGCTTATTTTCAGGCACAACAATTATATCGATAAAGGAGTATCGGTTCGTGCCGAGGCTGATGAGCTTGTCATTGACTTGCATATTATTGTTACTTACGGAGTCAATATACAGGCGATTGTTGATTCAATTAAAAATAAAGTCAGATACACCGTTGAAAAATCGACAGGTCGTACGGTTAAGAGAATTACCGTCTATGTTGACGGAATGAAGGAATAATAGGAGTAGTATATAAATGCTTAACGGTATCATTTTCAAGCAGGCGCTGATTTCGGGCGCAAACAATATAGTAAATCACAGACAAGAGGTTGACGCTCTTAATGTTTTCCCCGTTCCCGACGGCGATACGGGTACGAATATGTCAATGACTATTTCTGCGGCGGCAAGAGAACTTCAGGTTTGTGAGCAGACGGATATAGCAAGTGTTTCCGCAAAGGCTGCGGCGGCATTGCTCAGGGGCGCAAGAGGCAACTCAGGAGTTATACTTTCTCTTATATTCAGAGGAATTTCAAACGGCTTTAAGGGTATGGACTCGGCAGACGGCAGGGCGCTTGCAAAAGCTCTTGAACTCGGCAAGGAGTCGGCTTATAAGGCGGTTATGAAGCCCACCGAGGGAACAATTCTCACGGTTATCAGAATGGCGGCGGAGGCTGTCAAAAACACGCAGGAAACAGATTGCAAGGCTGTTCTTAAAACGGCTTACGAAGCGGCAAAGGACGCACTTTTGAAAACACCCGAAATGCTTCCCGTACTCAAGCAGGCAGGCGTTGTGGACGCAGGCGGGCAGGGCTTTATTTTTATTCTTGAGGGAATGCTGAGCGTTATCGAGGACGGCAAGACAGTTGAGCCTATTGAAACGCTTGATAAAAAGGATAATGCAAAATCAGACAAAAGCGTTGTTGCGGCGGCTTCGGGCGATATTAAATTCGGTTATTGCAGTGAGTTCTTAATTAACAAAGAAAAGGATGCACAGTCGAATGCGGCGGCTCTCAAAGCATATCTTGAGTCTATCGGCGATTGTGTTGTTGTCGTTGAGGACGACGATATTATCAAGGTACACGTTCACTCGAACGAGCCGGGTAATGTAATTCAGGCGGCTCTTAAATGCGGTCCGCTTACAAACATAAAAATCGATAATATGCGCTTCCAGCACAGGAACGCAGAACGTGGCACGGAAAATGCAAAGGAGAAAATTAAGCCCTCCGAGCAGGCACAAGCACCTGTTGAGCCGACAAAGGATTACGGCTTCGTTTCGGTTGTTGCGGGCGACGGCTTTATTGAGCTGTTCAAGGAGCTTGGCGCAGACAATATAGTTTCGGGCGGTCAGACGATGAATCCGAGCACCGACGATATTTTGTCGGCTATCGAGGCAACACCGGCAAGACACGTCTTTGTGCTTCCCAATAATAAAAATATTATTATGGCGGCGGAACAGACGGTAAACCTTGCAGACAGGAAGGTTTCCGTTCTTCAGACAAAGACTCTCACACAGGGAGTCAGCGCAATGCTCAATTTCTCGGAATCGGAGGACGTAGAGAATAACCTTTTGAATATGATGAAGGCTGCCGAGGCAGTTCACACGGCACAGGTTACATTTGCCGCAAGGGACAGCGAGGCGTTCGGTCAGAAGATTAAAAAGGGACAAATTCTCGGTATGGAGGACGGCAAAATCACCCTTGTTGAGGATGATATTGTGAATGCCGCATACCGTACCGCAAGACGCTTGGCTAAAAAATACAATGCGTCATTCATCACCGTGTATTACGGCGAGGAAACGGACGAGGCGACGGCAACTCGTCTGAGCGAAAGACTTTCGGAGAGATTTCCGAATATAGAAATAAATGTAATTCCGGGCGGACAACCTGTGTATTATTTCATTATATCGGTAGAGTGATAGTATGAATTTTTCAACCGACATCAAATACTTAAAGGGCGTCGGCAGCGCAAGGGCGGAGGCTTTTCAACGGCTTTCCGTCGGCACTGTCGGTGCTCTTTTGCGCTTTTATCCGAGAGCCTATGAGGATTGGAGTGCTGTTTATCCCATCAGAGAGGCTCCGTTTGATACGAATATTTGCGTAAAGTGTATCGTGTGCGACACGCCGTCTAAAATTCGTATTCCCGGCGGAACAACGCTCTATAAAACGAGCATTACCGACGGTCAGGGACTTATAAATCTGACCTTTTTCAATAATAAATACATACCGAATATGCTCAAAAGCGGCGAGGAATACTATTTCTTCGGCAAGATAACGCAGTCTAAATTCGGCGGCAGGGAAATGGCTTCTCCCGTGTTTTCAAATGCGAGTGCGGAAGCCGGCATAAAGCCTGTTTATCCGCAGACGGCAGGACTTAATTCAAAGCTTATTGCAAAATGTGTGAAAAATGCGCTTGACTCAATCGAGGAAATCCCCGAGAGCTTGCCGAGTGAGATAATTGCCGAAAACTCCCTTTGCTCACTTGATTTTGCGATACGCAACATTCATTTTCCCGAAAGCTATGAAGCGTTGGACAAGGCAAGGAACAGGCTCATTTTTGAGGAATTGTTCATCTTACAGCTCGGTCTTTTATCACTTAAAAGCAAAACGCAAACGCTCAAAACAGAGTGTGTTGTAAAGAAAGATTTTTCGGAGGAATTCTTTTCGCATTTGCCGTTTTCTCCGACCTCGGCACAGGTAAAGGCTGTCGGGGAAGCAATCGGCGATATGAAATCGGGCGAGCCTATGAACAGACTTTTGCAGGGCGACGTCGGTTCGGGCAAAACGGCGGTTGCGGCGGCGCTTATTTATACTTGCGTAAAAAACGGCTGGCAATGTGCTATGATGGCACCTACTGAGGTGCTTGCAGAGCAGCATTTGAGAACTTTTGAAAAGTTTTTCAAGGATACGGATATAACCGTTGATATTATCACGGGAAGTATGAAAAAATCCGAAAAAAATCTTGCAAAGCAAAGGCTTGCAAGCGGAGAAACGAAGCTTATTATCGGCACTCACGCCTTAATTCAAGAGGACGTTGAGTTTAATAGGCTCGGTCTTGTAATAACCGACGAGCAGCACCGCTTCGGCGTGGCACAGCGATCCTCTTTTGCCGCAAAGGGCGACAATCCGCATATTTTCGTTATGTCGGCAACTCCGATACCGAGAACGCTCGCTATGATTATGTACGGCGATTTGAATGTTTCGGTGCTTGATGAATTGCCGCCGGGCAGAAAAGATGTTGAAACTTTTTGTGTTGGAACAAGCTATCATGAAAGAATATATAAATATATTAAAAAGCACCTTGACGCAGGACTGCAGGGATACATTGTCTGTCCGCTTGTCGAAGAGGGCGAAACCGATAACGACTTGATAAGTGCAGAAAAATATTATAAAAAATTGTCATCGAGCGAGTTTGAGAATTACAAATTGGGCTTGCTCCACGGAAAAATGAAGCCTCGTGAAAAGGATGAGGTTATGCGCAAATTTTCCTCGGGCGAAATACAGTTGCTTATAGCGACGGTTGTAATTGAGGTCGGAGTTGATGTGCCGAATGCGGCGATTATGGTCATTGAAAACGCTGAACGCTTCGGACTTTCTCAGCTCCATCAGCTTAGGGGAAGAATAGGCAGAGGCAGCGAAAAATCAACCTGCGTTCTTGTCTCCGACGCAAAAGGGGAAGAAGCAAAGCAGCGTTTTGATACAATGTGTTCGACCTCGGACGGCTTTAAGATTGCGAATGTTGACCTCGAAATGAGAGGCCCCGGAGATTTCTTCGGAAAAAGACAGCACGGTCTGCCGAAATTGAGACTTGCGGACGTTATGACTGATACGCATTTGCTTATGGCGGCACAAAACTGCGCCCAAAATGTAATTGCAAATGACAAGGCTTTGTCGAGCGAGGAAAACAGAAGGCTGCGCAGGCAGGTCGATACATTATTCAAGGATAGCTACGGCTCGTAAGCCTTCGCTTGAAATGGCGGTAAAAATGTGATATAATATTCGTTATCGTAAGTTTGACTATAATAATTGAAGTTGATTTTCACGGAGATATTATGTTTGATTTAATTTATAAAAAGCTATATATTCTCGGCTTGTTTACCGCAAGGTATGTGACAGGTTTTTTCAAATGGCTCGGCAAGCTTGTTATGAAGCCCGTCAAGGCTTTGTCTGCCGTTTTGTTTGCGGCCTTCGTCGTTGTCGATAAGCTTGTGTTAAGCTCGGCAAGGCATATAAATTCCGAAATTAAAGAGCTTTTCGGTGATATTAAGCGTGTTTTCGGAAAGCTTGTTTTCCTGTTTAAGCAGGACAGGAATGAGGCGGCAGTAACCTTTAAGACCTATGTAAAAAAGGCTTTTCAACGTCACGGAATAGTGTTCTCGTTTTTCACGAACATTGTTACACCCGTTGCGGCACTTGTTATTTTAATTGCTACGATACGCTATTGGAGCAGTATGAATTTGGCTCTTAAAATAACCTACAACAATGCCGATATAGGCTATGTCAGCTCGGAATCGGTTTACCTTGACGCAGAGGATAAGGCTACGGAAAGGCTTAAAACCGCTATTGCGGCAAATGACGGCGAGGCTCTCATAAAGAGCGCACAGTATAAGATTGTGCCCGTTAAGCTCAATAATATGAAGGATTCCGAGGCCATTTGCGATAAGATTATTGAGTATTCCAATAAGAATATTACAAACGCTTGCGGAATTTATATTGACGGAGAGTTTTTGTGTGCCGTTAAAAATGAGACGGACGCTACGACGGTTTTCGACAATATTCTTACAAGCTATGATGCAGGCGACAGCAATGCAATTGTAAGCTTCGTTGAGAATATTGAGTATGTTCAGGGGCTTTATCCCGACGACGATAACACCGTTTGGGGTGCGGATCGCTTGAGCGAAAAGCTTAATTCAAAGAAAAGCGAAGCGGTTTATTATACTGTCGCTTCCGGCGATACGGTTTCGGGAATTGCACAGAAATACGGTATTTCAACCGCAAAGCTGTTCGAATTAAATCCCGGCTTGAACGAGAAAATTCACGTGGGCGACCGTGTTCTTATTTCAAGCGAGGTAAATTTTGTACGAGTTCAGGTTACAAAGACCGAGGTCAGAACAGTTTCTATTCCTTATAACACCGTTAAAGTCGAAAACCCAAGTATGTATAAGGGAACGAGCAAGACGGTTACAAAGGGTCAAAACGGCGAGCAGCAGATAACAGAGCTTGTAACGTATATCGACGGAGTAAGAGTTTCGTCGAAGGAGGTTTCGAGAGTTACCACTAAGGAAGCTGTTGACGAGAAGATACAGGTTGGCGCAAAGACGTATTCTTCGGGCTACGGCAGCATCAAGAATTACGGAACAGTTCAGTCCTACGGCGGCAAGTTCATATGGCCCGCAATCGGTGCTTACAGCGTGTCCTCGGGCTTCGGCTACAGGCACGGCAGACTTCACGGCGGTATCGACATTGTAAAGCCCGGCGGAAACAGTACAGGCTGTCCGGTCGTTGCGGCGGCTTCGGGTACGGTCGTTTCGGCAGGCTATCATCCGAGTTGGGGCTATAATGTTCTCATTAACCACGGCAACGGCTTGCAGACAAGATATGCGCATATGATAAAGGGCTCGCTGAAGGTTTCGGCAGGTCAGCATGTTTCGGCAGGTCAGCAGCTCGGAAATATCGGCTCTACGGGTAACGTTACAGGTCCTCACCTTCACTTTGAGGTCTATGTTAACGGAACAAGAGTAAACCCGAGCGGATATTTGGGCAGATAAAATACAACGGACAGAGGCAAAAAGTTTCTGTCCGTTTTTTCGAGATAGGAGAAATATATGTCCCTTGTAAAAAATCAAGAAATAGAGCTGCAAATCGAGTCATTTTCCTCGGAGGGCAGCGGTGTCGGACACTACGACAAAATGGCGGTGTTCGTAAGCGGCGCAGTCGTAGGAGATAAGGCTTTGGTGCATATAATCAAGGCAAAAAAGACCTATGCGATAGGCAAGGCTGTTAAAATATTAAAGCCGTCTAAGGACAGAACGGACTCCGATTGCGAGGCTTCTGATTCGTGCGGCGGCTGTGCATTCAGGCATATAAAATACGGTGCAGAGCTTGAAATGAAACGCCAAAAGGTTGAAAATGCTTTTTTACGTCTCGGCGGAATTGACAAGAAGATAGATGAAATGATAGGCGCAGAGTCAATTACAGGCTATCGCAACAAGGCTGAATATCCCGTCGGCTTTGACGGCAGGCTTAAAATCGGTTTTTATGCTTCTCATACGCACCGAATTATAGATTGTCCCCGTTGCGCTTTGCAACCCGAGGCGTTTTCGGAGATAGTTAAGATAATAAGAAAATGGATTGTCGAATACGGAATTCCCGTTTATAATCCCGAAACGGGAAAAGGCATAATCAGGCACATTTACATAAGACAGGGTGCGGTATCAAAGGAAATTATGGTGTGCCTTGTCGTGAACTCCGATTTCTTGCCGAAAAAGGATAAGCTTCTTGAACGCTTGCTCGTTATAAGCGATATAAAAAGCGTTGTAATAAATATAAACAAGGATAAAACAAATGTTATACTCGGCAGAGCCTACAAAACGCTTTGGGGCGATGATTATATTTATGATGAATTGTGCGGCGTTAAAATCAGACTTTCTCCGCTTTCGTTCTATCAGGTAAATCACGCACAGGCGCAAAGGCTTTATGAAAGGGCGAGGGAATATGCTTCGCTGACAGGAGAGGAAACGCTTTTGGATATGTACTGCGGTGCGGGAACTATCGGACTTTCAATGGCAGACGGCTGCAAAGATGTAATCGGAGTCGAGATAATCAGGCAGGCGGTTGCAGATGCAAGGGTCAACGCTGAAATAAACGGTATAAAGAACGCAGAATTTTATTGTGCAGACGCTGCCGAAGCGGCAAAGATGCTTGAGGAAAAGGGAATCAAGCCCGACGTTATTGTGCTTGACCCACCGAGAAAGGGCTGTGAGGCTTCGCTTGTGGAAACGGTTTGTAATATGTCGCCCGACAGAGTTGTCTATGTCTCCTGCGACCCTGCAACGCTTGCGAGGGACTGTAAATTGTTTGAAGAATTAGGCTACAAGGTCGAAAAACTAACAGCCGTTGATCTTTTCCCGAGGACAGTACATGTGGAGACGGTTGTTCAGTTGGTTAGAAAAACTCCTGACGCATATGTCGACCTCAAAGTGGATATGGATGAGCTTGATTTGACCGCTTCGGAAGCGAAAGCAACTTATCAGGAAATCAAACAGTACATTTTGGATAAATATGATACAAAGGTGTCCAATCTCTATATTGCTCAGGTAAAAGAGAAATATGGCATTATTGAAAGAGAAAATTATAATAAGCCTAAATCAGAGAACACAAAGCAACCACAGTGCCCGCCTGAAAAAATAAAAATGATTGAAGAAGCATTGAGACATTTTAAGATGATTTCATAACATATGAGCAAACGGGTAGCGAGAATGGTTGTTCTGTAATGCCAAACATAGAATTTAGAATTCGTATAATGAAAAACGAAGGAGGGCAAATCTATGCCTACAACGATAGAAGTTAATAAGCAAAGTGTCAAGGCTCTTTTGGGAAGCGGAAAAACAAAACCATTTGTGATTCCAGAATATCAACGCCCATATGCTTGGACGGACGAGCAGGTCGAGACGCTTTTTGAAGATTTATGGGATTTTACAGCTACAAGTGGTGGTACTGAGCGAGAAGGTTCATATTTTTTGGGCAGTATTGTGGCTTATGAGAATGAAGACGGTGAGCAAGAAATTATCGACGGACAGCAGCGTATTACATCTCTGTTTCTTTTGCTCAGAGCAATTTACACGAAGCTGGTTGCAACCCCTGTGTCCGAGAGAACTCCGGAAGCAAATAACTTTGTTGGAAAGATAGAACCAGCTATTTGGAGAACTAATAAATTAACTGGTACTGTTGATTTCAAGAATATCCTTTTAACATCTCGTGTTGTCAACAATGAAGGAAATGAAACATTGCGTTCGATTTTGGAAACCGGAAAAACAGATGAGAATGCTAAGGATAACTATTCAAAGAACTATAATCGTTTTCAGGAGTTATTTGACAAACATTCTACTGAAAATCCGTTAATGGTGTATCAGTTTATCTATGCTTTGCTCAATCAGGCTATTCTGCTTCCAATTACCGCAGATACTCAGGATACTGCATTGACAATTTTCTCAACATTGAATGATAGAGGATTACCTCTTTCAGACGCAGATATTTTCAAAGCGAAAATCTATAATCAACTTGAGATAGATGAAAAGAAAGATTTTATTGAACGCTGGAAAGATTTAGATGAACAAGCTACTGATGCAGATGAGAGCATACAACAGCTTTTCTATTATAATATGTTCTATCTTCGTGCATTAGAGAAGGATACAAAAACAACTACACCGGGTGTTAGAAAGTACTATGCTGCAAATAAATTTGAAAGACTGTATAAAGATGGTCTTTTAGATACGCTGTTTGTGATTTTGAATTTGTGGAAAGTAATTAACAAAGGTGAAGAACTTGAGAACGAGGTTTGGTCTAAGAATGCAAAAATCAGGCAGTCTCTTGATATATTGAGTTCATATCCGAATGAGTTCTGGAAGTATCCGGTTGTCATATATTATGTATGTTATCGCAACGAAGCGGATTTTGAGATGAAGTTTAGTTTGTTCTTAAATAAACTATTGATGGAATTGATGACAAAATACTTGCTGATTCCTACTATCAATGCAGTAAAACCGGATATTCTGAAATTGAATTCTGCCATTGTTTCATCAGATACTCCTACATTTGATTTCAAGGATATCGATACTAGTCAGTTGGAAGCTCGCATTCAAAATCCTAATAGAAATGTTGTGCGTATGTTGTTGAAGTCATTAGCCTATGAACAACAGGATGAACTTCTTCCGGCACGTTGGGAAATTGAGCATATCTTCCCTCAAAAATGGCAGACAAATTATTTCCCAGATGTACCGGATGCAGTAATCAAGGAAAAAATCGAACATATAGGTAATAAGCTTCCATTTGAAAAGAGACTAAACATAGTAGCTGGCAATGGATACTTTGGCAAAAAGAAAAAAGAGTATACTGCTTCAAAGATTGCTATTACAAAGGCAATGGGCACGTCTGAAATAAATGAATGGGATATGGATTCCATTATGAAGCGAGACATTCGTATATCGGATTCTATTATGGCTCTTTTAGCTAAGTGGAATAATGATTATTTGAATGTCCCAGCAGATGTAGCAGAAGAACAGCCTACGAAAGAAGATTTGGCTCGTATTGAAGAATTTAAGAAAAAGGGCTGGATATAACCTCGAGGCGATGGTAACTAAAGTGGAAACATAATCAGTAATCGGCACATTGGTAAAAATAGAAATCCTTCTGTAAAATGATAGTACAATCAAATTACAGGAGGATTTTTCTATGAAAACAATATTTGAAGAACAAGGTGTTGAGTATCGTCAAGTTGGAGATTATATGCTCCCAAATTTGGGATTGAATGCACAGCAAGAATATCCAATCGGTGTGTGGGGACAGCGTTACAAACGATATTTAAAGTCAAATCACAAGGTTCTCTATTACAATTATTTGACTTCGGGCAGGTTATATGAACATCTTGCCGAAGTCGATACACGAGCCGAAAAATGTTTCAGCAGCTTGTAAAATCACTCGCCGAAAAGGAAAATGTAACAGAGAAACTCAAAGCAGAAAATACATTTTTATGGATTCGCAAGATGAATAACATCCGTAATCGTGCCTCTGAAATCGTAAATGCCGAGGTGATTTATGTATGAGAGAACCCCAATATCATTTATACATAACCCCAAATGAACATTCAGAAATTATTAAAAATCTTATCCGTTTTAAAAATAAATTGCAAAGCGAAGGCAGATATACAGACGCTGTTGATGACCTGATTATAAAATTTTCATCAGCGAAAATGAAAAGCATGCGGATAAAATAGAATCGAAAGCGAGAGCAAACCTTAACGGCAAGCTCCCGCTTTTTCTTTGTTATAAGACGCTGCATAATCTTAGCAAGCAGACCATTTGGATAACCAAACGGTAGACTGCCCGCTTTCTGCACTTGCTGAGCGAGCAGTGTATTTGGATAACCACAGTTACCAAATACCTCGTTAGGGACACCCTAAGACCTACCAAAAAAACAGATGAATTTTATTTTGCTAAAACATGGTTTAGTAAATTGCATAAGACGTATTGACATTGATTCTTTTGGGGAGTATAATATAGTAAATCGTAATTTACTAAACGGAGGCATGCGTATGTTTATCGGAAGAGAACGAGAGCTTACAGCATTACAGAATCAATATAGTAGCGGCAAATTTGAGTTCACCGTAATCTACGGTCGCCGTCGTGTCGGCAAGACCGCAATCATAAATGAATTTGTAAAAGATAAGGATGTAATTTATTTTACGGGCGTCGAGAGCAATGCAAAGCAAAATCTCGAAAACTTCAGCCAAAGTATAATGAGTTACAAATCTGATTTGCCGCAAGGCAGTGAATTTACATCTTTTCAGGATGCATTGGAATTTGTTTTCAAATTGGCACAGGAAAAACGAATCGTACTTGTAATCGACGAGTACCCGTATGTTGCAAAGGCTTCAAAGAGCCTTGCCTCCACTCTGCAGCTGATGATTGATAAGCATAAGGATACTTCGAAATTATTTTTAATTCTCTGCGGTTCGTCAATGTCCTATATGGAAGACCACGTGCTTGCATATAAGGCGCCGCTTTACGGCAGAAGAACCGCACAGCTTAAAGTCCAGCCTTTTGAATTTATGGAAGCGTGCAAGCATTTTCCGAAATTCTCAGCAGAGGATAAGGCTATTGCTTATGGAATCGTCGGCGGAACTCCACAGTATCTGCTTCAGCTTGACGACGGCTTGTCTATAAAAGAAAACATCAAAAAGATATTTTTAAATCCGGCTTCATTTCTTTTTGAAGAGCCGACAAATCTTCTCAAACAAGAGGTGCGTGAGCCTGCGATTTATAATGCAATAATAACTGCTATTGCAACCGGTGGTACAAAACTTTCGGAAATTTCAAGCAAGGTTGGCGAGGACACAAGTGTTTGCGCAACCTATATCCGCAACCTTATTTCTCTTGGAATTGTGAAGAAAGAAACGCCGTACGGCGAAAGTTCCGGCAGAAAAACAATTTATTCAATTGAAGACAATATGTTCCGTTTTTGGTATCGCTTCGTAGCAGAAAACACGTCTGTCATTTCGCGAGGTGCGGACGAGCTTGCCTATAAGCGAATTGAACCGTATTTGTCCGATTATATGGGAGCAGTTTTCGAGGATATTTCAAAGCAGTATCTTTGGAATGAGCTACTTAATGATAATTGCCCTGTTAATTTCACCGATATCGGCCGCTGGTGGGGTACAAACAAGAAAACAAGACAGCAGGAAGAAATCGACATTATGGGTGTGCAGGACAAAAACACCGCCCTTTTCGGCGAATGTAAATGGACAAATGAAAAAGTTGACCTCGCCGTTCTTGAAAAGCTCATCGAACGCAGTAATTTGTTTAACTATAAAAACAAGCATTACTATCTATTTGCTAAGTCAGGATTTACTAAAGGTTGTATCAGCAAAGCGGAAAAAATGGGTAATGTGGTGATTGTTTCCTATGAAGATATACTGAGAGCGTAAAATAGCGTTATTATCTTATAAGTGTTGAGAACCCATAACCTTTGATATAAGGATGAATTCCCGAAAATATATATGTAATACAATAATGATTGGAGAATAGTAATGAAAATACGAAATGAGAAAAATGGGGAAATATTTGAAAATATAAGAATAACCCAGCCATATAAAATCTATAGCACATCAGCCAACGAATCAGAAGTAGAAACCGTATTTGAAGAATATTTGAAATTTTTAGGATATCAAATCGGAGAGAATTATACAAAACGAAGCGCCAAAAACGCAAATGATACTTTCGTTTCTAAAACTGGGAATGGCATAGGTTTTCCAGATTATGTATTTTACGAAAACAATACTGATAGAATTATTGCTATCGGGGATGTAAAACGCCCAGATGTAAACGGAACAGATACAAGTATTAATGGCTTAAATGACTGTACTGATGTCTATTTAAAATATTATAACGAAAGACACAAAAACAAAATAAAAATTGCATTTGGATATGATGGAATAAACTTTATTATTAAATATCTATCTAGTGATGATGAGTGGGCGGATATACTTATTGACGAGCAACCGATAAATGCGATGCCGATTCCTCCTCTTTTATTATCCGTTTCCAAAAACGGTAATATGTTTACTACTCAAATAGATAGAAATGTAGATAAAGAAAAACTTGAGCCATATTTTGCAAGATGCGATTCTGTTTTTAGAACAAGTAAAAACGGGCTGTCTGCCATAGATAAAGCAACAGAAATCTCTACCCTTATATTTCTGAAAATATTTTCTAATGATGGCTCGGATGATGAATTCACAAAACAATATGGTGAATCTGTTTGGGAATCCATAAAAAAAGGAAAGGTTGATTTTGTTAATAAGCTATTTGGTGATTTTTTGAATAAGCATTATCAAAATATTTTTCCTGATAAGCTTATTAAGGTGGATTCGCAAGTAGTGGCTGAATTAGCTTTAATTATAGATTTAATGTTTAACGATTGCAAAATTGATAGAATGACAGATGTAAAAGGTAATGCATTAGAATATTATCAAAAAGCTTCGAAAGACAGAAAAATAGGAGAATTCTTCACCCCGCGTCATTTGATTAGACTTATGATGGAAATGACAGACCCGGAAATTACCTTTGAAAAAGATGATAATGGAGATTATCTGGTTGATTCATTTGGAAACAGAAAAATTGATAAAATAGAAAAAATCTACGACCCCGCTTGCGGAAGTGGAGGGTTTTTAATTCAATCCTTTATTTATTATCTTGAAAAATACGAAAAATACGGTGTTTCAAAAACAGATCTTAAAGAAGATGTTTTGTTTGGTAACGAGCTAAAAGATAGTACCGTGATGTTAACAAAATTAAATATGATTTTGTTAGGAGATGGGCATAACCACATTTCAAATGAAAATTCACTATCTTATACGAAAACGAAAAAATTACAAAAAATCATCATTGATGACAAGCCTGTTATGATTGATAGTTCTAAAGTAGTGTTTAAGGAGGAAGTATGCGGTACAAATACGGTTACTCTTCCTTTTTATGAAGATAAACCACTATTGGAGGTTATTAATGCAAAAAAACAAACAAAAACATATTTTTTAGCTGAACAGATAACAAAAAGAGATAAAGTAACGCCGGTATATGAATTCTCTAATATTGAAGCTGTAAATCCAAAGGTTAAAATGAATCTGAAACCTTATTTTGGGAAATTTGACATTGTTATGACTAATCATCCATATGGATTGGAAGAACCAACCACTCCTGATGCATGGTTTTTGAAACATATGTTTGAATCTATTTCTAAAAATGGTAGAATTGCGTGTATAGTTGGGGAAACTCTATTGTTTCATAAAGACTATAAAAAAATACGTGAATTCATAATAGATAATTATACTGTTGAGGCTATAATATCTTTACCTCAAGGAGTCTTTAATCCATATACCGACGTAAAAACTAGCATATTGTTTATGAAAAAAGAAAAAAACAAGTACAATAAAAAAACTTGGTTAGTGGATTTACACAATGATGGGTATGATTTAAATTCAACAAGAAATCAAATTAAAGAAAATGATATTCCTAAGACGATTCAACTTTGGGAAAGATGGGGCGGTTATCTCACTGTAAATAACGAGTACAAGTCGTTTCACAAAGAAGAAAAGGGGTTTGCTGAATTTCATCAATTAGCATCAGATAATTGGTGCGTAAAAAGATATATGACACCTCTTATTAGTCTCAATTCGGAATATGAATTAAAACCATTGTCTAAACTATTAAAAAGAGTTAAAAATACTGTGAATATAAAGGATGATGTTATTTACAAACAAATTACAATTCAAATGTGGAATAAAGGTATCGTATTGCGAGAAAATCAATATGGAATGGATATTGGTACAAAGAAACAATTTCTTGTAAAGAAAAATCAATTTCTTATATCAAAAATTGATGCACGAAATGGAGCTTACGGCATAGTTCCTCGAGAATTAGATAACGCAATCATCACTGGTAATTTTTGGGCTTTTGAAATTAATACTGATGAAATACTTCCTGAGTATATTACATATTTAATGCGCCATAATTTCTTTACGCATATGTGTGAAATATGTAGTTATGGTTCTACTAACAGATGGTACTTAGATGAAAATGCATTTAACAATTTTCTTGTTCCGATACCTAAGATTGATGAACAAAGAGAAATACTTGCACGTATTACATTACACGCACAAAAGATAAAAGATGCAAAAAAAGTTATTGAACAACAAGAACAGAATATAATGAGTGTAATAGATGATGTTTTAGGGTTATAATACTATTACATATTCTCAATTGACAAGTGCAGATGAGATGGCGTTTCAAGTTGGCTGCGATTCTTGCCTTTTTTCAATGTCTAAATTATATTTCACAAGTCAAATAATATACTTTAGCACAGCGAGGTGTTGCCAAATGGCGACACCTCGCTGCGAATTTGAAAATAGCTATTGAAATTCAGAATTAAATGATGTAGACTTGTAACATCAAATGAATATTTACGATTTCTAATCGAGCAAGCGGAGATAGTTTTTAAGAAACTAAGCTACCAAGCACCGTACGAAAACGGATATACAAAGGGATAATTGTACCCTTTTGTGTATCTGTTTTCTGTGGCGCTTTTTTGTTGCTCGATTTTGTTTCGTTCAGTATTAGGTCCTTTCCTGTTTGTTCGGGAAAGGACTTTTTGTGTTTTTAGAGCAATACAATGAACTGATTTCAAAATATCCTTGAAGAAAAAATATTATTTTTTGAAAATACGAACAAACCCTTTTTTAACCGAAAAATTTTGAAAATGAGAATATGCGATTCTCTTTCAGGTCTTAGGGTGCAACCCTAACGAGAACCGTTTTGGATAAACCTATCCACAAATGGTCTGCTCGCTAAGACTGAACATTTAATATTGAATTCGCATTGCCCATAATCTTTACAATTAAAAATCAAGGCACAGCTTACGGAGAAAAATCCGTCTGCTGTGCTTTTTGCTTTTGGCGGTTACGATTTAATACAAGATTCAAACTCATTTTTCCCCTTCGATTTGATAAATCGGAGGTTTTTTATATTTCTGAAACTTTTTCTGTCCGGAGGGGGTGCAAAACGGCTCTCTCAGTTCAAACAAGTGAGGGGTAAATAAAAAATTTTGAAAATCTGGAAAATGGGTGTGCATTTTGGCACCCTTTGTCCAAATAAGTGAAGGGGAAAATATTAAAAAATATAAATTTTTTCAAAAAACACCCCCCCAAAAAAGCGTTCCCGGTTCTAACAAGTGAAGGGGTAATAAAAAAATATTTGTCAGGGGTTAATTTTTGACCGTTTTCGTTGCCTACCAAGTGAAAGGAGTTTTTACAATGTCGAGATTATCAAAAAAAGCAAAACAAGAATGGGCGTTCTTCCTAAGTCCCATCACCGGCAGGAGAACCTACAACAATCTATGCCGTAAATGCTCAAACCAATGCAAACAAAGCTTTCGAGCGGTTATTGTCAGCTGCCCAAAATATCATTCCAAAAGAGGTGTCAAAAACGCACCCAACGGCAACGATTTTAACGATACAGGATAAGGCAAGGAATTACACTTGTTCAAAAATCAAACGGCTTACAGAGAGAAAAATCAGAAAAATCCGCACCATTTTCATACAGAAAAAGTGTGACTATAGGTTGGAAGTTAATTTCGGAAAAAACAACACAGAAACCCTTCCCCTATAACTATATAAATAAATATATATTCTCTCTACCAGCCGGAAAAGAAATTACTGATTAAGAGAAAGGAACAATTATGATAGCAAACAAAGTATATACCTGTGCAGAAATGCGTGAGGAAAGAATTTACACGGGAGATTATGAATTTATCAAAGAAGCAGGAGAATATATCGCCACATTGACTATGAGAGCAGAAGCCGGTTCGGGAATGCTCCGCTTATTCTTCCGGCTGGTAAACGGACAAAAAATCATCACTCCGGTGTTCTGGTGGCAGAAATATCTTGGATTTTATGACATAGATAACGGAACAAAATTAAAACTCATATACGAGAAAAATACCAAAGGCATTTATCTGAAAGCCGTAGAGATTTTGAGCTAAAGAGAGGTACTTACAATGACAGAAAGAATTGAAAAGATAAAAATAGACGCCCTTATCCCCTTCGAAAATCATCCGTTCAAGGAAAGAACCGGCGAGGAACAAGTGGAACTTGTGGAGAGTATTCGTACAACAGGTATGTTGGTGCCGGTAATTGTCCGCTCGCTTTTAAGGGGCAAATATGAAATCATCAGCGGACACAGACGAGTGGCTGCTTGCAAGGAGTTGGGCGTTGATACCATTCCAGCAATAGTAAAGGAACTCACAAAAGAAGAAGCGGTTATCACAATGGTGGACGCAAATTTACAAAGAGAAAATCTGCTACCCAGTGAAAAAGCTTTTGCTTACAAGATGAAAGCTGCGGCGATGAAGGCACAAGGAAAAAGGACGGATTTAACTTCGTCGCAAGTTGCGACAAAGTCGGATACTGCAACTACAATCGGTCAGCAATTAGGCGAAAGCCGTGACCAAGTTTACCGATATATCCGTCTTACTTACCTCATCCCCGAACTGCTAAAAATGGTGGACGAACAGAGGATAGCGTTTACTCCTGCTGTTGAAATTTCATATTTACCCGAAAGAGAACAACGAGTCTTGATTGATGAAATTGAATATACCGACGCTACTCCGTCACTCTCACAGGCTCAGCGTTTGCGAAAATTCAGCAACCAAGGAAGATTGTCTGTTGACACGGTATTTGCTGTGTTAAGTGAGGAAAAGCCAAACCAAAAGGAACAAGTCAAATTTATGACAGAGGATATACGAAAGTATTTCCCCAAGAATTATTCCAACAAAGATATGCAGGAAACAATCATAAAACTATTGGAGAACTGGCAGAGAAAACGAGAACGCAACGCAAGGGAGGAACGATGATGGAGTTGAATGACGAAAAGAAAACAAAGGCAGAGTATGACCGTTTTGTCGATTTTATGGCTCAAATGTATTTGAAATACGGAACAAAGTACAGAACGCTAAAGATGGCAGAGGTTATGAAACTTTTTCCTGAACATCAATGCGGGAAGAAAAACAATTTTCAGGAAGGGGCTTAATGCCTCTTTCTGCTCACACATTGGAGTTTAGAAGGAAATCAAAATAAAATATAAATGCAATTATGTAAGAAGGAGTGATTTGTGTGCGAAAGAAAAAATGTTATATCTACACCCGTGTTTCAACATCTATGCAGGTGGACGGTTTCAGCCTTGACGCACAAAAAGAAAGGCTTAGAAAATATGCGGATTTTCAGGAATTTACAGTAGCCGGAGAATATTCTGATGAAGGTAAATCCGGTAAAAGCATAGAGGGTCGATTGGAATTTCAAAGAATGTTGAACGACATTGCCGATGGCAAAGATAATGTTGATTATGTGCTTGTCTTTAAGCTTTCCAGATTCGGAAGAAATGCGGCTGATGTGCTGAATTCATTACAGCAAATGCAGGATTACGGTGTCAATCTTATTTGCGTAGAAGACGGCATTGACAGTTCAAAGGACAGCGGAAAGCTGATGATTTCGGTGTTGTCTGCTGTTGCAGAGATTGAAAGAGAAAACATTCTTGTTCAAACAATGGAAGGAAGAAAGCAAAAAGCACGAGAAGGAAAATGGAACGGCGGTTTTGCACCATACGGTTATGAACTTATTGACGGTGAATTAAAAATTGCCGAAGATGAAGCTGAAATTATTCGTGTTATATACGACAAATTTATTCATACTACAATGGGTGCAAATGCTGTGGCAAGATATTTGAACCGACAAGGATATGTAAAAAAGAAGCGTCAAAACGGAACATTAGAAACATTTACGGCGCACTTTATAAAGCTTGTATTGGACAATCCGATTTATTGCGGTAAAATCGCATTTGGCAGACGAAAGACTGAAAAGATACAAGGAAGCCGTAATCAGTACCATGTTGTAAAACAAGACGAGTATCCCATTTATGACGGCATACACGAAGCGATTATCAGCGAAGAAGATTGGCAGTTGGCTCAGGAGAAAAGGAAAAAGACCGGCGTAAAGAACGAAAAGATATACAGCGTGGAACACCAACATCTTCTGTCAGGCATTCTGCGCTGTCCGGAGTGTGGCGCTGCTTTATACGGGAGCGTCAATCGAAAAAGAAAAAAAGACGGCAGTTTTTACAGAGATTATTGGTATTATGCCTGCAAACACCGCTTGGAATATGATGGTCACAAATGTACTTACAAAAAGCAAATCCATCAGGATAAAATCAATGACGCAGTAGTGGAAGTTATCAGACATATTGTGAGAAATTCAAAGTTCGATACTGCAATAAAGGAAAAGCTGGAAAACAGCGTTGATTTGAAAACATACGAAACAGAAGAAACAGCGGTCAAAGCGCACATAAGGCAACTGATAGCGGCAAAAGACAGATTGGGAAAACAAATAGACCGTTTGGATTATTCTGATAAGCATTATGAAGAAAAATATAGTGATATGCAAAATCGTATGGATTCACTGTATGACGAAATTGCGGAAGCAAATGATTCTCTGAAAACCGTGCAAAAGCAAATTCAAGGTATCCGTGAACAGCAGATTTCTCAGGAAAGGGTCTATGAATTTCTTGAATTATTTGATATAATATATGAGGATTTTTCAGAGGTCGAGAAAAAAGAATTTTTTCAAAGCTTTATTAAAAGCATTGAAATATACCCGGAACCGCTTGAAAACGGACAGATTTTAAAGAGTATACAGTTTCGTTTCCCTGTTTATTATCAGGGCAGCGAAACAGATACATTTTTTCCGAAATCCGAAACAACTGTCGAATGTGTCGCAAGGCTTGTGAAATCATAGACAAATTGCATAATTTGGTAAAATAGTATAAATTTTTTACCTAATTTCTCAAAAAGTATGCAACAATATGTAATTGATATTGAAATTTTTCAAAAAATGCTGTATAATAATCGAATTGTTCTATGAAAAAGTGATGGTTTAATGGAATCTTGTTGAAAAACGTCATTTTTCGAAACAAAAATACTAAGTGGCATTTGAGAGGGGAAAAACATGCCAAAAATCGTAAATGAGGCAAAAATCAAGAATAAGATTATCGTAAAAGTGCGTGAGCAGCTTGAGCACCGTGCTTTTGGTTATATCTTTTGACTGATGAGGCTGAAAAGCGTGGACTTGACGCAGAAGAATTTGCTTCGGCAGCTATTACAAGATGCGGATTGTCACAGGGCTCTGACCTTGTAACTTGATTTGCCTAAATGCATTGCAAAGGGCGATGATGTTTGCGCATTAAGATATATTAAAGAGGATAAAAGGTCTTAAAAATGAAAAAGGTAAATACAGAATTACTTGTAAGATTGTGCCTTCCGCAGTTTGCAGTAGGTCTTTTTACAACCATGCTCAACAACTATCTTATCTATTTTTATCAGCCGTCAAAGGCGTCGGGAATTCCTAATTTAATTCCGCAGGGCAGAATTGTATTGGGCATCCTCACGATTATCGGCTTGATTAAAGCTGTCGGACACATTATCGACGCTGTCACGGACCCGTTGATTGCATCGAAATCCGACAAGAGCAAGAACAAGAACGGCAGAAGAATTCCGCTTATGCAGAAAGCGGCAATTCCTTTCGGCTTGAGTGCCCTGCTTATGTTCGTTGTTCCGCTTAACACAGTCAGCGGTTGGAATGCTGTTTGGATTGCGGTATTTATGTGGGGATATTATTTCTTCTTCACATTGTATATGATTCCTCATACTGCGCTTATTCCCGAGCTTGTTCAGGACGGCAAGATGAGAGTCAACGCATACACAATCAGCTCACTGTTCTTCGTAACGGGCAGTGCTCTCGGTTATGTTACTCCGTTGATTGTAAACGGCTTCAAATCGGCAGGCGTGCAAACACTCTCGGCTTGGAGAGCGACCTTCGGAATTTACACCGTAATAGGTATTATTTTGCTTTTGATACCTGCATTTACAATCAAGGAAAAGGACTATGTTCATTCGGTAATTCCGAACATTACATTGAAAGAGTCGCTTCAGCACGCTTTCTCGAATAAGCATTTCAAGATTGTAACCTTAGGTCAGCTTTTGGAGAATACCGGTATGGCATTCTTCCAGGCTTGCATTATGTACTATGTTACCGAGCTTATGGGTCTCCCCGAGGAAAATTCGGTTTTAATTCTTGCAATTTCAATCGCAGGCTCATTGCTTATGTATCCGTTTGTAAACAAATTTGCAAAGAAGAAGGGCAAAAAGCTCCCGATTATCTTGGGCTGTATAGTGTTCTCAATCGCAGAGGTTGTTATCTGCTTCAGTGATATGCTCACGGGCAACAAGCTTGTATTGGCTTGCATTTTCGCATTGTTTGTATCGTTCCCGTTCGCTGTACTCAACGTGCTTCCGAACGCTATGATGGCTGATATTATTCAGTACGATACCGTAACCTCGGGCGTAAACCAAGAGGGTATTTTCGGTGCTGCGAAGAGCTTTATCGTTAAAATGGGCAACTCACTCGCTATCATGATTGTTCCGTCACTTGTGGTTATCGGTGCGGCAGCGGGCGAGAATGTCGGCAAGCTCGGACTTAAGCTTACAGCGGTCGCAGGCGGAGTTTTCTGCTTGCTTGCTATCATTGTGCTTACTTTCTACAAGGAGAAAGAGGTTCTTGATACAATTAAGGCGGCAGGCGGCAAAAAGGAGAATATAAGTGAATAATAATAAAAATCTTTCTGTTGAGGAAAGAGATATGTATTACGGCAAACGTCTTGCCGAAATGATAAGGTGCAAAACCATATCAAAAAAAGACGGTTTTGAGCCGAAGGAGTTTATGAAGCTTCGTGAGGTTATCAAAGAGTTGTTTCCGCTTATGTCGGAAAAAGCAGAGCTTACCATACTCGGCGACGATGCGTATTTGTACAAGCTTAAGGGTAAGAACGAAAATGCAAATGTTATGGTTATGTCGCACCATGACGTTGTTGACGCAACAGGCGATTGGCAGGAAGAGCCATTCGGCGGAGTAATCAAGGACGGCAAGCTTTGGGGCAGAGGTACGGTTGACACAAAAACACCTTTATTCGCTGAGTTTACGGCGATAGAGGAGCTTTTGGAGGAGGACTTTGAGTTCCCTGTAAACGTTTATCTCTTCTCGGCTCACAATGAGGAAATCGGCGGCGACGGTGCTGTTTTGGCACTTGAATATTTCAATAAGAATAACATAACATTTGATTGGATAATCGACGAGGGCGGTGCGGTAATAGATCCGCCTATGGCAGGCATCAGCAAAAAATGCGCTATGATGGCTGTTCACGAAAAGGGAAGATGCACGGCTGACCTTATTGCAAAGAATTTGCAGGGTCACGCAGGACTTGCAGGCAACCACAAAACTCCCGTTATGAGAATGGCGGCGTTCATCACAGAGGTTGACGAGGAAAAGCCGTTTATCCGCAGACTTCATCCCGAGGTTCGTGGTATGTTTCAATCACTTGCACCGCATATGCAGTTTCCGATGAAGTTTATTTTCAAGAATTTGTGGCTTTTCTCGGGACTTTTGGTAAAGCTTATGCCTAAGCTCAACGCAGCGGCAGGCGAAATGCTCGGAACGGGCTGTACCTTTAAGAATCTTTCAACCGCTGCCGACGGCACTTGCACAGCCGAAGCGTTTTTGAGATGTATTAACGACAAGGACTTTGAAAAGGACTTGGACGCATTGAAGGAAATGGCGGAAAAGCACGGCGTTGAATTTACCGTGCGTGAGTCTGATAATGAATATTACAGACCTGCTTCGCTTGATAGCAACGGCTACAAGTACATAAAGAAAACTGTCGAAAAAATATTCGATTATGCGGCTGCTGGGCCCTTTATTCTTCCGGCAGGAACGGATGCAAGAAGATTTGCAGACCTTTCCGACGCAGTTATCAGATTTGCGCCTATCGATATTGATTCACAGCAGTACGGCTCTGTACACGGCGAGAATGAAAACATAAGCATTGATAAAATTCATCTTGCGGTTGATTTCTATAAGGAATTACTTGAGAATTATCAAGGTGCTTGACAGAGCTTTTAATTGGCAAAACAAAAATATCGGTATTCAAAGCGAATACCGATATTTTTTATTTCTTGTTGTTTTTTATTATTTAAGCATTGTTTTTACTGCGAAATAGCCGAGAACGATAACGCCGAGGACTATCCTGTACCAACCGAACACCTTGAAATCGTGCTTTTTGATGTATGCCATAAGATATTTAATTACAAACCATGAAACAGTGAATGCAACTATCATTCCGAGTCCGAGATATACAACCTCGGCTACGGTGTAGTTAAGTCCGTATTTCACAAGCTTTAACGCACTTGCGCCCATCATAACGGGAACTGCGAGGAAGAAGGTGTATTCTGCGGCAACTGTCCTTGAAACGCCGATGAGCAATGCACCGACTATTGTCGCGCCAGAACGGGATGTGCCGGGGAAAATTGCGGCGATAAGCTGGAAAAGACCGATTATAAACGCTGTTTTATAGTCAATTGCCGAAATTGAATTGATTTTAGGCGTTATGGATTTATTTCTGTTTTCGATAATTATAAATGCGATACCGAATACAATAAGAGCTATGGCAACAACGAAATAGTTATAAAGATGCGCCGTGAAAAAGTCGTCAAACGGCACGCCGATTATTGCGGCGGGTAGGCACGAAACTATAACGTGAAACCACATATTGAAAATGGATTTTTTAATGACGATTTTGTGCTCCTTGTAGCCAAAAGGCCAAAGCTTATTCCAAAACTGCGCTATAACGGCAATGATTGCGCCGAATTGAATTACAACGAAAAACATATCCTTGAATTCGGGGGTAACATCCAACTTTATGAACTCGTCAATGAGTATCATATGACCTGTACTGCTGATAGGCAGCCATTCGGTAATTCCCTCGACGATACCGAGAACGATTACCTTAATAATTTCAATAAATTTTATCATTTGTATCCTCCGATACTTTATTTTTAAGAGCAACAATATTATAGTCGCTATTTCTGTATTTGTACAGATAAAATATTAACTTTTCGTTCACTTGCATTTTAATATGTCAGATAGTATAATAACTATCGGAGATATTACCGAAAGGATGATATAAATTGGCTGAGAAAACCAAACGCACACAGGAAGAAAAAAACGAGATAAAAAAATCAATTCGCACGGGCTTGCTTGCGGCGGTAGCGTTGGCGGCGGTCGTCTGCGTTATTGTGTTCTATTTCAAAACGATTGCGTCGAGAAATGAGCCGTCGATTGTCAAAGAGGACGTTAAGGATTTGAAGAGCATAACGCTTTCCGAAAAGTCGCTTGCTATGCCTTATGTTACAACGGGTATCGACAAAATTGTTTATACCGCAGACTCGGCAGGCGGAATTGTTTTCTATGAGTTCAACGGAACGGAGTACGCTCAAATCGGGGAAACGGGCACAATGGATGTCAGCGTTCCGTTAAGCGGTCAGCAAATTCCCGTAAAGGTGCATTATATCGAGCGAGACGGTAAATTCGCAGGCTTCGGCGTGTTTACATCTGCAAGCTCGGAGAATGTTTATATCTATGATTTTATGCTTGTTAAAATTACAAATCTTCCGGCAGGCTACGAAAAAGACGGAAAATTGCTTATGCTTACGAACACCGATATTAAAAATGTGTATTCGATAAATCCCGTTTGGGAAGATGCTTATTATATTTCGAGAGACGGCTCGTCTGTTTCAAGATTTTTCATTGAAAACAACCGTACGCTTGATATAAACGGCGCAATGCGTTCTGATTTCAGCAGGGTAACGGATAAAGAGCTTTCAAGCGCTACGGGAAATATCCCGTTTTTCTCGGCAAGGTCTTACGATACGCTCGGGGCGGCGACGGATATTTATGTCAAGACGCCAAAGGGCGAGAGCGAGGCTGTAAAGGGCGTACTTGATACATATGCAAAGCCTACCGAGGATGGCGGATTTATATTCGTTAGGGCTACGAACGGCGGATTTGAGTTTGTGAAGTATCTCAACGGCACGCAGACCACGGTTTCGGAATTTTTCGCACAGTACGGTGAGGAATATATCAGAAGCGGCGATTACATTCTCTGCAAGGAGGACGGAAGAATTTACACTACCTATGACGACAGCGTTATTGAGCTTCCCGATTTCAAAATGAATCCGTCACAGTTTGCAATAACCTCCGACGGCAAGTATGTTGTTCTTGCGGGTACGGTTACTAATGCAACGGACTATCAGATTTATATTTACAATACACAGACGAAAAAGGTGAAAACCTTTGCGGATGCTGATTTTTCGGTGCATTACAATTTGTTCTGCCCGACAAACGAGACGGTTTGCTTCTATACGAAGAGTGCAGACGGATATGACGAAAAAATTATAAATCTTGCAAAGATTTCTTGAGGTGAAAGATGAAAAACAGGTTTGATGCGGTGCTTTTTGATTTTGACGGAACGCTTGTCGATTCCTCCGAGGGCATATTTAACAGCTTGATATATGCTTTTGAGCAGGACGGCAGGGAAGCTCCCGACAGAGATATTCTCAGAAAGTTTATCGGACCTCCGTTATATGAGAGCTTTAAGACGCTTTTCGGCTACGACGGCGACGAGATAGATTTTATGATTAAAAAGTACCGTGAGAGATACAGCGAAAAGGGTTATCTTGAGGCGAGCTTTTATGACGGTATTCCCGAGCTTCTGAAGGAGCTTCATGAAAAGGGAATAAAGATAGCCACAGCTTCCTCAAAGCCCACGGTGTTTATTAAAAAAATGCTTGAGGTTAACGGACTTTCGGAGTACGTTGACTATGTCGGCGGAACGCTTTTTGACAACAAGGAGTCGGGAAAGACGGCTATTATCAACAATGCCTTGCAAGAACTTGGTTGTACCGATAAAGCAAGAGCGTTGATGGTAGGCGACAGAAAATTTGATATTGACGGCGCAAAGGGCGCAGGAATAAAGACCGTAGCTGTGCTTTACGGCTTCGGTTCAAGAGAAGAATTTATGGAACACGAAGCGGAATATATAGTCGAAAATACGGCTGAGGTACGCAAAATAATTTTCGGAGAGTAAAATATGTCATCACCTTTAGCGGACAGAATAAGACCCGAGAAAATTGAAGAAATGGTAGGACAAAGGCACCTCCTTGCAGAGGGTATGCCTTTGAGAAATATTGTCGAATCGGGAATTCTGCCGAATATGATATTTTACGGCCCGTCGGGTACGGGTAAGACTACGCTTGCGAGGATAATCGCAAAAAAGACCAACCGAAAATTGCATAAGCTCAACGGCACAAACGCCTCGATTTCCGATATAAAGGAGATCGTTGCGGAGCTTGATACACTTGCCGCACCGAACGGCATTTTGCTTTATCTTGACGAAATTCAGTATTTTAATAAAAAACAGCAGCAGTCCCTGCTTGAATACATTGAAAGCGGTGCTATAACGCTGATTGCCTCGACAACGGAAAACCCGTATTTTTATGTCTATTCCGCTGTACTCAGCCGTTCAACCGTGTTTGAGTTCAAGTCGGTAACGGCAGAAGAGGTTGTTCCCGCTGTTAAAAGAGGCTTTGAATTTTTAGCTTCTGAAAGCGGAATTGAAGCGAATATAGAGGATGGTGTGTATGAGCACATTGCTTCGGCTTGCGGCGGCGATGTCAGAAAATCGCTGAATTTTGTCGAGCTTTCTTATCTTTCCGCAAACGTCAAGGACGGCAAAAAAGATATAGACCTTGAAACCGTTGAGACGCTTACGCAGAAAAATTCTTTTAGATATGATAAAGACGGCGACGAGCATTATGACGTTATTTCGGCTTATCAAAAGTCGATGAGAGGTTCGGATGCCAATGCGGCGCTGCATTATCTTGCAAGATTGCTTACGGCAGGGGATTTGGCGTCGGCTACAAGGCGGCTTATGGTCTGCGCGTGCGAGGATGTGGGACTTGCGTATCCGCAAATAATTCCGATTGTAAAAGCGGCAGTTGATATTGCGTTGCAGGTCGGCTTGCCCGAGGCGAGAATACCGCTTGCGGACGCTGTTGTATTGGTGTGCAATTCCCCGAAGTCGAATTCCGCATATTTGGGAATAAATGCGGCTATGGCGGACGTTCAGAACGGAAATTTCGGAAGAATACCCCGTCAGCTTCAAAATATGCACTATGACGGCGAGGATAACAAGAATAAAGGACAGTTTTATTTGTATCCGCATAGCTACCCAAATCATTATGTTGAGCAGCAATACTTGCCCGACGTGATAAAAGATGCGCAGTATTATGTACCCGGCGAGAACAAAAACGAGCAGGCGGCAAAGGAATATTGGAGCGTAATCAAGGGGAAAAATAAAAATAAATAATTTTTCAATTGACAAAAGGCGTATAATATGGTAACATTAGTAACGCTCTATGGAGAGATACCGAAGTGGTTATAACGGAACGGTCTTGAAAACCGTCGTACGG
>ERZ1026898.288-NODE-288-length-33379-cov-26.822740_pt1 | contig 33379 bp, 14 predicted proteins | sample MGYA00380178_ERZ1026898 | MGnify/ENA primary metagenome ERZ1026898 (study PRJEB33269, sample SAMEA4719814) | human gut metagenome | biome: human-associated habitat; feature: organic feature; material: feces | place: Cameroon | collected 2013-10 ...
CATTCCATACTACTAATCTCACCCAGGGTGACCCAATGGTAGCTGGTGTTTCTGCTGATGGTTGGACACAGAGAATTATGGAGGGCGAACCTATTGGTACATTTTATACATATCAGTATGCAGGAACTGTAAATGGACGCTCAGAGTATTACGTTCTTGATGAAAATGGTAATCGTACAGGCGAAACCACCAATAATCCAAGTTTGAAAGACCGTTCTATAACAGGTTGTGCGCAACCTAAGCTCAATGCAGGTTGGAACAATACGCTTACTTATAAGAACTGGAGTCTGAACGCATTTATCACAGGTGTGTTCGGAAATGACGTTTATAATAGTCCTCGTGCTCACTATACGGCTGCTCAAATGTTCTCAGATGGTAAGAACGTATTGAAAGAATTCCTTTCTAATCCTGTTGGCGATGCTTCAAGTTCACTTCCTTCAGACCGTTATATAGAGAAAGGATCTTACGTTCGTCTTCAGACGCTCTCTTTGAGTTACACATTCCGTAATTGCTTTAATGACTGGATTCAGGACTTGACTCTTTATGGCACAGCCAATAACCTCTTTACTATCACTAGCTATAAGGGACTTGATCCTGAGGTGAACATGGGTGGCATTGACCCGGGTATCGATTATCGTTGGAGCCGTTATCCACATACACGTACCTTCATGATTGGTGTGAAAATTAACTTTGGTGGCGGAAAACGCTAGGAAAAAGATGGAAAGTAAATAACATTTAATCAGATTACAGAATATGAAACTAAATAGATTGTTTATTTCAGCTGGATTGTTAGCTATGACACTTACCGGCTGTACGGACTTGGACATGAGTCCAAACTCGCAATATACTGAGGATCCTAGTCAAAACTCAGGAGTTGATCCTATGATTGTTGTGGAGGCAAAAATGGCGGATGTATATTACCATCTTGCAGGAACATTGGGCCGCCGTTATATGGAGGCACAATGCTTGGCTTCCGATGAGTTTACTTCACTCGCTTTTGCTGGCGGTTATTATGACAGTGGTACCTATGCTCACCAAGCATTACATTGTAGTTCTCCTAATGATGCATCTATCGGTTGGTATGATGATGTTACGGCTGGTATTACAAAGGCGAATATCATCTTGGAGGATTTGGGTAGTGGAGCTTCTGCCCAGATGAAAGCGCCTGCTCGTGCCATACGTGCTTATTACACCTGGATTTTGATGGATAATTATGGTGATACGCCGATTTTGGATCAAGTTCAGTCTGAAGGTTCTGTGGTACCTCGTTCTCCACGTAAGGAAGTTGCGGAGTGGATTGAGAGTGAGCTTAAAGACATTATCCCTGCATTGACGGATGATGTTACTGAAAATACATACGGCAAGCCTACTAAATGGATGGCTGAGGCTCTTCTTGCCAAGCTATATATCAACTGGCCTGTTTATACGGCGGAGTCGGTTGACCAATATGATGCTGCAACTGCTGTAAATCCAAAGTTGGATGCTTGTATTGCTGCTTGCGATGAAATTATCAATAGTGGTAAATTCAATTTGGGTTCTGTTGACTATCTTCATAAGTTCTCATACGACAATGGCTGGAAGGTGGAAGACTTCATATACGCAATACCATATGATGCCATCAATCGTCAGGGTATGCAGTATGCTCGTCCTCGTACATTCAAGGATATGAAAAAAATGTTGCCAAATGTCTATGGTTCAACAGATAAGTTTACTCAGTCGTTTGGTGGTAACATGGTAGTCACTCCTGAGTTTGCCAAATTGTTCTCTCTGGATGGGGATATTCGTAATCTCAGCATTCTTCGTGGTGATGTCTATGTTCGTGACCCAAAGACTTTACGTCCTACAACTGAACCTTTTATGTATAAAGGCAACCAGGTACATTTTACGGAAGACATCACTCTTGCTAAGAAAGATAACACCATCGAGGTTGGCAATGACGCCAATGCTTATCAGCAGGGTTGTCACTCCATCAAATGGTTTACTACTCCAGCCGACTATAATAATGGTCGTAACCAGTCTAATGACTTGCCGATTTTCCGTTATGCCGACATACTTCTTATGAAGGCTGAGGCTCTTACTCGTCAGGGTAGTAGTGGTGCAAAAGCTCTCTTCAACCAGATTCGTTCATACGCAGGTGCTCCAACGATAGCTAACGAACCTACCTTGCAGGAAATCTATGATGAGCGTGGTCGTGAATTCTTTGATGAGAACTGGCGTCGTAACGATATGATTCGTTTCGGTCATTATGAGGATGAGTTCTTCCCTCATTACAAGGACTTCCCGGATGCAAACTTCGACAAGCGTCATCGCATCTTCCCAGTGCCACAAAACACAATCAATTTGAATGGTTGGGAGCAGAATCCTGGATATTGATAAATCATGTGATTTAGATAGCAATAAGGGAGGGTGGCAGTCTGCTGCTCTCCCTTTATTGTTACAGTAACGCACTCTTTTACCGCAAATTCAGAAATAAAAAATGAAGCGAATCTTGGTCTTGACAGTATTTTGTATTCTTGGACTATCTTTGTTGATGGCGCAGGATTATTCCCGATACGTTGATCCACGTATCGGTAGTGAGGGATTGGGTAGAACTTTCCCCGGTCCTTGTATGCCATACGGTATGGCGAAGCCGGGGCCGGATGCCGTGTCTATGCCGAATGCGGGATGGGCGCCGATGCCTGAGCCTGTCAAGGGATTCTCGCAGATGCACGTCAGTGGAACGGGAGGAGGACAGAAGTATGGCAATATCTTGATTCTGCCTTTCTTGGATGCTGGGGAAATTATCCAGAAACGGGTGGATGAGAAGATTGCCTTGGGATATTATGCCTGTACTTTTGAGAATGGAATCCGGACGGAGATTACCGCCTCAGAACGTTGTGCCTTCTATCGATTGGATTATGGCAGAAAGCAGAAAGGAAAACTCCTGATAGATGTGGCTACCTTCCTGGGTATAGATACGATTCCAGATAAGCGCGAAACTCAGCAGTATGTGGATTCGTATGTTACTTGTGATGGAAAATATGCCGTCTCAGGATGGAGTACTGTAAGGGGTGGCTGGAACAATGGCGGCCCTTATACCGTATATTTCTATTTGCAGAGCGATGTGCCTTTATCTAATTGCGATACGCCTTTATTTAATAGCGGTGTCCCTTTAGCTAATGGCGATACGCCTCTATATAATAAGGTGAAGGAATCAAAGACAGGATTGGATGTTGCCTTCTCGAAAAGTACCGTCAATCTGAAGATTGGTATTTCGCATATCAGTATTACCCAGGCAAGGAGGAATATCCCGTCTTGTGGCTTTGATGCCCAGTTGAAGAATGTGCGGAAAACCTGGAACGGAAAGTTGGGAAAGATAGAAATCTCAGGTACCGAAAAGCAGAAGCGGATGTTTTATACAGCCCTTTATCATACGATGCTGATGCCTGTGGATAAGTCGGGTGAAAACCCTCATTTCTCCGCTACGCCTTATTACGACGATTACTATGCCATCTGGGATACTTACCGTACTTCCATGCCTTTACTTACCTTGATTGAGGAACCCCAGCAGTGCGATATGGTCAATTCCCTGCTCAATATCTACAAGCATGACGGTTATATGCCTGATGCCAGAAGTGGCAACTGGAACGGTAGAACGCAGGGTGGCAGTAATGCGGATATTGTCATAGCCGATGCCTTTGCCAAAGGAATGAAGGGTATCGATTATCAGCTGGCACTGAAGGCGATGATCAAGGATGCCGAAGTGCCGCCAACGGATGATGATGGCTTTGTGGGCAGTGTGCCTGAGGAAAAGCATGGCAGAGGTGGATTGACGGAATATAACACGCTGGGCTATATTCCGTATGGAATAGATCGTGCCGGCAATCGTACCGTGGAGTATAGCTATGATGACTGGTGTATTGCCCAGGTGGCAAAAGGACTGGGTTATCCGGAACTCTACGATAAGTATATGAAGCGTTCGCATAACTGGCGCAACCTCTGGCGTTCTGATTATGAATGGCAGGGGATGAAGGGATTTATCATGCCGAGAGATGCGGATGGCAGATGGCTCGACTCTGTGCCTTGGGGCAAGTCGAAGGTCTATCATCCTGTGATTCCTTATCATCCGGATACCAAGGTGGCGCCCTGGTATCTTCCATGGTGGTCAACCTTCTTCTACGAGGCTTTGTCGGCAGAATATAGTCTCAGTATTCCACACGATGTGCCGGGACTGATTGAGGCTTGTGGAGGAAAGGATGCTTTCATCAAACGACTCGATACCTTCTTCGCCAATGGCCATTTCAATGTGGCGAATGAACCGAGCTTCATGACTCCTTACCTGTATCATTGGGTGGGGCGCCCTGACTTGAGCGTTCAGCGAATCCATCAGATTGTGAACGATAACTATGATGATTCTCCTGGTGGTTTGCCGGGTAATGATGATGGGGGAGCGATGTCGTCCTGGCTTATTTTCAATATGCTGGGTTTCTATCCTATTGCAGGACAGAATCTCTATATCGTAGGTTCACCGATGGTTCCGGAATACACCATCCATCTGTCTAATGGAAAGGACTTGAAGGTGGTGAGAGAAGGAGTGCAATGGAAGCAGATGTTCATAACTCACGATGTGTTGATAAATGGTGGAAAACTTGTGTTCCCTCATTCTTCTGCTGTGGAAAAGGTTGTTGATAAAGCTTCCAAACCGTTGAATATAAAGGAGAAAGAGAAATTCACACTTTGTGAACAACTTGTGGATAAATACGGGAAAACTATTCCTGTGCAGTTTATATCTCACTTCATTCTTAATCGTCAATATCGTCAATGGGAAGTGGGTGTAGATTCCGTGAGTATCCCTGATACTCTTGTGCTGAAATGTAATCAGTCGGTCTATCTCATCCCTCGTCAACTCGTGGCTGAGGCTGACGGATTCTGTTGGGATAGTCCGCAGAAAGGAAAGAACCTGTATGTTTGCAACCAATGCTTAAATCATGGAATGCGGGATGGCACCTTCCTGTTTATCTCCCGGAAAGCCCTGCAGCAACTTCTGGGTACAGGCTCTTTCGTTTATAATGGGATAGTATGGCGTAAGGTTTCGCAAGATGCAGAGAGCGTCACCGTGAAGGCAGAACAGGATGATACCGTGATGCAGATAGCCACCACTGGAAATCTCCCTTGGGTGCTGCGTATGGAAGGAAATCCTTTAGGTATTGATTGGAGGTTGGAAAAACAATAAAAAGGAGTATTCTCCGTTTCATTATTATATGAACAGAAAAGTAACATTATTATATATCTCTTTGGCTTGCGTGCTATCCATGCAAGCTCAGACTCGCCAGCAGATGGGTGGCGTCTATTATGCTTACCCGGAAGGTCCTTCTGCCAAAACTGGAACTTTTGGTACGGCTACCTATGTGCTGTCTGATTCTCTGAATGTTCCTCAGGGATATGCACCCTTTTATATCAGCCATTACGGTCGCCATGGCTCCCGTTGGATGCCGAAGGATGACCGGTATGTCTGGATCTGCAAGCATTTTGAAGATGAGAGTAATCTCACTCCGCTGGGTCTGCAGGTGAAGGGAATGCTGCAGCGTGTATGGGAGAATGCCAAGGGTAATGGTGGAAAACTGAGCAAGCTGGGTGCTCTTCAGCATCAGGGCATCGCTCATCGTATGTTTGAGCGTTATCCACAGATCTTTGCTGCAGGCAATGCGGTGAAGGCCCGCTCCAGCGTGGTGGATCGTTGCGCCAGGAGTATGCAGGCTTTTACTTCGGAGTTGCATACCCTTCAGCCGGGTTTGAATCTGGATGTCAAGACCGATTCTGCCGATATGGCTTGGATAGCGTATGTCTCTCCTGAAATAAAAGCTTTGGAGAATCGTACGCATGTGCAGGCACATGTATCACCTCGCCGTTTCCTTCTTCAGTTATTTAAGGATGTCTCTCAAGTAGATGAACCCTTGAAGCTGATGACCGAGATGCATACGGTAGCCTCTTCCATTCAGGATGTAGGCTTGAATTTCCCTACTTATCCGCAGGATATAGAAGATGGGTTGAATGCGCTGTTTACGGATGAGGAGTTCCGGGCTATCTATGATGCCAACAACCGTCGTATGACCATCAATAATGGCAACGACCCGACCAACGAGTCGATTCCGGCACGCTGTGCCATCTCGCTCTGGCAGAATATCGAGGCTGAGGCTGATGCAGCATTGCGTTCTCCCCGTTCTTCAGCAACCCTTCGCTTTGGTCACGATACGGCTCTTTACCGTCTTCTGTCGTTCCTTTTCGATACGGCTTCTCTTCCGCAGAGTGCCAGAGAGGATGAGGAAAAGGTGGTCTTGGGTAATGGGGTAGACAGGATGGACCGTGTGGTTCCGATGGCTGCCAACCTGCAGATGGTATTTTATAAGAATGCTCAGGATTCGGTCCTTTTCAAGTTCATGCTCAATGAGCGGGATATCCAACTGAGTGGTCTTGCTCAGGTAGAATACGGTACTTGTTATTATTCCTGGAATACATGGAAGCAGATGATGCACGAACGCATCCACAATCTGGAACATATCCGCCAGCTCAATGCCCTCAATACGATGGTGGGTACAGCACAGGCGAATACCCAGACTGCCGGCATGTTTGGCAAGGGTAGCGAGGAACATGGACAAACCCTTCCGGCTGTCCTCGTTCCGAACGGACAGAACTTCTGGACGCCGCAGACACAGGATACCGAACAGAAATGTATTGCACCTTATTATTATAAGGATACCCACTTGCAGGGTTTCCGCAACAGCCATTGGATAGTGGGAGGCTGTACGCAGGATTACGGTTCCTTTACCGTAGCTGCATTGGGTGGTAACCTGCGTCTTCAGCCAGAGCAGCGTGCCACGCCATTCAGTCATGATGATGAAATATCCCATCCTCATTACTATGCCGTTCACCTCAAGCAGGAACATCTCAAGGCAGAGCTCACGGCATTGAGTCATACTTCCATCCTCCGTGTCACGCCCGACAAGGATGAGCTGGTGCATCTGGTCATTAATCCGAACAGTGACGAGGGACAGGGGTATATAGAGATTGATACCGTCAACCATGTGGTATATGGCTATAATCCTGTTCACCGCATTTATCAGGGATGGGGAGAGCCGGCTGGCTTCAGCGGTCATTTCGTTCTGGCATACGATGAAGATGAGCTTGTGGATTACGGTGTCTTTGACGGTGATAACAGAATAAGTAGGGGATTGAAGATGCAGGACAAAGCTCGTATTGGTGCCTGGCTCACCTTCCGTGGCAAGGCAGGCAAGTCGATGGAGTGGCTGTCGGCTTCTTCCTTCACTTCCCGTGAGAATGCACTGGGAAATCTCAATGGCGAGAACTATATGCTCGGAGGCTTGGACTTTAACAGTATGATGCAGTTTGCTGCTGAGTTCTGGTGCGAGCGTTTCCATACCATTGATGTGGAGAGTAAGAATCAGTCCAAGGTGAACCAGTTCTATGGTGCCCTTTACCGTTCTTCATTCCTGCCTCATGAAATCAGCGATGTGAATGGTGATTATCCGGAGTTCTCTACCGGTACTCAGGTTGATTATTCAGTTTATGGAAACTATTCTCCATATAATGCCCTGAAGAAGTATGGCGATTTCTCGATGTGGGATATCTATCGTGCAGAGTTGCCGCTCTATAGTCTCATCACTCCGAAGCTCTCTGGCGAGATGATGCAGTCACTGGTCCAGATGTATCGGGAGGGTGGCTGGATGCCTATCTTCCCATGTTGGAACAGTTATACGGCAGCGATGATTGGCGATCATGCGAGTGCTGCTCTTGCTGATGCCTATGTGAAGGGCATTCGTAACTTTGATGCAAAGAAGGCATACGACGGCATGCGACAGAATGCCTTCTCCACTCCTTATTACAGCAAGGATTATAAAGACGGCAAGGGTCGACGTGCCATTACCTCGTATATTGAGAACGGATATATTCCTCTGGAGAATCCGGTGGCAGATGCTTTCCATACCAACGAACAGACATCCCGCACTTTGGAGTATGCCTATGATGATTTCGCCGTGACTCAGATAGCGAAGGCTTTGATGGATTCTTGTCAGAATATTTCTCAACGTCAGAAGTATCAGGAAGATTATCAGCTGTTGATGCGCCGTTCTGAAAACTGGCGCAATGTCATCAATCCTTCTACGGGTTGGGCTGACGGCAGAACAGAGAAAGGTAAGTGGGAAAACAATCGTGATCTGGTTCATCGCAAGAGCTATATCACCGAGGGTGCTACCTGTCATTATACCTGGTATGTGCCACAGAATCCGGAAGGACTGTTTGAGGTAATCCGCAACAGCAAGTCGGCTAAGGGCGATGATCCTGTGGTTACCCGTCTGGATGATATGTTTGACAAGGGATGGTATTGGCATGGCAACGAACCATGTCATCAGATACCTTATCTCTATGATGCGGCTGGTGCTCCGGAAAAGACTCAGGAGCGTGTTCATCATATCCTGAATACCGAGTATAATGATACGCCGGGTGGATTGTCGGGCAATGATGATGCGGGTCAGATGTCGGCATGGTATGTTTTCTCTTCCATCGGTTTCTATCCGGTTTGTCCAGGTACGCCAGAGTATTATATCGGAACGCCAAGCTTTGATAAGGTGACGTTGAATCTGGAGAACGGCAAAAAGTTCGTGCTTTCTGCGGATGGAGTGTCGAAGGATGCTTTCTATATCCAAAAGATGAGCTTGAACGATAAACCGTTTTGGGGCTATAAACTGTCGCATAAGGATATTTTGAATGGTGGTAAACTTAAGTTTCAGATGAAAAAATGACAGAGCATATTACTTTCTTTATTTATGGATTGTGCGTGATGTTCTATTCGATGATGGTTTGGATGTTCTATCGAAAAAACAAGGAAAAGCTTTCTAGATTAATCACTTGTCTGATGGCTATCTTGGATATGGAATGCCTGAAGGACTTGTTGCTGTTTGTGGATGGCATTGGTGCGCAATCGACTATTTGGTATCTGATGAATGCTATAGATATGGTCATCATACCTTTCTACATGTTCGTCTTGATGGAGTTGGTGAAGCCAGGATGGCTTACTTGGGGCAAAGGCATTTTGCATGAGGCAATCTTTATATTGCCTCTAGCCGTGTATGCTTTCACTCGCAAGGTTTGTTGGTTTGATGTTCTTGCTGGTTGCGGTGCCGTTTATGGAACCGTCACTTATGTGCTGATGTTCTTCTATATTGCTCGTTATCAGCGCCAGCTCAAGGAGCGTTTCTCTTATCAGGAAAATGTCAATCTCCATTGGCTCAGGGGCATTCTCACTTGCTTCTTCATCATTCTCATAGTTTGGTCGGCGAGCTGCTATATGTTTGATGTAGATTTCGACAATGCTTATATGCTCTGTTCGTTGGTTGCGTGGATGGTAGTCTCTTACTTTCTGTATAGGCATGAGTCTGTGTTGGATGAGTTGCAGGAGCCTGATGCAACACAAAGTGATGGAGATACAGGTAAACCGGTATTGGAGGGAGACATATCTGCGATTATCAACAAATTGTTTGTCGAAGAAAAGCTGTTCCTCAATCCACGTCTTAAGTTGTCGGATGTGGCACGGCTTGTGGGAACGAACCGTACTTATCTCAGTAGATTTTTCAATAAGGAAAATGGATTGACATTCTATGATTATGTGAATAATCTCAGAATCAAACATGCCGAAGAGCTCTTGCTGACCACTCAACACTCCTTGGTTGAGGTAGCTGAGAAATCGGGTTTCAATTCGCTCTCCACTTTCCGAAGGGTCTTTGAGGGAAGCCATCATTGTACTCCTAATGCTTTCCGCTGTGTTCACCTTCCCAAAAAGGAGGAGTGAAAATCGATTGATAATGAGCTGATTGTATGATTTGACGTGTCGTTTTACGGAATGACACGTCATTTTTTTTACGCTATGGTTTAGCATTTTTACCCTTTGAACCCTGATTTATCGACAAAAACGCTACCTTTGCAATATCAGAAATGATAATGATATTAAAAACCTTTAATAATATAAACGAACGTATGAAGAAAATCTTAACTCTATTTGTAGCTCTTATTAAAAAAGGTTGGCTACTTTTTTACGTTATAGCTTCTTGTTTTTTACGACTTGAACATTGTTGTAAGATAACTTATAGTTACTTTGTAACTAAAACTTATTGATAATAAAGTTTATTCAATCTAAATATTGTATTTATGAATCTATTTAAAAATCTACGTTCTAAAGGTAACACTTATGATGGACAAGGTGATGAGCGAAAAGGTTTCATTGATAATGTCTTTGTAAATCTAGAGAAAGGATGCCTAGTTCACAGACATCCTTACGACAATTTATCCACTCATGCCAAGGTTACAGTTCAAGAGGGACAACAGATGGTTTTTATGTCGGAAGGAATGTACTCCGACTTATTGAAGCCAGGTGGTCACACCCTCTCTACTAATAATATTCCTTTTTTGGAAAAAATAGTAAATATTCCATTTGGTGGGGAGACTGCGTTTAAAACCTCTTTGTATGTTGTAAGCACTATAAGACATCGCTTTGCTGGTGATGATGCTGGATGGGGTGTCGGTCTTACCATTCGTGATTATTCTTTGTGTGATGAAGGATTGACAATCAAAGTTGGTGCTTTTGGTAGTTATGAATTTCGAATTACTAATGCTATCGCTTTTATTAGAGAATATGTAGGAACAGAGCATGATGTATATTTGGAAGACTTTGCAGATGAATTCTCTTCAGCGGTCTCTCAAAGAGTAACTTCTGTTATTAGTCAATATTTTAGTCAGAAAAGAGTTGGCGTTACAGAAGTCAATAATTATCTCCTTGATATTTCTGATTATGCCCGTAAGCATATTAATGAGTATTTTGAGGAGTATGGCTTGGAGCTTACGAAGTTCGATGTGGAGGGAATAAATCCGCATGAAGATGATTCCAACTATCAACAGATTCTTCAAGCTCAGTCTGAGGCAGGTTCAATGGATTTGGAAAGCCGGGCATTGGCTAGAAAACGCCAACGTGAAGGATACTCTTATCAGCAGGAGCGACAGTTGGATGTAATGGAAACTGCTGCTGGTAATGAGGGAACTGCAGGCAATATAATGGGAGCAAGCATGGGACTCGGAATGGGGGTTGGCATTGGTAATGTCTTTGGAAGTCAAATAGGAACCGTTGCACATAGTGCTATGTCTGGAGTTCAGGCTCCACCTCCACCCCCACAGTCCATGCAAATATATGTTTGTCTCAATCAGCAACAAGCTGGTCCTTATGACTTGCCTATTTTGCAGCAATTGGTATCGCAAAATCTTTTAACTCAACAAACGTTTGTATGGAAGGCAGGGCTTCCATCATGGGTGGCAGCTGCTACTTTGCCAGAATTGGCGGTGTTGTTTACGTCTGCCACTCAAACTCCACCACCTGTTCCTCCTGTACCTCCTATTGTTCAACCGTAAAATTAATTTAAAAATGAAAGAAAATCCGTTTTATTCATGGTTAACTCCTTTGCTCGCATTTGGGGTTACACTGTTGGGATTCCTGCTTTTGATGCCAGATTCCCCTACGGCGTTTTATTGGATTAATATGCTCTATACTTTCTTCTTGGAAGCCTTGTTCTTCGTATGGCTTCAAAAGGGGCATGCAGAAATAAAGAATATAACGAAGCAGACTCCTTATTTTAAAGTCATCCTAGGTATTAGTACCTTGTATTATATTGGTGCTGCATTTTTATGGATGATTTATTTCTTCTTGTGTGGTACTGAGCTGGGGCGTCAAATTCTTTGTATTCATTTTGATCTTCCTGAAATACTAGCAACATTTCCAGAAATGTCGATTCGTCTTTATCTTTTTGGAATATTGGCTCTAACAGTGATTTGGGTGGTTGTTGCAAGTATAGTAGGACGACATGACATGGAATACAATGTGCAACAAATTCAATTAGAAGATAATACCAACGATGTTAGAATGTTGGTGAAAGAACTGACAGAAATGGCAGAGCAACATATGACTTCCGACAGTGAAAGAGAGTGGAAGAAGTTAATACGTGAAGCTGAATCTATAATACCTTCTGAGGTGGTGAACGAACGTGCTCGTTTGCTTTCAAAGGCAAATAGATTACTTAACATAAACTAAACGATAGATAAGATATGGCACAGTTAAAAATCCAAAGATGTAAAGTCTGCACAAGTCCATTGCCAGTAGGCATTGCTAAGTGTCCTAAATGTGGAGCGGAACATCAGTTTGTTCCAGAAGTGGTTAATCCTTTGTTATTTTCTGCAAGTCAAGCAGAGAATCTGAGAAAGGCTTTTGAAACCGATCCAAAGAGTAGTCCTCGTGATGTGAACTCATTGTTCGGAAAAGGCTTGGTTTATTTAGCTTTACAAAACTATGAGTTGGCAAGTCTTAATTTTAAGACGGCAGTCGATCTGACTCCGAGTGATCCTGATGTTTATTATTATTATGCATTGTCTCTTTTTGCTCATCGTTCACCTGTGCTTTTGTCCGATCTTGAGGCTGAACGCATAGAAATGTGGTTGCAGACTGCTATAAAAATTTTACCTAAAAGAAAATATCTTATCTTAGAGCTGCTTCTACTTCAAGGTGCATTTAAGGGTAAAGGAAAGGCAATCCCTGCCGATAAAAAAGAACCAGAGCAATTGTTGTTGCAAGCCAAGCAAACTGTTCAGGAGGAGGATGAACTTTACGAAATTGAGCAGCATGTCCTAATAACTGATGAACGCAATTTGGAGTTTGTCAGTCAGTTGCGAGGCAAAGACGTGGAATCTCATTCTTGTGATGATATTCTTAAGCAAAGTATGTGTTGTTATGCCAATGTATGTAGCTATCCAAAAGGACATGATGACGAGGTCATAACTGATGATGGTGTCGCAAAATTAATGAATCCATCGGAGAGAAAAAAATTCTTCTTGGGCATCAGTAAACCGGAAGAACCTTGTTTGGAGAAAAAAGATACTTTTGTGGAGCCTTGTTGGGTCTGTTTGAAAAGCTTTGCAGTTGGTTTTGCAGTTTGGTTTGTGTCTGTTATTATTCTTTGCTTTACTGGATGGCTTGATGGAGCGAAAGTGGATAGATTTACTCCAGGTGATACTGTAGAAAAATATAAGGAGAGCCATATTGTTGTGGGATATTTCTATGATGCTTCGGAAGGTAGGGTGAACGTATGGCATGAACCTACGGAGGAGGAAATCGCTTCTTTGCCAGCGGAAGTAAAACAATGGGAAGTTAATGGAATAGCAAGTGGGTGGCGTTTTCTGGCAACTATTGCTCTGTTCTTTTTTGGACCGTTGATATGGATTAGTAGAACATTTTTGAGTTTCCGAGAGACCATTCTTTCTAGAAGATATACAGAGCGAAGAAATGTTCGAACAATGGCCGATTATCAGGAGAGGTTAACTTGTTTCTTGCAAAGACCTACTGTTGCGGAATATATGAAGTTCTGCCAGTTGTTTGCAGGACCTAATGCTGGATTGGTTAATCAAGGTGATTTTGTTTCAAATGCATTGCGTCAAGCTCATATTTCAGAGAGAGATGTCACCAAAGGTAAGGTATATTTCTTTAATGGTTTCTTTGATGCTAGATCATCGTCTCCTGGCGAACCACAAACTATTTTGAGAAAAATGAGAATTAATGTGGCGATAGCGATGACTGATCGCGTGCTCTATATGCATGGCGTTTGGGATACTTTAGAGGATGAAATCCCAATGTTGCGACGTGACGATCTTTTGTATAGTCTGATAGCTATGTTTAAGAAAGAGGATGGACAAATTTCTATTGTTTCCAATACTGGCGTTAACTTGGCACCTATTGTTACAGATAGTTCGGGATTGCCTTGTTTGTTCCAGTATCAGTCGTATGATAGTCAGAATGTTTTGACATATAGTAGAACTCGTACAACCAATTGTGCCGATTTTTATACGTCTCTGATTGATATGCACGGACGTTATAACAAACAAGGTGCATAAAGATGGAGTTCTAAGATAATCTATCAATTTATATATCGTAAAAGAACCTGTTCAGATTGTTTCTGACAGGTTCTTTTTAGTCCTTGTTGCTTCCTCCGAAGATGCGGAGCAGATAGAGGAAGAGGCTGATGATTATCTCATCCAGTCTATCACCTTGAATGGAAATCCTTGGAGTGATTATCGCATTTCCCATCAGCAAATCTTGCAGGGTGGTGAACTGCACTTCGAGATGAAAGCCACGAAATAAATGTTAAAATAATAGTTTCATTCCTATATAAAAAAGTTTCATTCCCCCCAATGAAACACCTATTTGATAGGAATGAAACTATTTTTTTGCCGAAAAATTTGGAGCTTTACGATATTTTCGATAACTTTGCATCACAAATATGATAAAACAGTATAGACTTTATCATTTGCTTTTTCTAAAAAAATAAAGTTGGTTAACCCGTTGATGGGCCAGCCAACTTTCTTTTTTTATATGATTCTTAAAACTTAATCCTTGTTGCTTCCTCCGAAGATGCGGAGCAGATAGAGGAAGAGGTTGATGAAGTCGAGATACAGGGTCAATGCACCGAGCAGGGCGAGCTTCTGGGCTTCTTCACTTACGTCGTATTGAGTCTGGAGCATCTGCTTGATCTTCTGGCTGTCCCAGGCTGTCAGACCCGTAAAGACTGCCACACCCACATAACTCAGGATGTAATCAAATCCTGGACTCTTCAGGAACATGTTGACTACGGTCGCGATAATCAAGCCAATCAGAGCCATGAAGAGGATCTTGCCGATAGAGGTCAGGTCCTTCTTGGTGGTATAACCGTAGAAAGCCGTTACGCCAAAGGTTCCCGCTGTGATGAAGAATACCTTTGCGATGACCATCGGACTGTAGACGTAGAAGATGGATGAGAGCATCGCACCGTTCAGTACAGAGTAGCCGATGAACATCAATGTGGCTGTACCCAATGACAGGCGGTTGATGGCGCCGCTCAAGGCGAAGACCAGAACCAGCTCTGCGATAATCAATCCCCACATCATCTTATGAAGACTCATGAAGAGGGTAGGACTGGCAGCAACACCAAAGGCGGTGACACCGGTTATCAGGAGAGCCAATGTCATCCAGGTATAAACCTTGCGCATCAATACAGGGAAGGCACCGCTCAATCCGCGCTCTCGTTCGTTGAATGCAAAGCCATTGCTCTGCTGATTGTTCTGATTATTTATCAGATTGTACATTTCTTTTTCTGTCATAATTTATCTTACTTATTTGTTTGTAATCTCAAAGAACTAAGCGCAAAGATAATGCCAATTATTGAAACTAGCGATTATCTCTGCGCTTTATTAACATTTATTCCGTAATATTACGTTATTCCGACTGTCTTTTTACAATCTTCCAGCCGTTATCTTACGACTATCTTCCTAACGGCAACTTGTTTGCCGCCTCGTGTCACCTCTACGACCACCGTACCGTTCACGGCTGTGCGAAGAGTCTCTGTCTCAGCTCTAGCCTCCTTTTGGGCAGCAAGAACTCCCGTGGTACCGTATACTCTGATGAAGTCGGCAGGCTTCAAACCCTTCACGCGAATGATGCCTCTGCCATCGGTACTGACCGTGATGACTGACTTCATGTCAGTTGTCATACGGTTGAAGCTGATGCTGAATCGGCTGTTCATCTCGCCAGCCTGGGTGGCATTGAACTGATAGCTTCCTTCCTTCAGATCTACCGCCTTACCGGTTTCCTTGTCCTTCAGCCATACGGTTTCATATTCGCTGGCATCGCAATCCTCAGGGATGCTGATGCTGTATTCACCCGTTTCCGGCAGACTGACGCCGATGCTCTGTTCTGCTTCAATGCTGACCGCAGAGAGGAGCGAGTAGCGTCCACCATTACGGTTAGCATAAATCTGGGCATTCTGGCTATTTATCCATTTCACGCCGTCACTTCCCAGGTCGAAGTCTGATTTCGCCTCCTGTGCAGGAACTGCGTTCAACTGGAGCTGGTCATCTACAGGAGTGCCGTTGCCCGCTCTGCTTGTTCTGCTGTTCTGGGTGATAGCGATGTCGAGGGCTCGGGTTGCTTGATAGGCTGTTGCTGCCCTTGCTTCCGAATGTCCTACTATCACGCTTTCTGAATTGTCCAGAGTGGCAGTCTGCGTAAACACGGCATCCATTGCCGGGATGTAGCCATCCGGTGTGCTACCGTCATCCGTATTGATAGCCTTGTAGCTGCCGTTTTCTTCGCATTGGTAGATGACTCTGCCATATTCCATATCGCTATAGTTCATGGCGCAGAGATAAGGAGAACCGAAGAGGTTCCAGCCCATGTTCTCCTTGTGGGTGAATTTCAAACCGCCGCCATTACTGTCTGACCATGGCTGCTGGTTGTTGTTCTGCACCAGCGTAATCTGTCCTAATTGACTACCGTTCTCTGTGTAACTGATTCCATAGAAACGGACGGTCTTAGCTGCTGTGGCATCCATTCTGAAACCTGCGGTAAAGTTTCGTTGGTTATCCACACCTCTTACCCATGCTTTACTATCGTTTTGGTCAAACTTATAGTCGTACTTGGCACGAGTAGCTGCATTATAGTAGTAGGCTACTACGCTACCATCAGTAGGATTATTTGTGCCCTCAACCTCCATATTGGTAGCCTTGAAAGGCATGGAGAAGAAGTTGGTTCCTGTCTTCAGGTTTCTTTCCACGGCAAAGTTGGTGAGGTTTACATAACTGTTGTTGCCTCTTAAACCAGCGTGGTGCTTCAGGAGCAGGAAGCCTGGGCTGAACGGATTCATCTCTGTATAGAATGTGTTGTCGAGTTTCAGTTCCTTGTCTTTTGTCATGACATAGACCACAGATTTACCATGAGGATAATCGTCCTGGTTTGCTGTAGCATCGTTTGTCAGATACCAAGTCTCGAAACATCCGTTGTCTACGTTGGCTCTGATGCGTTGGTTGCCGGCAAGGTCATGGTTGTGCATCACCTTGTTGATGCAGGCGTTGGTTTCACTTGCGTCTGCATTGGCGTTGATGTTGTCATTGTCTGTCTCGTCAAGCTGGTACTTCCAATAATCATCTTTCACATATTTATTATTGGTGGTTACAGATGCTCTGTTGGCAGCACTACCATCTGGTGATGGTAATTTGCCGGAAGCAGTTACATTGACGGATTTCACATTCTCCACGGTTCCTAATGCCAGACTGTTGTAGAGCCAACCACTTGCATCGCCAGATACCTTTGCTTTTGCATCGAGGATAGAGGTAGAGAGCATGCTGTTGCCTTGGAGACTGACGTTGCCCGAAACCTTGAAACCATCAACAAGACACATTCTGGTATCTGTAGTTCCGCTGTTGAGTGTCAGTCCATTGATGGTAGACTGACTGGCAGACTCAATGATTCCTTTTCTCTGAGTAAGGAGATCCTTTACGATAGCTTCTGGTTCTGTTTTAGAACTTTTTTCTTCGCGCATCGAACCGAACATCTTGACGCCTGGCATGCTGATGTTCACGTTATCAGCCTTCAGATTCCTATCTACGAAGACGTAGCCATATTTACCTGCATTCTTGTTGGCATAAAGCTCAGCCAGGTTGATGGCGCCTTGCAGGTCGTTGGTTGGGTTATCCCAGCTTTCACCTGTTCCTGCAACAGCAGAACCTTCTTTTACATAGATAATATCCCGCAACTTCGTGTCGCACTCGTATGCACCGATATCGATGTTGTCGCCAATCAGACGGGCTGTATTACCTAAGTCCTTTTCTTTGGCAAAGGTCTCTGCAACAGTCGATTTTTTCTTAAGACCGGTCTTATCAATATATTTAGTATTGCTACCTTTGTCGAGTAGGAGCAGGCTTGGTCGTATTCTGTAGTCCTCTTTTTCAGGATCAACAAAGTTTGGTCCTTTTAATACATCTCCATTTGCTACATCATTTGGGAAAACTACATTGTTTCTATCTCCTTCTTCCTTAATGGAATTTTCTCCATTCAGCCATGCTAATGAGTTATAGACGCTAGCTGTGCCATCAATTGCCTTAAGTCTGTTTTTTACAAAGGTAACATTTACAAAATGCATACTCTGTGAATCATTAAGTTTAATGGCATCATTATCTCCATCAGCAAAGAGGATATTCCACATTCGTGTACCTAATTTTGCAGTATTATCGATGTCTAACGCTATGCCTTTATTATGTCGGAAGGAACTGTGGTGAATAACCATTTCTTTTCCCGTTCCAGCTTGAACCTCATTAACCTCCGCCTTTACTCCCACACCACTCAGGTTCTGGAATGTGAAACCGGAAATAGTTACCGGCTTACCATTCGTTACGATATTGAGCAAGTTTTTGGTTTCGCCCGCCTTGGCTGGGTTCTCGATGAGTACCGAAGGTTTACTAAAGTCTTGCACCTCTGTTTCGTCAGCATTCTTCGAGCCCGTACAACCACCTACAAGTTCAATCGATGTTATATACTTAGCCTTTTCGTCATTGTTTACAATGAGAGAGAAGGCATCGCCGCTAGAGTAGGTTGGCGAATAATAGGTACCTCCGCGTACAAACACCTTTCTGTTGTTGTTGGTTGTAGTACCTGCAGATACGTTGCCAGAAGGGTTAGCCATGGCAATGATGGCACCACGGAGGTCGGTGCTTTGGTTATCCCAACTGCTACCATCGCCATTTCCTTTCTCTTCCGTTCCGATATAAACCTTTTCAAGGTCTGTAAACTTGAATACATACTGGAATTCATACATACCGATGTCGATAGGCTTTTCTGCTACATTACCTTTCTCGTCTTTCGGACCTACGTATCTTTTGTATGTACCGCTGGCAGAACGGATGTACTCAGATGGATAACCATATTCCTTAAGGCGATTATTGTGCATAGTCCACCAATTCAGATATCTACCAGTCTCGTTTTTATCGTCTTTATCCTTGCTTCCATCTCCTGCATCCGTAAGCACAGAGATAGCCTGAGGATTCCATTTGGCATCCGGTTTATAGCCTTCGTAACCCTTTGTGGTTGTAGGCTCAGTGAAACGTGGTCCAGCCGATGCAATATTCTCCTTGTTCAACTTGATATTGCCATCCGTTACTGGAGAAACTGTAGAAGCAGGTAATTCATCCCAGGCGCAGTTGCGCATGTGCTCTCTCCTGAGGAGCACACTATTATCTGTAGATTCATTCCCCCAAATGGCTGTATTATATAATATAGGTGTAATCGTACCGTTTGTCACCTCGTTCTCCACATGGATGGCTCCATCTTGCTTTGCCTTGTTGTTCACGATGAGGCTGTTTACGATGTAGGCATCCTGATAGTCCTCAGCCATGGTGTTGGCATCATTAGCTCTACGGATATAGATAGCTCCGCCTTGCGAACTTTCTGTGCCCGTATATTTGCCATAGGTCACATCGTTGTTGGCTAGGAGCGAGTTGACGATATGCAGGTTTCCATTCTCTGATTCTGTGAGATAGAGATAGATAGCTCCACCCTTACCTGGTTCGGTGACTTCATCCTGACTAGCCTTTTCTGATACGTTCCTGTTACCGCTGATTGTACTGCCGATGATGTCTAGACTTGCATTGTTTACATAGACAGCTCCGCCATGCAGACCGGAGTTTTTGATCAGTCGGCAACGGTTCAATGTATAGTTCACGCGGTTGGTGTAGATACCGCCTCCTCGACCAATCTCGGTAACTTCGGTAGTTCCTCCTTCTTCAGTCTTCAGTTTTGTCGTGGTCTCACCATTCATGATGGTAATACCGTCTAATACGACATCATTGTTCAAGGTAGCCGAAGCACCCGTGGTGCCCGCATTACTGTAGACTACATGATATACATTACGTTCCTTTTCCGATGCCTTGATGTCACCGGAAAGAATCGTAGGATTCTGGAACTCCCATGGCTCTATCAATCCGTTCTTATTGTTGTCGGTCATGTAGTTCTTGTTGCGGTTTGCCAAGATGTCTTTGATGTCTCCATCAGGAACCAAAGTCTTACCTCCAAAGCTTGTAAACTCATCTCCAGTTTTGTTTTCTGTTCCAGGAACAACAGGAGTTGAAGAATACAGGTCATCTTTCGAGAAACTGCCGAAGATATCTACGTTCACAGGGATGGTGAAGCTCTGCAAGCGGCGGTCTATCGTGTTTTGCTCTGGCGAAAGGTCTTTATTCTGGCGCATCTTGCTCGGCTTGTAGGTTCCGCCTGTCATCAGAATTTCGAAGTGGGTAGTTTCATCTGCCACATTCTGTTCCCTTGCTTCATTGATATAGTCGAGGGCTGCTTCGAGACTGTTGAAAGGAGTCAGGAAGGAGCGACCATAATACTTTGCCTTCTCTTCTTCTGTTACAATCTCACCACCTGTCTGAGAAACGAACAGGCGCTTCAGAAGCTTATTTGTATCAAACGCAGGCAGATCAGATGTGTATGCACCGGCTGTCTGTTGCTTGGTCATGGTTCTTTCCTTACCGGTAATGTCGTAGCTGCTGATACCATAATCCTTCCATGCAGTTACGTATTCTTCCAAAACTCCGTTGCCAATCAATGGCGAATAGGCACGAGGTTTGAAGATTTTGTTGTCGTTGAAATAACTGTCCAGGTCGCTGGTCATTTCCGTATTCATTCTGTTGGCTGGCAACGCCATCTTCTCTACGAAACAATAGTTGTATGGATAGAATAATTCTTCCGAATATTTTCCGATTCCCTGCAGAAAGTCGTGAGACTGATAGTTCACATCACCGCTGATGTTGTTGTCGGTCTGTGCCGAATTTCCCCATATCACGGAGTTACCGCCAATCAGGGAGTTCTCCTCCTGGTAGATTCCGCCACCAATGGTCGCCTCGTTTTTAGCGATGGTGCATGAGATGACGTAGGCATGGTAGTTCTTGGTGTCTTCGTTCTTATCGTTGGAACGAAGTGCATAGATGGCGCCACCTTTCTGTGCCTTGTTTCTTACGATGACACTACCGCTTACGATGCTACCCTTCAGCAACATGAGAGCACCGCCCTGGGTAGCCTGACAGTCGGAAATCTCACAGTTGCGTACATGTGCCATTCTTGGCACAATGGCTGCACCACCCATACTCTTGAAGCCCGACTTGTCGCTTGCGTTACCGTCAATCAGGCGACAGCCATCTATGATGGTATTGTCTGACAGGGCAGAAGTGTTGTAGTTGTCATAGTCGCCCGTAGGCCATTTGCCGAAGCACACGGTGTGGTAGCCGTTCACCTCCTGGTTAACGGCAGAACCTTCTTTTACTTCGGTCTTCGCACTTAATACCGTCTGGTAAGTGCTGATACAGTCGCGTTTGTCATTATCCCAATTGGCGGTTCCATCTTTCAGCTTTCCTCCTTCCTGGTCACCCTCATAGTAACCACCCATCAGGCATACTCCGTTAGGAATCAGGAAGGTATAGCTCTGCGGATCGCTAGGGTCTGCCAGCGTATTGGCATGATAAACAAATCTCTTTCCGGTTTCATCAGCCTGATAGCCTGCCACTTTTACATACACCTTGCTCTGACTTGTTGAATTAAATTTCTTGCCCGCAGCAGTCAGCACATCCTGCAGCTTGTCAGCACAGGCAGCGTTTTCCGGACTGTCTCCACTTCTGTTTCCCCATCCGTTTTGGGTTACATAATAAATGTAATCTACAATACCTGCGCTGTTTGTCTTTTCCTGTGGTGCGATATTGGTAGTATTATCAGCCTCATAGGCACCGATATCTATGGCGCAGTCCTTGATTCGGTTGGTATAGTCCATGTCGGTTTCCGGAAGGATGATTCCATTTCCTACATTTGTGGTTCCACCATTCAGACACTTGTTACCTGCTAAACCATTAGCCTCGTTCAGGCGGAAGTTATTCTTTAATCGGGCATTGCGGAAGCGGAAATTTCCTTTATGTCCACTTTCGTAGGTCTGGTCTTCAAATGGAAAATCCAGATTTGGTCCGGTGAAGTTTCCATCCTCGGCAAGGAACTTTTTGTTATCATCGCTACTGTTCATGTAGCAGTTGTGAGATGGATTCATCTTGTCCGATGCAGCTGAGTTTACCTGATCTGTAATCTGTTTGCCGTTGTTATAATTATCATAGATGATACAGTTGTAGAGTGAAAGCTGCGATTCTACTCCGGTTTTGGCATCCTGCCAGTGATAGATGCCGGTTCCGTTTGTCGCCATATTGTAGGCGATGGTATTGTTGTAGAACTTGGCACTCTCCAGGAAGATACCTCCGCCACGGCAGGTTCCGTTATAACAACGGTTGTTTGCCACGACAAGGTTGTAGCCGGTACCTTGAATCATATAGGCTCCGCCTCCATAACTTTCACTGCTGTTGGCATAACTCAGGTTTCTCAGCAGGTAACTGTTCGAAATCTTACTGTTCTCGCCGTCCATATACAAACCGCCACCTCGTACGCGACTGCCATGGTTGAAGTTGTTGACGATGATAAGATTTTCCAGTTCTACACCTCGGAATACACGCACACCTGCTCCTCCGTCACGGTTGGCATTTGGATAGTTGATGATGTAACCGTGACGTACAGAGAAGCCATCCCATTTGGCATGCTCGTAATCCACGTAGTTATCGTCTTTTAAAGGTTCTTTATAGCGTACGGCATTACCGTCGGTACGTGAGGCGTTTCCATCACCCGATGGCGACCAGGTAGGAAGGCATACGTCTGGCTGATACAGTACATAATGGCGCTCTGTTTTCCCGCTGTTTATCAACGTTTTTGTAAAGTCATAATTAGAGCCATCAGAAGGTTTGTCCTCCTGATACCACATTTCCTTTTCTCCGTTTGTGAAATAAACAGGCGATTCCTTTCTGATCTGTAGAATGGTCTCATATCTGGTCTTGTCCAGATTCTCGTATTCCTTGCGTGCCGGCACGTATTGTGACAGCAGCGGATGGCGGTCGTCTTCTCCAGGATAGCCTTCGTATGGGAAACCGCCTATTACTTCCACCTTGTCTCTGACAACAAAGCCTTTGTAGTCTGTATAGATGCCTGCACCTACCCAAACCACCACCCGGTCGTTCTTGTCTTCGATATCCTTATTCAATTCTGCCGCTCTTTCCACAGCGTATTGCAGACCGCTGATGTATCGTTCGTCTCTGTTGTTGGTGATTTTATTATATGATCCCCAGCCAGAGAGATACTGCTTGTACAGATTTCCTGAGTTAGTCCAGAAATTACCATAAGAGTCAGTTTCTGAACGATACTTGCCGTTAGCCAGACTATACTCCTCGTTTTCGATGGTTGTATTGAGCAAGCTTCCATTGTCTGTTACATAGAAGTCATTGCCCGTTCTTGCCCTATTATTATCACACATGGCGTTACCGATGATGGCCTTGTCCCAGCTGCTTCCGTCATATTCGGTATGTGATTCTTTCAGAAGATTAAAGTCTGGGTTGCCGTCCTGGTCGTCTTTGTTGGCATCGCTGCTGCTTTCATAGTTCTGGTTGTACGAACGCACGTAGATAATCTTTCCTGCTTTTGGCAAGAGAGCTTCGTATGCCCCTAGGTCAGGAACACCACCTAGGTTGCGGTCTTCGCCGGTGATGTCCTTGGCTGTTGTGGTTGCATTGTTTTCTTGGGCGCTGTTGATGATGCGGCCAGCCTCTGCAGAACTGGTCAACGGACGGAAGGATGAATAGCCTCCGTAATAAACGTTGCCGCTCATTCTGGCACCCACTTCATTGGTTGGGTTGCTGAAGTTCAGGGCTCCGTCTTTTCCCAGAGTGTTGATATCCATGCTGTTCTTGCATTCCGAACCTTCCCATGCACCGTTGATGTTCAGTTCGTTTCCTACAGCATACGAGGTAGCCTTCACAAGGTCGTAATCTGGCGCTACTCCCTCATTGTTGATGATGCTTACATGGTTGAGTGTGAGAGAGTTGTTGCTGCCTTGGCTTTTGTTCAGATAGATGATGGAAGGCAGCCCCGAAGAACTTGGATTAAGTGGATCCTTGCTCGTATTGTTATTGATGACGCAGTTCTCCAGTTCCAATTTCACATTCACGGCATACGGCATGGTAGCGATAGCACCGCCATCTGTCGCTGTATTGTTCTCAAAGATACAATTCTTCAGCTTCACGGTGGTTGGTTCACTGCTCTGGTCCATGCTGCCTATCAGCACGCCGCCACCATAAGGCATGTAGGCAGTACCGGCGGCGTATGCATGGGTAAAGGCATAGCCGTCGATCGTGATGTTGGCACCTGCTTCGATGCGGACCAGATGGTAGAGACCCTCGTTGAGTTCTGAACCGTTCAGGTTTCCGTTCAGCTCGGTGCGGTATTTGATAGGGTCGCGGTCTTCATCTTTCGGATTCGGGTTCTCTGAATACTCCGGATAACCGCCATATACGGTTACAGGAAGTACGCAAGGTTGAATGTTAAAGGTGCATGACCTGGCGTCTGTTTCCTCGAACGTGTAGGCAATCTTCGGTTCGAAGATACCCTCACGACCGCAGATTTCAAACTCGTAGCCGCTGTTCTTGCTGATAGTGAAATCTTCTGCTGTAGTATTGCCCGCAGTAACCACCTTTACCTTGTCTCCATCCTTGATGTCGGCAAGATAACCGAGAATTTCATCTACAGATGATGAGGTATAGCTCTTTTCCCACGACTCTCCTGTTCCGTCCACCAGTTCTCGTGAACGGTCAAAGTAGATGCGCAGGCGTTTCTTGCTGTCATTCTTTTCAAATACAAGGTCTTGGTTGTCAGCCATATAGGCTCCTGCTGACGGAACCGAACTGATAGCCTTTCCGCTCAGGTCTATTTTTGGCTGATACAGGTAGGAAGATGGCAGGAGAGCATAGCTGATGCCCACGTTGCGCAGTCGGGTACCTTTCAATGTTTCCCAATAATAGTTCACCGTCTTCATGTCTGTAAGAACGCCACGTTTCTCGTTGAAGGCTTCCACCGTGTTGTAAGGTGCTTCATTGCCCATCACGAATCCCTTGCCCGAGTAATACGTGTTGATGGAGATGGTTCCGCTCTGATAGGTGCTGGTCCATTTGGCAGCATTTACATCCGAGATGGCGTTGTTGTAAAACTGTACGGTCTCTTCTGATGGGTTGGCTGCATAAATCTGTGCCATGGAAGCTGAGTTGTTGGTGCCTGATTTGTGCTGGAGCAGCGAGTTGTTCCAGATGACGTTGTTGGCAAGCAGACCTTTTTCCTTGATATACACACCACCCGTATTGGATGACAGCTCGTCAGCAGGATCCGAGGTGTTGTTGGTGTAGTTGTTGACGATGGTGTTGTTAATCACCAGTCCGTGACCATCCAGATACACAGCACCATTTCGGGTACTGGTATTGTTACTGATTACAGAGGTGGCAAGAATCTGATAATAGGCTTTCTCCGGGTTGCTAGCGTCACCATTCAGATATACACCTGCTCCCTGATAGGCAGAACAGTTGGTTACCATACTTCGGGTGATGAAGCCGGCTTCGTCAATATAGATGCCTCCGCCCTGGTAAGCCGAGCAGTCGTATACCAGGTTACCTTCCGTTTGTCCGTTCTTGCAGTAGATGCCGCCGCCACGTGGCTTGATGTTTCCGCTTTCTTTCATGCCCGGGTTACAGAATCTCACGGTGCAGTAGCGCATTCGGGCTGATGGGTCGTTGATATAAACGCCAGCACCACAGCCTGGGGCGTATTGGGTAGCAGCGCTCGTTCCGTTATATGTACCTCCCTCAATGGTGAAGCCTTCCAGATATACTTCGTCCGTAAAGGCTTCTTTTTCTTCTGGCAGAGGAGCAAACCATACCACATGATAGGACTCGCTGTTCTGTATGTTCCAGGCTTCATCACTATTGTTCCAGATGGCATCATTGCTTCCCGTGAATCCCGAACCTCTGATGATGGATTCCTGTTTCCAGCCCCATGGCTTTAAATCCTTGGATTCCTCGATGCGCTCGGAACGTCTTTTTTCGGTTCCCTTAAATGCACCATAAACGCTGATGCCATTCTTCATCAGTAGGGATACCGGGGAAGAGGCATCTTTGGCAAGGATGCGGTCTTTTACTACATAGGTTCCGGCTGCTACCCAGACTTCGCCTTTCTCGCCTGGTGCATTTTCTGCCAAATTGTTGATGGCCCACTGGATATCGTCCGTGGCATCATCCCATGATGTTCCGTCGCCCTTTCCCTCTTTCTGGGGCTTCACGTATCTGATGCGTCCTGCCTTCATTCGGGCATACTCGTAGGCGCCGATGTCGATGGTGCTTGTTTGATAGCGTGTCCTGCCCATGATGTCGGTAGAAGTTGTTTCCAGGTTTGCATTAACTACGAGGTTGGTGTAGTATTCCAGTTTTCCCTTGTTCAGAAGGGCAGAGGTTTCCTCGAATGTGAAGGCAGTGCTGTATAATTGCTTCAGGTTACTGCTGAACGAGAAGTCGTAACCCTGGGTTACGGCACTCTGCTTGAACCAAGGGGCTGGCTCAGTGCCGTGGTTCTGGTTGCTGATCCATACGTTTCCGTTGGCGTCGGTATTGGTATCGGTATGGGTAACTTCTACTTCCGGAAAAGCACAGGAATAGAAGGCAGGACGGCTGTCTTGCTTGCTGAGTGCAGTGGAATGCCAGAGAACGGTGTTGTAAACCGCTCCGCCGTCATTGCTGTTTGAAGCCCCGTCTGTGGTCAGGTCTGCGGCTGATACGGTGTTGGCAATAACAGAACAGTTGACGATTTTCGATGTGTTCGAAAGTCGGATACCGCCGTTCGTATTGTTGTTGATGTTGCAGTTGTAGACGGTGGCTGTTCCGTCTATCCACATACCGCCACCTTCGTTTTCGCTGGTGCCTCGCTTGCCTGCCACATTATTAAAAATGCTGCAGTAGCTGATGGCAGACTGCTGATTGGTACAGGAATTATCCACATAGATGGCACCGCCGCGCATGCCGTAGTTGTTCGCAAAGTTACATTGCGAAATACGGAAGTAACGGCTGCCGGCATTGTTGTCGTTGCTGTTGTTCACCACGTAGATGCCGCCGCCTCTGCCGTCTGAAGTAGAGTTGTCGCCCTTGGCATTACCTGCAGCGATGAGGAAACCGGAAACGATGGTTGGCTTGCTGCCGTCGTTGGTGTTGTCCTTTGTTACGCCCATCTGGAGGGTCAGCACATGAATGGCATTGTCGGTGCGGGTGGTGTTCTCTGGATAGATAATCAGCTGCTGGCTCGCCTTGTCGTTGGTGTCGATGTCGCCCACCAGAGCCGTCTGATACTTCATCTGATATTTGTGTCTGCCCGTAGGGAGATTGTTCTTGTTGTTTTCATCTCCTGCAAAACCTCCATACATGGCAACGCCCGAAGGGAGAACGAAGCCTCCCTCCGGTGCCTTGTAGATGTGGCCGGTAATGTCCTCATAGCCTTTCACCCAGATTTCATCGCCAGCCTTGGCTTGGCGCAGCGCTTCTGTCAGGGTGATGGCCTGGTTCCATGATAAGCCGTTACCACCGTCTGTTGCATCAGCCGTTACATGATAGGTCTTGCTGTCCTGTGCGAACAGGGAGTTGACACAGCTCAGGAGGATGAGGACTGCTATGATTTTCCTGTATGTCGTATGTTGTATTCTCATGCTGAAAAGAGTTTTATATGTTGAAATTGTTGATCGTGATATTTGGCTCCCCTTTGAGCTGAGTGCCCGATATCTTTACATTGATCTTGTACCAGCGAGCTGGGATAAAGCCATCTTTCAGATTGCTCATGTCAAATGTCACGTTGTATGGCTTTTTCGTTCCTTCTTTCTCTGTGTCAAGCTTGAAGGTGAGGCGAGGAGGAATGGCTCCGTCTGGGAAGGTATAATGATATACTCTTCCGTTACGCTTGCTGATTTCCGAGGTGTTCACAAAGGTTGTGTGGCCGCTTACCGAAGTCCTGGAAGATACTTCTTGGTGGTAAAGGGTATAAAGGGTAGGGAAGAGTCTACCATTCCCGGAGCCGGAAATGGTTGATTCTTGATTTGCCGGTTCTCCGTGATAAGTAAACTGGCTTACTTTCACGTTGGTATATTTCAGATTTCCATCCTTGTCTTTCTCATAGGCTCCCTTGGCATCCCATTGGATGTCAATCTTGGCAGCCAGTCTGCCCAGCACCATGCGCCAGTATTGTTTGGTGTTGATATCGGCATTGATGTTTTTTTCTACTATTATTTCTCTGTCGCTTGTCAGTAGCTGGTTCTTGTCCAGCTTGCGTGCATAGCCTGTGGCCACGCTGATAAACTTGGCTATGTCCGTAGTGCCGCCGCTTGGTTTGGCATAGTCGTTGCTAATCTGTAAGTCATAAATGTCTGAGTTATGGTTTTTTCCGTCTTTTGCGATGCCGTCTAGCATCTCCTCCAAATTCAGCCTTTGTCCGCTACTATAGGTAACCCCATAAACGCAACAGGTTCCTAACGGCAGATACATCGTATAGGTGCGAAAGCCGTTGGCATCAGGTCCTGATAGGGTTGAGGTGGCATGGGTGACGAGGGTTCCCCGGTCGAATTCTTCCTTGGTATAGGTATCGTAATATACCATTTTCTTGGGTGCTCCATCTATGATTTCGTCGCCTTGCGTCTTTTTCTTATAGGCTACGATGATGGTGAGACGGTCCCAGTCTACCTTGTCGTTGGTGTCTGCTCCCGGATCTCCGACGCGTGTGTTTGTCTTATCGGCAGGCACAGATAGGGTGAGCGAGATGGGTGCCAACGTATCCATTGGTCTCACCTCGTCCTTCTCGCTGCATCCTGCCAGCATGATAAGCGATAGTATCGCAAATATGTATTTCGTAATATGATTCATGTATCAAATCTTTATAGCCGTTGAATTGGCTTGCCCTTCGGCCGCCGAACGTTGTTTCTTCACTCTTCGTTCTTCACTCTTCACTTAAATGTCAATATCGTGGCTTCCTCCCGGTTTCCAGTCGAGTTTCACACTTACGCCTACAGCGGTGCTGGAGGTGGCAAGGGAACCGTCTTCCTTGAGTATCGTCTTGATAATCTTGATTCTGCCTGCCTTCAGCGGTTCGTTCATCGTGAAGATGGTTTCGGTATATTTACCGTTTATCTGGGTGATGACGTGGTAGCGCCATTCTGATTGGGTGCTGGGGAAACTGACCGTATAGAGGGCATCGTGAGAAGGGATGGAATAGGTTGTCATGCCTTCGTTGAGCCGGTTGGCTCTCACCAGGGTGTTCCGGGTTGAAGTGTAGAGACTGTCGTTCACCTGGAACTGGGTTGCCATGCCTTCTACAAATCCCCAGAGTCTGGTGGGCTGCACCTTACTCTGGTCGATGACCACCACCGCGGCACAGTTTGCCATATAGAGGGTGGTATACAGGTCGTGCTCAAAGTCGTTTTCGTTGATGGTGAAACGGGAAGAGAACAATCCGATGTTATGGCTGTTGATGGTATCTTTCTGCTCTTGCTGCAGGGCGAGCGTCTTACAGGTGTTGGCTCCTGTAATCTGTACGTTGTCTGCGTTGCCTGTATTGGCGAGGGAGAGATTCTGATAGTTGTTGCGGGGCAGATAGATGGTATAGGATACCGAGTTGGCACCCATCTTGTTTGCCTCGTGGTGGAAGAGGTCTTCGCCGATAAAGAAAGACAGGTCGTTGTCGAGGGCATGGTCGGTGAAGACCTTGCTGAGTGCCTGTTTCAGTCTCTCTGCTATTTCCTGTTCGGTGATGAGATTCAGGTCCATGTCGATGATGGTATTAATCTGCGTATTGAGTACCAGGTTATACCTTATCTTATAGTCTTTGCCGCACTTGCTCATGTCTTCATCGATACATGAAGACAATCCGAAGGCGATGCCTATCGTCATCATAGCTAGCAGAAACATTCTATATCGAATCTTCATTGTTCTATTCGAGTTTTTAATTCCATAATCTGTATTTCTCCCTAATGAGGAGAGGTTCTGTCCAGTATCTCTGTAAGATAGGAATTTATCTCTGTGAAATAAAAAAATATCTCTGTAAGATAGAAAATTATCTCAGTAAGATAAATCCTTTTCTCTGCTTCATATTTTCCTGCTGGAGTGTGGTAAAAATATTTGAAACCCCAAAAATGCAGTATTTTTGAAGGAGAGAATCGTGAAAACTGAAGGTTCTGAAGGAAGGGTATCACAGAATGTGCAATTTCTGTTAAAAAGTAAACCGTTTGGACAGATTTTGGGGCTGAAGGAACTGAAGGCAGTTTTCAAACATAATAATATCATATCAAAAACAGCATTTTAACATATGGTCAAATATATTGCAATTACTTGATAGTCATATAATTGCATCTTTTTTACTCTACGCTGCATATAAAAATGATTTTTTTAATTTCATCCTTCAGTTCCTTCAGTGTACCTATCCTTCAGTTCCTTCAGTTTTTTGAAGGGTATCCTTCATTATCTTTTTCTTACAAATCTACATCGAATGTAATGCCTGACTTCCATGAAAGATCTACTGCGAGACCAACGTTGATACCTGATGTTCTGAGGTCAGGAATGCAGTTGTATGCACCCTTCAAGTTTGTGATGTTGAAGTTTGCTTTTGTAATATGGTCCTGAACGAATACGCGGTCTACGCCAGTAGGAAGTGTAAGACCTTCTTTGGTTGGGTCTAATTCACCTACAAGATAGAACTTGGCATTCTTAAGAATGATACCATCTTGTCCGTAGAAGTCCATGCCAGAGTTATTTGTCAACTCGATGGTTACAAATACTTTCTTATTAGGTGCATTATTGTTGTCAAAGACGAGTGTATAATTTGCGTTTGATGCATTAGTTTCGCTCTTGGCATACATAGGAGCACCATTCATTTCTTTATCATAGATGGTGTTTGCAAATGATTCTCCTGTAGTTGCAGGCTCATACTTCCAGTCTACTGAAGCTGGCTGACCGCCAATCAAAATACCGGTTACAGGGAAACCATCGGAATTAACAGTAACATCTTGGTCTTGCTCAAGTCTACCTATAGATTGACCATTGTCTTTGAGAGTTGTACCAGCACATTTTATCGTAGATTGCAATACGGCCACACTATACTGAACTGGGTCTTTCAAACCTACAGTTTTTGTTGAATTTGCAACTGCTTTTTCTTCAAAGTTTGTCTTTGCAGTCCAATCTGCACCCGTATTTTTTGTCCAATCATCATATGAAGGAAAATCATTTAGACTAGACATGTCTTTTTCAGAAACCATAGTCTTTGTATTTACAAAATAAGACAGTTCGGCAGGATAGCATATCTTTTGATAATCAATAATGTTTCCTGTAACAAAGTTTGCGTTATCAGGAACGCTGTAAGCGAATCCTCCTGAAGTCCAGCTTAAAGCAGCAACACCATCTGGCAGGTAGAACTTTCCTGGGAAGTCTCTGAGAGTCTTTAACGTATTCAAAGCAGCTTCGCATTTTTTGTATATCTCTGCTGTTAATAGTTTTGTGGCAGGAACGTCTGCTCCAGGAGTCTCACCTGCTAAAGCTGCCTTCAGACTCTCAACACAAGCTTTTACAGATGCTTTTGAACCTGCTTTAAGCTTAATGAAAGTCTTATATCGATCAGCTAAAAATTCTTTCTCATGATCTGTAAGCCATGAAAGTGAAGTAGATACATTGCCGATATCTGCCCAAGTATAATCTGTTCCATTATCATTAACCTTTGCTTTGGCAATTGCATTTAATGCATCGATGATAGCTATAGCATCTTCATCAGATGTGAAATCAGCAGTGCTATTGATAGGAGTTAACTTATGTAAAATGTTTGCTAGAGTTCTTTCTGAGGTTCCTTCATCGGTAATCTTGCCGGCCTCGAAATCTGTTTCTGTGTTTCTGCTAGCTTTACCGTAGAAGGCTATATGGCTAGTTCCAACCGGAATTTCAATATCACGATAAAGTCTACGATAATTGTCCTGTGCATATGCATTGTCATCAGTACTGATTGTGATAATATTTGTAGCATCTGTGATACTTGCTGTCTTTGTAGGATCTCCACTGAAAGTCAGCAGAACAATGTCTGAAATGCCACGGAAATGGTTATTCTGCTGAGTCATTTCATCAGTCATACGAGTCACCTTCTTCGCCTGATTAGTCGAAGAATTATTGCCATAAGGGATGTTGATGGCGAACTGGGTCTTTACAACCTGTCCTGCCACACCTGTACCGCCTGTAGAATCAGCTGAATCTGATGAGCAGGAAGAGAAACCTGCTCCGCTTGCAAGAAGAATGAATCCTGCTAAGCCGAAAAACTTCACTTTCTTCATAATCTAAAATTGATTTAAATATATTATTACTATTTTTATTCTAATTTGGCTTGTCCGTATCTGTTGTGCCCAAGTTGTAAACTAGAGAGACTGCCAACTTGGTAGGCATGACGAAAACCTTCGTCTTCTTCTCTATGGCACTTGCACATTTCTCACAATTATATTTGGTATAATGTGTTATTCCTACTCCTAAGCCGATGGCTGCTTCCAGGTTCCAATGGTTGCTCTTGTCGAGCTGCCAGTCATAGCCATAGACGAAGCCAATGGCACCTAGGTCGCCTTGGAATCGGTGATTCTTGACCTTTGGAAAAAAGCCAAAAGGGAAATGTACCCTGCCCACATTGTAATGAGAGTAGAGTAGGTTGGCTCCAAGGAAATGCCCTGAAAAAGGACTGTCAAGCCAACGGCGTACTTCTGTTTGTAAAGCAATGTGCTTCAGTTTCTTGTTCTTGCTAAAAGTAAATGGGTTCCATCCAGTGGAGAAGTTTATTGACCATTGGTCTGAAATCTTTTTCTCTGCTCCTATATTGGGCGTAGTTGTTGCCCAATAGGCTAAGTTGGTCTTCAATCGCCAATCTTGTGCCGAAATAGAAGTAGTGACTAATGTAAAAACAAGAAGGAGCCACATGCTCAATCTTCTGTTCTTTTTCATCTGTCAGCGTCTTTTATATTTACTGCCGTATATTGTTTGTCTAATATTTTTGTTAGAAAAGCTAAAAATATCATCGTAGCATTTCCTACTCGTATGTTATATTTGTATGCAAATGTAGACAAAATATCTCATATAGGCTTACAAAATCAGAAAAAACTTCCAGAATTTAAGGTCTGTTAACTAAAATGTTGAAAATCCCCCCCCCCCCGTTTTTCCTTTTTTTTTTTTTTTTTTAAACTTTTTGGGGCGTTTTGTTGGCTTTGATTCACTTTCTTTCATAGGAAAGGCTTATTTCATTATTTATTTATGCGTATGTATGCACACCTGCATGCCCGTGCTGGCGCACGCACAAATATTATAATGTGTCTTTTAGAATTTGGATTGATGAAGTCTTTATAAGTGTTAAAATGAGACTAAAAAACAAACTTTTTTCGGAAAAGATTTGGTGGAATGGAAAATAGTTAGTACTTTTGCACTCGCTTTTGAGAAAAACACTTTCTCTTAGCAACTAAAGAAAGAGTTCTTTGAAAGATTTTACATAAACAGACAA
>ERZ1026898.291-NODE-291-length-33303-cov-9.067162_pt1 | contig 33303 bp, 29 predicted proteins | sample MGYA00380178_ERZ1026898 | MGnify/ENA primary metagenome ERZ1026898 (study PRJEB33269, sample SAMEA4719814) | human gut metagenome | biome: human-associated habitat; feature: organic feature; material: feces | place: Cameroon | collected 2013-10 ...
GACACCGCAAAATTGGAAGGCAGAGAAGAAGGCCTCAAAGAAGGCAGAGCGGAGGAGCGACTTGCCAATGCTTGGAAGATGAAACAGAAAGGCTATCCGTTGGCGGACATTGCGGAAATCACAGGCTTGACCGAGAAAGAAATAGCGGCGTTGTAGAGGTAAGGATTTTTCATACCTTTGCGGTGTTGAAATGAAATTGTGAAATTATGCAATATCCATTGATTTCGGAATATGTCGAAGCCATTCGCATGGTGGAGGATAACTTGGACGAATTGACGAACCTCTCATCGGTCTTGGACGATGATGGCAATCCTGTGATGAGCAGCGGCAACTTCGCCGTGGTCTTCAAGATGAAAGACCGCGAGAGTGGCAAGCTCTTTGCACTCAAATGCTTTATGCGGGAGTATGTAATGATGAAATAATTGGAAATGAATAAAAAAGAACTATACAACAAGATATTACAGTTTGATGGCTTGACTAATGAAGAGAAGTCGGAGCTATTAGGATTACTGCGTAAGCAGAAAAAATATGGGTTGGTGTGGGAGGACAAGCCGGAGACGGTTGAAGAACGGCTGCGAGAGGAGTTGCCAGTATTGCTTGAAGACATCACAAAAGCCATTATCAGTACCGAAACTAATGCGCCAAATCATATACTCATCGAGGGCGACAACCTCGAAGCCCTTACGGCTCTCGCTTATACTCACGAGGGAAAGATTGATGTGATCTATATCGATCCACCCTACAATACGGGAAACAAGGATTTCATTTATAATGATAAGTTCGTTGATAAAGAGGACTCTTATCGCCACTCCAAATGGTTGTCATTCATGAGCAAGCGGTTGAAGATAGCCAAGCAGTTACTTTCTGACAAGGGGGTGATTTTTATTTCGATTGATGATAATGAGCAGGCTCAGTTGAAGTTGTTGTGCGATGATGTTACTTTTTTCGGAAGTTATAATTTTCTTGGTCAGCTTATTCTCAAAACGGCTACAGATAATAACGCTACTCAAATTAACACAGAGCATGAATATATGTTGTGCTATTGTAAAAATCGTAACTTTCAAGATAATTGGAAACGAACAGGGCAAGCTGCTAAGTTGATAATTGAGAAATATCGGGAATTATCAGCAATATACTTATCTACCTCTGACATACAAAAAGAATTACGTAAATGGATAAATACAAATAAAGATATTCTTCCGCAAGTTAAGCATTATAACAATGTTGACGAAAAAGGTGTATATAGTAGTTCCAGTAACTCATCTAATCCACACCCCGGAGGTTATACGTATGATATAATTCATCCTGTCACCAAATTGGCTTGTCCTAAGCCACAAAATGGTTGGCGATGGCCACAATCTACTTTTAATTTATATGATAAATTGGGTGAAATAGAATGGGGGAAAGACCATACAACCCAACCTCATGTCAAGAAACGAATAGACACAGCTACGGATTATCTCAGAACACTTATTTATGAAGACAACAGAGGTACTACTTTAGCTCTTGCTGAAATATTTGAAGGGGAAAAGGTTTTTGATAATCCCAAATCTCAAAAAGTATTACAACGTATTTTAGATTTTGCATCAGACAAATCAGCGACAGTACTTGACTTTTTTGCCGGCAGCGGTACGACACTTCACGCTACTATGCAACTCAATGCTGAAGATGGAGGCGACCGTAAGTGCATCCTTGTTACCAACAACGAGAATAACATCTGTGAGGAAGTAACATATGAACGCAACAAACGAGTAATCAACGGTTACACCACTCCAAAAGGAGAAGAAGTACCTGGACTGAAAGGTAATACATTACGATACTATCGTACGAGCTTTGTAGGCAGAAGCCGAAGTATGAAAAACATGCGTCGGTTGATGAACCTTTCTACCGATATGCTCTGTATCAAGGAAGATCTTTATACGGAGCAACCGAAGTTTGGTGGGCAGCAGACTTACAAGAATGTGTTCCGCTACTTCGACAACGGCAAGAAACGCATGATAATAATATACAGCGAGGAAGCCGTGCAGCAGTTGGTAGATTTGATTAAAAATACTGACTACGAGGGCAAGATGCGAGTGTATGTATTCTCACCCAGTGAAGACCCGTGGGAAGGAGAGTTCGAGGAGGTGGAAGACAAGGTGCAGCTCTGTGCCTTGCCGCAAGCCATATACAACGCCTATCGCCGCATACTTCCTAAGAAAAAGGACGAACTCATTATTTCTGACGATACAAAAACAGCCGTTCAGGAGGATATGTGGAACTTTGACGAAGAGGAGGAATTGTAATGGGTGAGCAGGACAAAGGCAAAAAGAAAAAAGAACAGGTAACGGTATGCAGTAGTGCAGCCGAATATTTGAACTATGTTGCCTCCGTGGGTAATGACGAGCAGCAGATGGAGATACGTTATGAAGACGAAAACATTTGGCTCACACAGAAGTTGATGGCGATGCTATACAGTGTAGAAATACAAACCATTAATTATCATATCAAGAAAATATTCTCAGACAGCGAATTGCAGGAAACGGCAGTTATTCGAAACTTTCGAATAACTGCCCCTGATGGCAAAATAAAGAAAAGCGATGTTGTAATAGCAAAGAATTATCTTTCAGCCATCGAAATGGGACAATTTGGAACATATTGTTACGGTTTATCTTGATTTTGCAGAAACAATGACTATGCGACATATTCCAATGACCATGACAGATTGGGAGCAACGCCTGAACAGTTTTATCAATCTCTTTGAATACGGTCTGCTGAAAGATGCCGGACGTGTAAGTACCGAAATAGCACGATTACACGCAGAGACGGAAATCGAGAAATACAGAATCATACAAGACAAACTCTCTCTGTCTGATTATGACCGTTTCCTATTGGAAATGAAAGATATTGAGAACAAAAACCATGGAAACAAAAAAGACGATAAGCAATGAAGAACTTAGAATATCAACAAAGAGCAGTAACCGAATTGATTGACAAGACTATTCGTCTATTGAATGCAGGCGGGTTACGCAATAAATTGGTGTTTGAAGCCACGACCGGTGCAGGAAAAACCGTGATGGCTTGTCAGATGCTTGCCGGTCTGATGGACGAACTTCATGACCGAGGTGACAGCCGTTATCAAGATGTGGCTTTCATTTGGTTCGCTCCACGAAAACTGCACATACAAAGTTATGAAAAGCTGAAAGACGCTTTCGTTGAAACACGTACTTTGCGTCCTGTGTTGTTTGACGAGATAGACCGGAATGAAGGCATACAACCCGGCGAAATTCTCTTTGTAAACTGGGAAAGCGTCAATAAAGAAAGTAACGTAATGGTGCGTGAGGGTGATTGCTCATTGTCGCTTTATGAAATTACAGACAAGACGAAAGAAGAATTCGGTTTGCCTATAGTAGCTATTATCGACGAAGAACATATGTTCTGGTCAAAGACTGCGGATAAGTCGGCAGCCGTACTTGACAGGATTAATCCTATGGTAGAAATCCGAATATCTGCCACCCCGAAAACCGCTAATCCAAAGGAAAAAGTTACGGTTTATCGTCAGGATGTGATAGCAGCGGAGATGATAAAGAAAGAGGTGGTACTCAATCCGGAGATAGAATTGAACTTCAGTGATGGATTGGAACTCAATTCCAACCTTATCAAAGCTGCATTGAACAAGCGAAACCAGATAGCCAAAGCATATAAAGCAGTAGGTTCAAACATCAATCCCTTGCTATTGATTCAGTTGCCAAATGATACGAAAGAGAGTATGACAACTGACGACACAGCCATTGCCGAACAGGTGAAACAATATCTTGACACAATGCACATCACTACCGGCAATCACCGTTTGGCAATATGGCTTGCAAGTGAAAAAGAAAACTTAATCGACTTGGAGAAGCCTGATAATATGACCGAGGTATTGCTTTTCAAAGAAGCTATAGCTTTAGGTTGGGACTGTCCACGTGCTGCGGTATTGTTGATATTCCGGAAATTGCAAAGCGACCAGTTTACCATTCAGACCGTGGGTCGCATTATGCGTATGCCAGAACAGAAGCACTATCCTAACGAACTGCTTAACATCGGATATGTGTTTACAGACATAGCTAAGGATAAAATACAGATTATCACTGTCGATGCCGACTATATCCTGAATAACACCGTTACAGCCTACCGTCGTGAGAATTTGAAAAACGTATGGTTACCTACCAGCTATGCAGAACGTCCCAATGTTGAACGAAACTATCTGGGTTCGGATTTCCGCATAGTCCTTTTTGAAAAAGCTTGCCAATTTTGGAACTTCGGAAAAGTCAATTTGCTGTTCTCGTTGGAAGAGTTAGCCAAGTTGAATAACGAAAGCAATCCATTGCTTGATAGAAACAACCTTAAAATCGACGAAAACAGAAAAAAAGTTGCAGATTCCATACGCCTTGATGTGAGGAACATCAATATTGAGATACCGCAAGATGTGCATTTTCAAAATGAAGAACAGGTATTGACGGTTGGTACTATCAAGTACGCAAGAAAGACAACAGAAATAGACCGTGTTTTTATGGCATACATTGCCACTAAAGGACATCAGTTTGAAAGTAAAGGCAGAACCGACAAAATTGCTTCCTATTTGTTGGAAATCATAGCTGAATTTTTCGGCATCTTTGATACAGATGCAAAAAAGGTGGTATTGTATTACCAGAACCGTCCGCAATTCGATAGGATCATCGACTCCGCGTTGGAAATATACTTGTGCAAACGCAACGAAGCCAAGAAAAAATCGGAGGCAGTCAGAAAGTTCAAGAAATATAACTGGAAAGTGCCGGAAGAAAGAATGTATGATAGCGAAACCAATCACGTGGAAGAGGCTGTCAACCATGCTTTGCTTCCCTTTGTACAACTCAACCATGCTTCAAAGCCTGAAAAGAATTTTGTTGCATATTTGGAAGAGAACGGTACTTACATTGACTGGTGGTATAAGAACGGGGACAAGGGAAAGCAACACCTTGCCATTGAATACTGCCAAGGAAGTGATGGAGCGAAAGCGTTGTTTTATGTGGACTTTGTTGTACGCATGAAAAACGGACACGTATATCTGTTCGACACAAAAAGCGTAGGTAGCGATTCGCTTGCACCCGAAAAGCACAATGCCTTGTTGGCATATATCAAAGAGAACTCCACCGTAGAAACACCGCTTTACGGTGGCATCATCATACAATATGATGCGAATTGGTTATACCCTCCATTCCCTATCGAGAATACCACCGATATGTTGAATTGGAATTGTTTCTATCCACAAAACGCATAATTGATTATAAAAGATTGACCGAAAATTTGAGCGAGCATCACAGTATCTGTAAAGGTGTTCTTTTACAATGATAGCAAATTATCGAATGGATAACCACCATTTGTAATGTTTCGAACAGTCTGTGTATAATCGCTTATCCTTAATCGGAAAAGCCTACGAAAGTAAGACCTATTCCTCATTTATTTTGTACCTTTGCCCGTTCGATTTAGTAGCCGGAGATGAGTAGTACAGATAATCAGCAAATCACAGAGCGTTTCATCAGTTTGGAAAAGCTGATAGCGAGCAAGAATAAGAAGTTGCTTCGTATTCTGCCGAAGTTTCTGCTGAACCGTTTCAAGAAACTTATTCACCTTGATGAAATAAACCGTATAATATATGAATACAGGGACTTCAAGGGTGCGGCTTTTGCCGATTGCGTCATAAAAAAGGAATTGAATGTTAGGCTTGTGGTGAAGAACCCGGAGAATATTCCGAGTGAGGCTCGTGCTTTGGTAGTTTCAAATCACCCGATAGGAAGTATTGACGGTATGTCGTTGATAAGTGTTGTGGGAGAGAAAAGGAGTGATATTCTTTTTCCTGTCAATGATTTGCTTTGTGCTTTGCCGGGTTTCAAGGGAACATTCGTGCCGATTAACAAATATGGAAAGAATGCTTCCAATCATGATGTGTTGAACGAGGCTTTTGAGGGAGATGCCTGCATAATGTTTTTCCCTGCCGGTACGGAGTCGAAGTACATCGACGGTAAGTTTCAGGATTTCCCATGGAAGAAGACTTTCGTCAAAAAAGCTGTTGAGTTCAAACGGGACGTTACTCCGGTGTATATCGAGGGTATGAACTCCAAACGTTTTTACAGATTGTCGAAAATCCGCAGGTTTTTCGGAATAAAATTCGATTTGGAGATGATATTGCTGCCCGATGAAATGTTCCGTTACAAGAATAAGACCATAACACTTACTTTTGGCAAGCCCATTCCTTACACAATTTTCGATAAGAGTCGGACGCATTTGCAATGGGCACAGTTAATCCGTCGACACGTTTACAACCTCAGGGATAATCCTGATTCGGAGTTTAACCCGCAAAACATGAATGAATAATGGATAAATCAGTTGATACATCTTACGTCATAGCCCCTGTCGATAAGGCTTTGATAAAGGAAGAATTGAAATCGGCAACCTTATTGAAAAAAACGAACTACGGAAGCAGGGAGATATATCTTACCACTGCCCATGTGACACCGAACATAATGAGGGAAATAGGAAGATTGAGAGAGATAAGTTTCGGTGCAAACGGTGGTGGAAGCGGAACGGAGTGCGATGTAGATGAGTACGACCTCGCTCCTGAGCCTCATTGTTATAAACAACTTTTCGTTTGGGATCCGAATGATGAGGAAATCATAGGAGGTTATCGTTACATAGTGGGAAAGGATATATTCAGACAAGCCAACGGAGAACTGTTGAGTGCCACGGCGGATTTGTTCGAGTTTACGGACACGTTCATAACCCGCTATCTTGACAATACCATGGAACTCGGACGTTCCTTTGTCCGCCCCGAATATCAGCCTACGCATAATCTTCGCAAGGGTATGTACTCTTTGGATAATCTTTGGGACGGTTTGGGTGGCTTGGTGGTGAAAGATGAGAGCATAAAATATTTCTTTGGCAAGATAACGATGTATCCCTCCATGAACAGAACGGCAAGAGATTATATCTTGTATTTCTACAAGAAGCATTTCCCGGACAATGAGGGACTTGTGTTGCCGAAAGAGAGTGTAGAGATTGAAACGGATTACAATCTGCTTGTGAAACTCTTCAATGGAAAGAATTATAAGGAGGATTACCAGATATTGGTCAGGAATGTGAGGGAATTGAACGAAAATATTCCACCGTTGGTCAATGCTTATATGAACCTGTCTTCCACGATGAAAAGTTTCGGAACCTCGATAAATAAGCATTTTTCCGATGTCGAAGAAACAGGTATCCTTGTAACCATAGCGGATATATACGAGGATAAACGGAAACGTTATTTGAAACTCTAATTCCAAGTAAAACCATGATTGTAAAAAAGGCAGAGTTCGTCAAGAGCAGTTCTCGAAATGCCGAATGTCCGAAGCCGGATAAGCCGGAGTTCGCTTTCATAGGCAGGAGCAACGTCGGAAAGAGTTCCCTTATAAACATGCTTGTGGCGAAGAAAGATTTGGCGAAGACTTCTTCCCAACCCGGCAAGACACAGTTGATAAACCATTTTCTTATAAACGATTCATGGTATTTGGTCGACTTGCCCGGCTATGGGTACGCCAAAACCTCAATGGAGAACAGGAAAAGGTGGAAGAGCATGATAAACAGCTATATTTTGCAGAGAGAAAACCTGTTAACCGTATTCGTGTTGGTGGATTCCCGTTTGGAACCTCAGAAAATAGATGTGGAGTTCATCAATTTCTTGGGCGAAAATGCTGTGCCGTTTACCATATTGTTCACAAAGACCGACAAGCAGAACATGACCAAGAACGGAGTTTCCTTGCAGAGGTTCAAGGATACGTTATCGGAATATTGGGAAGAGTTGCCGGATATTTTGCTTACCTCTTCCGAGAACAAAACAGGCAGAGACGATGTATTGAATAAGGTGGAGGAGATAATTCCTTGCTTTAATGAAATAGGAGATTTATGAAAAGACTGATGGTTTTGACCGGCGGCGGGGACTGCCCGGGCTTGAATGCCGTGATAAGAGCAATAGTGAAAAGGGCTTCCCGTGAGAAGGATTGGGAGGTTATAGGTTGCATAGAGTCATTCAACGGAGTATTGAGAGAACCGACGGAAGTCGTTGTTTTGGATAATGACAGTGTATCCGGAATATTGGTAAAAGGCGGCACTATTCTCGGTACCACGAATAAGGGAGGTCCTTTCGCTTATCCCGTGAAAAAATCCGATGGCACATGGGAGACTGTCGATGTGAGCGATCAGATGATACGCAAGTTGCAATACATGGGTGTTGATGCCGTGATAAACATAGGCGGAGATGGTTCGCAACGTATTTCCAAGGCTTTGTATGAAAAGGGATTGAACATAATAGGAGTTCCGAAAACGATTGACAACGATTTATCGATGACGGATTTCACTTTCGGTTTTCAAACAGCTGTGCAAATAGCCACCGAATCGGTCGATAAACTCGTAACCACTGCGGCAAGCCATAACAGAGTGTTCATTCTTGAAGTAATGGGCAGAGATGCCGGTTGGATAGCCTTGAATGCAGCCATTGCGGGAGGAGCCGATGTGTGCATCATTCCGGAGATACCGTACAAGATAGAGAAAATCAAGGAAAAGATAGAAACCAGATACAAGAAAGGCAGAGGGTTCTGTATAATAGTTGTTGCGGAAGGAAGCAGGAATGCCATGGGGCAAAAGGTCGGTTTGAAATCGAACGAACCCGGTTATGCCAATTTCAAACTCGGCGGCATAGGTCAGGCATTGAAATTGGAATTGGAGGAGATAGGAGTGGAGCATGACATAAGAGTTTCAGTTCTCGGACATCTTCAAAGAGGCGGTACGCCTATCGCATACGACAGAGTGCTTGCTTCGGAATTCGGTGTGAAGGCTTTCGAACTTGCCATGAAAGGCGAGTTCGGCAAAATGGTCGCTTACAAGCACCCGGATATAATAGCGGTTACTTTGGAAGAGGCTTTGCGAGAGCCGCATTTGGTTTCACCGGATAGTTTTCTCGTCCAAACGGCAAAAGGATTGAATATAGAGTTCGGAGATTAGGACTGCGGTTCTTTCTCCGGCTCTATGTGTATGCTCGTTTGAGTTTCATTGCCGAATTTCTGTTTCAAATTTTTCTCCACATTGGTTGCTATGTCGTGAGCTTCCACGATACTTATCGTTCGTTTCACTCTGATATGGCAATCTATTATTTTGCTTTGACCGTTACGCCTTGTCTTCAAATTGTGCATATTCTGCACACCCTCAGTCGCAAGAATTATATCGGTTATCTCCTTTTCCGTCTTTTCGTCCAAAGACTTTTCCATAAGTTCCTCTATCGGAGCTTTTGCCATCTTTATCGCAACGAACAATATCATCAACCCTATTATCACGGCAGCCACAGGGTCGAGTATAGTCCATTTGTTGCCCAATATAACCGCTCCGCCTATTCCGAGTAACGAGCCTATGGAGGATAAGGCATCGGAGCGATGGTGCCATGCGTTGGCTTTGCATACGGAAGAATTGGTTCTTCGTGCCACAAGTGCGGTATATTGATAGAGTATTTCCTTTGAAACAATGGAGATGATTGCAGCCGCAAGAGCTATGTAACCCGGTTTGGGTAAAATGTTCCCGGAAAGGGCGGATATAATGCTTTTTGCGGAACTTGCAACAAGCCTTATGGCAACAACCATCAGAATAAGGCTGACGATAAGGGTGGCAAGCGTCTCGAACTTTCCGTGTCCGTATTGGTGGTCTTTGTCTTTTGCTTTGCCTGCGATGGGAACGAATATCAGAACCACGATATCGCTTGCAAGGTCGCTCAACGAGTGTATTCCATCGGCTATCATGGCACCGCTCTTTCCCACCACTCCAGCAGTAATCTTTATTGCAGTGAGTATGAGGTTTACAATGCTTCCTATGAGCGTAACTCTTGTTATTTGCTTTTCCCGTGCTCTCATGATATTAAAACAAATCGGAGACCTCTTCCGTTCGATGAACAGAGTTCTCCGATTTTTTCTTGATAAGGTTTCTTCGATTATTTTATAAGGAATGTGTATTCATCGTAGTGCTTCAAAGCCATGCCTGTACCTCTTGCCACCGCCCTCAGAGGGTCTTCCGCCACATGAACCGGAAGTTTGGTTTTGGCTTGAAGTCTTACGTCAAGACCTTTCAGCAATGCTCCTCCGCCGGCAAGGTATATCCCCGTGTGATAAATATCCGAAGCAAGTTCGGGAGGGGTCATCGCAAGAGCTTCCAAAACTGCACTTTCAACCTTGGCTATCGATTTGTCGAGAGCGTGTGCAATCTCTTTGTAATTTACGTACAACTCTTTCGGTATTCCCGTAAGCACATCTCGTCCCTGAACAGCGAAATCCTCCGGAGGGTCGCTCAGTTCCGGAATGGCTGCTCCGACTGCGATTTTAATCTTTTCAGCCATTCGCTCGCCTATATGTATGTTATGTTGCTTACGCATATAGTCTATGATGTCCTGATTGAACTCATCGCCGGCTATTCTTATGGATTTGTTGCAAACGATACCGCCCAAGGCAATGACCGCTATCTCGCTTGTTCCTCCTCCTATGTCGATAATCATGTTGCCGACGGGTTCGAGAACATCTATGCCTATACCTATCGCCGCTGCCATAGGCTCGTGAATAAGCCTTACGTCCTTTGCTCCGGCTTGCTCGGCAGCGTCCCTTACGGCTCTTTCCTCCACGTTGGTTATACCGCTCGGTATGCAAATCACCATTTTGAGCGATGGCGGTATGATGGTCTTCTTTATGTTTATCATTTTGATAAGCTCGCGAATCATGTCGTTTGCCATATCAAAATCGGCGATTACTCCGTCTCGCAACGGCCTTATGGTTTTTATTGCTTCGTGAGTCTTACCGTCCATCTGCATTGCCTTCTTGCCGACGGCAATAATTTTTTTAGTGGCTTGGTCGACAGCCACTATGGAAGGCTCGTCCACGACCACTTTGTCATTGCAGATTACGATGGAATTGGCAGTACCCAAGTCTATCGCTACTTCTCTGGTTAAAAATGAAAATAATCCCATATTTGTTTGTTGTTTCCTCCTTTTACGGTAGTTTCCGGTCAGTGTTTCAATTTATCTTCCGAATTTGCATTCTAATGCTTGAAATGACGAAATCCCGTCATGGCCATAGCCATGCCGTGTTGCTCGCAGTATTCCACGCTTTTCTTGTCGTTGACACTGCCTCCGGGTTGAATAACAGCCTTTATGCCTTCTTTGTCAGCAATTTCCACGCAATCGGGGAACGGAAAGAATGCGTCTGAAGCCATCACTGCTCCGTTCAAATCGAAATTGAAATTCTTTGCTTTCTCTATTGCTTGTCTCAAAGCGTCCACACGGCTTGTTTGTCCTGTTCCGCTTGCACACAACTGTTTGTCCTTTGCAAGTACGATGGCATTGGATTTTGTGTGTTTGACGATTTTATTTGCAAATGCAAGGTCTTCTTTTTGTTTGTCGGTCAAAGGTGTGGAAGTAATGGAAGTAAGCTCCTCCGCTTTCTCGGTTTTACTGTCGGTGTCCTGAACCAAAACGCCATTAAGGGCGGAGCGGAACATTACTTTCGGCATAGGCTCGTTTTTGCGTTTCAAGAGAATGCGGTTTTTCTTGCATTTCAAAATCTCCAACGCTTCCTCGGAGTAATCCGGAGCTATGCAGATTTCCATGAACAGGCTGTTCATTTCTTCTGCCGTTTCTTTGTCGATCGGACGGTTGCAAACCAAAACTCCTCCGAAAGCGGAAACGGGATCTCCTGCCAAAGCGTCTGCATACGCCTGCTTCAATGTAGGACGGCTTGCCAATCCACAGGCGTTGTTATGCTTGATGATGGCAAAGGTCGTTTCTTCAAAGTCATCTATCAACCTGCATGCCGCATCTATGTCTCCTATATTATTATAGGAAATCTCCTTTCCGTGAAGTTGTTCGACGAAAGCATTCAAATCGCCGAAGAAACAGCCCTTCTGGTGAGGGTTCTCGCCATAACGAAGGCTGTTTGCCTCGTGGCAGCTTTGCTTGAAGACAGGCAATGCTTCGCTGCGGTTGAAGTATTCGAAGATTGCTGTGTCGTAATCCGAACTTTGAGCAAAGGCGTATGCCGCAAAACGGCGGCGGTCTTCAAGGCTTGTGCTGCAATCCTGCGTTTCGATGAGGTTCAAAAGTTCTCCGTAATGCTCTACGGAAGGAACAATCAACACATCTTTGAAATTCTTTGCCGCAGCACGGATAAGAGAAATTCCTCCTATATCTATCTTTTCTATTATGTCGCTTTCGCTTGCACCGCTTGCCACAGTCTTTTTGAAAGGGTACAAATCGACAATCACAAGGTCTATTTCCGGAATGCCGTATTCCTTTGTCTGCTCGCCGTCTTTGGGATTGTCGCGACGGGAAAGTATTCCGCCGAATACCTTGGGGTGAAGCGTCTTCACTCTGCCCCCGAGAATGGAAGGATAGCCAGTAAGGCTTTCCACTGTCTCTGCTTTGATGCCGAGATTGCAAATATAGTCGTACGTTCCTCCCGTGGAGTAAATAAGCACTCCGTGTTCATCAAGTCGTTTTACTATTTCGTCCAAACCGTCTTTGTGAAAGACTGAAATCAATGCACTTTTTATCTTCTTCATTTTGTCAATCGTATAATTCAAAATCAAATTTTCATATCATCTGAAACAGAGAATGTTGTGTTGGGAATGGCCTTTGTTGAAACGGCGTTTCATTTCGGTAAATCGCCGATTCGTTGACAGGCACTTGCCCTTATCTTATCGTACCTCCGTTTTTCGTTGGTTTTTCAGGGGAAACGAAGCATAAGGAACCGTCCGGATTTTCTGCCATGAGTATCATTCCGTGGCTCTCTATGTCTTTTATATTTTTCGGAGCGAGGTTCACAAGAACCGAAACCTGCTTTCCGACGATTTCCTCGGGCTTGCAGTATTCCGCAATGCCGCTCACTATGGTTCTTTTGTCGATACCCGTGTCCACTGTCAGTTTCAAAAGTTTTTTTGTCTTCGCAACCTTTTCCGCAGAAAGTATCGTGCCTACGCGTATGTCCGTTTTTGCGAAATCATCGAAGCTGATGATTTCCTTTTGAGCCTCAACGCTTGCTTCCGACAAAGCATTCTCTTTCTTCGTCTGCTGTAATTTTTCGATTTGCAAGGCAATCGTTTTGTCGTCTATCTGCTCGAACAAAAGTTCGGGGGCATTTATTTCTGTGCTTTCGGACAATAAGTCCACGTTTCCCGCCTCAAACCATGCAACAGGCTGCATGTTCAACATTTTGGCGAGCTTTTCGGCAGTTATCGGCATGAAAGGAGATGCCAAAACGGCAAGATTGGCACATATCTGCAAGGAAATGTTCAACACAGTGGCTGTTCTTGCCTCGTCGGTCTTGATTGTTTTCCACGGTTCGTTCTCCGTAAGATATTTGTTGCCTGTTCTGGCAAGATTCATCAATTCGTTCAAAGCCTCGCGGAAGCGATATTGTTCGATGGAACGACCGATTTTTTCAGGATAAAGACTCATTTCCTCTATTGTTTGTTTGTCATAATCGGTCAATTCACCCTTTGCAGGAACCTTTCCGCCGAAATACTTATGTGTAAGCACCATTGTGCGGTTGACGAAATTGCCGAATATCGCAACAAGTTCGCTGTTGTTACGGGTTTGAAAGTCTTTCCATGTGAAATCATTGTCCTTCGTCTCCGGAGCATTGGCACACAGAACGTATTTCAACACATCTTGCTTTCCGGGAAAGTCTTTGAGATATTCGTGAAGCCACACTGCCCAGTTGCGTGAGGTGGATATTTTATTGCCTTCAAGGTTGAGAAACTCGTTTGCCGGAACGTTCTCCGGCAATATGTAATCCCCAGCTGCCTTAAGCATTGCAGGAAAAATGATACAGTGGAAAACAATATTGTCCTTGCCTATGAAGTGAACAAGTTTCGTATCGCTGTCTTTCCACCACTTTTCCCAATCATCGGGTTTCAGTTCCTTTGTGTTGGAAATATAACCTATAGGAGCATCGAACCAAACGTAAAGAACCTTTCCTTCGGCATCGGGAAGCGGAACTTTGACACCCCAATCCAAATCCCTTGTCACGGCTCTTTCCTGCAAGCCTTGTTCGATCCAACTCTTGCATTGTCCGTAAACATTGGTCTTCCATTCTTTGTGTCCTTCTAAAATCCACTGCCTCATGAAGTCCTCGTATTCGTTTAAAGGCAGATACCAATGTTTGGTCTCTTTCAGTTGCGGCACAGCACCGGAAAGAGTCGATTTCGGATTGATTAAATCCGTTGCGGAAAGAGAAGTGCCGCATGCTTCGCACTGGTCGCCGTATGCTTTCTCGTTGCCGCAGTGCGGACAAGTACCCGTTATGTACCTGTCTGCAAGGAAGGTCTCTGCTTCGGCATCATAGTACTGCTTGGAAGTTCTTTCCACGAATTTTCCTTTGTCATACAAATCCTTGAAGAAGTCCGATGCCGTGCGATTGTGTATAGGACTTGTCGTTCGGGAGTAAATGTCGAACGAAATGCCGAACTCCTGAAAAGATTGCTTGATTATGTTGTGGTATCTGTCCACGATATCTTGCGGACTTACGCCTTCTTTTCTCGCTTTTATCGTTATAGGCACTCCGTGTTCATCACTGCCTCCTATCAACAACACATCCTCTTTCATCGATCGCAAATATCTGGCATAGATGTCCGCAGGTACGTAAACGCCTGCCAAATGCCCAATGTGAACAGGCCCGTTTGCATAAGGTAAAGCCGTAGTTATGCAATAGCGTTTGAACCTGCTGTCGGATTTCAAGTATCTCATATTCCCATTCTTATACTTCCGTTTGCAAAGGTACGAAAAAAAAACAAGCTACATGGTTTAGACACACCATTTTACGTTCTCCGACTATTGCCTAAACGGCGTTTGAGCGGCAAAACTCCCTATCGGGCAAAGCAATGCCGCTTTTTGATTTTCAACCGTTTTGTTGCGGATTAACAATGATTGCATTGCAATAATTTTGTCATGAACCGCAAAAGCAGTACCTTTGCAATCACACAGCCATTTGCCGGCTTTAATTGTTTTCTCGAATTATGGAAAATGACAAAGATTTAATCGAAAGCGTAACAAACGAGCAATACAAGTACGGATTCGTTACAGATGTGGAAACGGACTTGATTGAAAAAGGATTGAACGAAGATGTGATATGTCGAATCTCCGAAATGAAACAAGAACCGGAGTGGTTGCGGGAATTTCGTTTGAATGCTTATCGTAAATTTCTGAAAATGGAAATGCCGGAATGGGCACACTTGAATATACCACCGATAAACCTTCAAGACATCATATATTACGCTGCACCGAAAAAGAAGAAACAACTTGAAAGCCTCGATGAGGTCGATCCTGCATTGTTGGAGACTTTCGATAAGTTGGGTATTTCGCTTGATGAACAGAAACGTTTGAGCGGTGTTGCGGTCGATGCGGTGATGGATTCCGTCAGTGTGAAGACCACTTTCAGGGATACCTTGGAGAAAGCCGGCGTTATATTTTGTTCATTCGGAGAGGCTGTGAAGAATTATCCGGATTTGGTCAAGCAGTATTTGGGAAGTGTGGTTCCTGCAAGCGATAACTATTTTGCGGCTTTGAATTCGGCTGTATTTTCAGATGGAAGTTTCTGTTATATTCCGAAAGGAGTGCGTTGTCCTATGGAGTTGTCCACATATTTCCGTATAAATGCAAGCGGAACAGGTCAATTCGAACGTACCCTTATCGTTGCAGACCAAGCAAGTTACGTATCTTACATGGAAGGTTGTACAGCACCGAGACGAGACGAAAACCAACTTCATGCGGCGATAGTCGAAATAGTGGTCATGCAGGACGCTGAAGTGAAGTATTCGACGGTTCAAAACTGGTATCCGGGAGACAAGGACGGCAAGGGCGGAATTTATAATTTCGTAACCAAAAGAGGCATTTGTAAAGGTAACAATGCGAAGTTGTCATGGACGCAGGTCGAGACAGGTTCTGCCATAACATGGAAATATCCGAGTTGTGTATTGCAGGGAGACAATTCCGTAGGAGAGTTTTACTCTGTTGCAGTTACCAATAACCACCAACAAGCGGATACAGGTACCAAAATGCTGCATATCGGTCGCAATACCAAGAGTACCATAATAAGTAAAGGAATATCGGCAGGCAAAAGCCAAAACTCATATAGGGGATTGGTCAGAGTGAATAAGGCTGCCGAGAATGCAAGAAACTATTCGCAGTGCGATTCTCTGTTGCTCGGAGACAAGTGCGGGGCTCATACTTTTCCTTATATAAAGGTGGAAAATCAATCTTCCGTTGTCGAGCATGAGGCTACGACTTCAAAAATTTCGGAAGACCAGCTTTTTTATTGTCGTCAGAGAGGTATAAGTCAGGAACAGGCAATAGGTTTGATTGTGAACGGCTATGCAAAAGAGGTCTTGAACAAACTACCCATGGAATTTGCCATTGAAGCTCAAAAATTATTGAGTTTGAGCCTTGACGGTTCTGTCGGATAAAATTGCGAAGAAAGATATTCTGCCCGAGGTGAGAAAAAAAACAGACATAAAGAAGATTTTGGTAATCCGATTCGGTTCTATCGGAGACATAGTGCTGACCACTCCTGTCGTCAGGGCTTTGAAAGAGAGTTTCGGCGGACTTGAATTGCATTATCTGACTAAAATCCAAAATGCAACCTTGTTGCAAAATAATAAATACATAGATTGCATACATACTCTTGACAAACACTTGTACAAAACGATATCCGAATTGCGTAAGGAGGGCTTCGACTATATCGTAGATTTGCAAAAGAACTTCCGCAGTTGCAGAATAAGGTTGTCTTTGGTCGTTCCGAGTGCTTCTTTCCCCAAATTGAATTTTAGTAAATGGCTTCTGGTTAATTTTAAACTTGATTTGATGCCTGATGTTCATGTGGTCGATAGATATTTCAAAGCTGTTGAGAAATTGGGAGTTCGTAATGATGGAAAGGGTTTGGATTATTTCTTGCAGGAAGAGGACATGGTGAACCCTGATTCTTTGCCGTTGGATTTGCAAAGCGGTTATGTGGCTTGTGTGGTAGGCAGCAAGCATCGAACAAAGCAAATGCCTGTCGGTTTGATGAAAGATTTGTGTAAAGCAATTCGCAAACCTGTTATTCTTATGGGGGGAGCAGAGGACAGGGATAAAGCAACGGAAATAGAGAAAAGCGTAGGAACGAAAATATTCAATGCTTGCGGGGTGTACGACATAAACAAGAGTGCTTATTTGTTGAAAAACGCTCTCGGAGTGATAACTCCGGATACAGGGCTTATGCACATAGCGGCGGCGTTGGACAAAAGCATAATAGCGGTGTGGGGAAACACTGTACCGCAATTCGGTATGTATCCTTACAGAGCGGATAACGGCAAGGGAAAGACTTATAATTTTGAAGTGAAAGACCTGAAATGCCGTCCGTGCAGCAAGTTAGGATATGAAAAATGCCCGAAAGGTCATTTCAAATGTATGCAACAACAGAATGTTTCGCAGATTGCAGCCATTGCAAATGCTTGGTCGGACAAGGAAAATAAACAAACAGAATAGCGTTATGGAGAAAAAATACGAGGAGACATTGACTTCCTTTGCCAAGTTGTTGGAAATAATGGATACGTTGAGGGAAAAATGCCCGTGGGACAGAAAACAAACAAATCTTTCCTTGAAACCCAATACCATCGAAGAGGTTTATGAACTTGCACAGGCAATAGAAGATGACGATATCGATGATATAAAGAAAGAACTCGGCGATTTGCTCCTGCATATCGTTTTCTATGCCAAGATAGGACAGGAAAAGAACGATTTCGATATGAAATCGGTTATAGACAGTCTTTGCGAGAAACTTATACGACGCCACCCGCATATATACGGAGACGTAAAGGCGGATACGGCACAAGAGGTTAAGAAGACATGGGAACAGATAAAATTGACAGAGGGCAGAAAGGGAGTTCTGTCCGGCGTTCCCCGTTCTTTGGATTCGATAATCAAGGCTTTTCGTTTGCAGGAAAAAGCGGCTGGAGTGGGCTTCGATTGGGATAATCCGCAGGACGCATGGAAAAAAGTCGAGGAGGAAATCGAAGAATTGAAACAAGAAGCTGCGAATGCAGATAACCGAGAGAGACTGAGTGAAGAGTTCGGAGATTTATTGTTCGCTATGATAAATTACGCCCGCAAGTCGGACATCAATCCTTCGCATGCTTTGGAACAATGCAACAAGAAGTTTATTCGCAGGTTCGAATATATCGAGCAAGAGGCGGAAAAACGAGATATGACCTTGCCGAAAATGTCGCTTGAAGAAATGGAAAATCTTTGGCAGGAGGCAAAACAGATGGAGAAACAGCAGAAGAACAAATAGAACAAAAGAAATATGGTAGAGATAATTCCACAAAATCATTTTGAAGTAAATACTTACGTTTTGTATGACGAAACCGGCGAATGTGCTTTGGTGGATGTGTGTTCGCAAACATCTGGAGAAGAACGGGAAATCGTCGATTTTGTCAATGCCAAAGGCTTGAAGGTAAAATATATCCTGCTTACACATCCTCATATAGACCATTTGTGCGGTGCCGAATTTGCATGCAGGGAGTTCAATCTGCCTTTAAGCATGTCGCAAGACGGATTGGAAGTGCTTAAAACGGCAGGTTGGCAAGCGGAAGCCATGGGGTTCAAAAGAATAAACACAGATGCGATAAAAATAAATGCCATATTGCCCGGGGAGGAAATCTCTTTCGGAAACATAAGATTGAAAACGCTCGAATGTTCAGGTCATTGCCCGGGTAGTTTAAGCTATTATAATGCCAAGGAAAGGTATGTAATTACGGGCGATGCCTTGTTCAATCAAAGTATAGGACGAACGGATTTGCAGGGAGGCGATTTGGATTTGCTTCTGCACAACCTTAAACGGAATATTCTCACGCTTCCCGACAGCACTGTCGTATATCCCGGACACGGACCGCAGACGACAATCAAGGAAGAAAAAGACTATAATCCTTTTCTTTTGTAGAGCCTGATTGAAACGGAATATGAAGAAAATGTTCGGTCTTATACTTATTGTATGTTTGCTTTTCTCTGTGGCGAAAGGTCAGAATTTCAAAGCCGGATTGTTCGGAGGAGTTGCACCATCGCAGGTTGACGGCGATGGAATGGAGGGCTTTCACAAGATAGGACTTACCGGCGGGGCGTATATCAGGTATGAAAATAATACAAGGCTTTTTCTTCAAGCCGATATAGCCTATACAAGCAAAGGCAGCAAGCAAAAAAGCAGTAAAGAGTTCGATTTCTCCCGTTTGGATACCTATACCTCATATCTGGATATTACATTGAGTTGCGGTTACAAACTTATGAATGATTTGTCCGCAAGAATAGGTCTTACACCCTCAGTATTGCTTTCACATAAAGAGCAAACTTCGAGCGGTATTGAAATCACGGAGGGAAACGGGTTCAGACCGTTGAATTTATTGGTAATGGCAGGAATGAGTTATGCCTTTTCAAAACATTTTTCTTTCAATCTGACATACAATTATTCCATTATAAGTTTTCGCAAAGGCAATATCGAGGTATTCGATTACGATATAAAAGAACAAAATGCCCAATATCACAACTATCTTACGCTGACTTTGGCATACCAATTCTGATATTGAATGAAGCAAATCGATATTTGAAAAAAGAGAATGGCATATTAACCGATAAGAACGGCAAAACCAAAGAATGGAAAGAAGAAACCTGAAAGAAAATAGACATGTTTGCAGATTTTTCCGTTGGGCGAAAAAATCATACGCTGCATTCAATAGTCTGCATAGGGTTGTCGAAATATCGAGACTCCGTTCCTCCATGGTCGATTCATCTTTGGTGAAACAGGTTAAATCCATCGATAGAATCTTTGCAAAATGGAATAAAGGCGAAGAGTGGTCGGAAAGTGGGAAATGCAATGAACGACTTGTGAATGAAAATTCGATTTCGACAAGCCTTTATCCGCTTCTGATGCCTTGGATTTTCATGAATGAAAGGTGTCGTTCCGTATTTGGAGAAACAAATAACAACAATATAATTTATAGAAATGCTAACAGTCGCAGCCGAATAATTAAACGGTTGCGACTGTTTTGTTGTCAAAACGTGCGATGATGGTTCAAAAAATCAAAGACAAAGTGCTGGCAGGTGGCTGCATCAGCGAAGAAGAGGCGGAATGGATATATTTTTCTGCCGATTTGACCGCTTTACTTGCGGCAGCAAAGGAAATAACATTCAAATTCAATTCCGATAAGTTTGAAATGTGTTCCATAGTCAATGCAAAAAGCGGAAAATGCAGCGAAGACTGTGCATGGTGCGCCCAATCCGCCAAGCATGAAAGCAACTGTGAGGTATATCCTCTTTTGGAATATGACGAGATATTCGAACTTGCCAAACAGAATGAGGGGGAAGGCGTGAAGAGGTTTTCTTTGGTATGTTCCGGCAAGCGGTTGAGCGTCGCCGATATAGAAAAAGTCTGCAATATTGTGCGAAAGTTGAAGGAGGAAACTTCTTTGCAGATATGTGCAAGCCTCGGATTGCTTGATGAAACCGCCATGAAAAAACTTTACGAAGCAGGAGTGAGTCGTTATCACTGCAATTTGGAAACCGCACCATCTTATTTTCCCGAACTTTGTTCCACTCACACCACGCAGGATAAACTTACCACATTGATACACGCAAAGAAAGTCGGCATGGAAGTATGCAGCGGAGGAATTATCGGCATGGGTGAAAGTGCAAAACAAAGAATAGAGTTGGCATTTGCCCTTAAAGGTATCGGCTTGCAAAGCGTTCCGGTAAACATACTCAATCCCATAAAAGGAACTCCTTTGCAGGATACTAAGCCTCTTGAAGACGAAGACATACTTCGTACTTTGGCAGTGTTCAGATTTATTTTGCCTGATGTTCAGTTGCGTTTTGCAGGAGGAAGACGAGCGTTGAAAAAAGAGGTTGTCGGAAAAGCAATGGAGATAGCGGTGAATTCCGCAATAGTCGGCGATATGCTTACGACGCTTGGCAATGATGTGGAAGAAGATAAACGAATGATAAAATCAAAAGGATATGAATTATAGAGAATTATTGGCATACGACAAAGAGCATGTGTGGCACCCTTATTCAAGTGCCACGAACCCTTTGGAAGTTTATGGAGTAAGAAGAGCAAAAGGAGTAAGACTTGAATTGTTCGACGGAACTGTTTTGATAGATGGAATGTCCTCATGGTGGTCTGCAATACACGGATATGACAATCCTGAATTGAATCAGGCGGCAGAGCGTCAACTTCGACAGTTCTCCCATGTCATGTTCGGAGGTTTGACACATGCTCCTGCAATCCGCCTTGCCGAGAAACTGTTGAGCATAGTCGATGACAGTTTCCAAAAAGTCTTCTTTGCAGACTCCGGTTCTGTTGCAGTGGAAGTGGCAATGAAAATGGCAGTACAATATTTCGCATCCATCGGAAGACCTGAGAAAAGCAACTTCATAACAATCCGTAAAGGCTATCATGGCGACACATGGAATGCAATGAGCGTATGCGACCCTGTAACCGGCATGCACAGCATGTTTTCCAAAGACCTTCCGCAAAGGTTCTTTGTTGCCTCACCGGAAGATGAGAGTACGGAAGAATTGGAGCAAATGGTAGCCGAGCATAAGGACGAGATAGCGGCTTTGATACTTGAACCGATTGTTCAAGGTGCCGGCGGAATGAAATTTTACAGTCCGGAGTTTTTGGAAAAGGCTGTGAAGATTTGTCGCGAAGCAGGCTTGCTTGTGATTTTCGATGAGATAGCAACAGGTTTCGGAAGAACAGGGGAATTGTTCGCTTACATGCACACCTCTGTCGTTCCGGATATAATGTGCATCGGCAAAGCCTTGACAGGAGGTTATCTTACCCTATCCGCAGTACTTACGAACGATAAGGTCGCAAAAGGAATAAGCGATAATCCTCCATATATCTTCATGCACGGACCTACTTTCATGGCAAACCCTCTTGCATGCAGTATAGCCCTTGCAAGTGTCGAATTGCTCTTATCCACTCCATGGAAAGAGAAAATAACAAGCATGGAGTCCAGAATGCGTCATTATTTGTCGACAGCAAAAAACTATTCCAAGGTAGCGGATGTCCGCGTACTCGGAGCCATAGGCGTTATCGAAATGAAGCGTGAAGTCAATATGGAAAGCATAATGCCGAAGTTCATTGCGGAAGGAATATGGGTTCGTCCGTTCGGTAAGTTGATTTACATAATGCCTCCATACATTATATCCGAAGAAGAACTGTACTACTTGTGCCATAAATTGCTCAAAGTCGTAAGATCGGAATGATAGAAGAAATAGCCTCGGAACTCGAACGACTGAAAAAAGATGATATGTATCGTTCCCTGCCTGTCGTGGAAGCCTTAGGCAGGGGAATGGTGCAGGATAAAGATGGGAAAGAACTTCTCGATTTATCTTCCAATGATTATCTTGCTCTCGCAGGAGATGAGACGCTCAGGGAAGAGTTCTTCCGTCTTTTCAAACCGAAGAACTTTTCATCGTCTTCCTCTCGTCTTATGAGCGGTTTCGATTCCGATACGGTGGAACTGGAACGGCTTATAGCGAAAGACTACAACAGAGAAGCCGCATTGATATTCTCCTCCGGCTATCATCTGAACACGTCCGTATTACCGGCAATCGGTAATGCAAAAACCTTAATCCTTGCCGATAAACTCGTTCATGCAAGTCTGATAGACGGGATAAGATTGTCGAAATGCGAATTTCGCAGATTTGAACACAACAACCTCGAAGCTTTGGAGAGGATACTCGAAAGCAAGCATGCGGATTATTCCCGCATTATCATAGTCAGCGAAAGCACCTTTTCCATGGACGGCGACAAATGCGACTTACGATTCTTGGTCGAACTGAAACACCGGTTCGATAATGTATTGCTCTATGTCGATACTGCCCATGATATAGGTACCGCAGGTAAAAAAGGATTGGGTGAGCCGGAAGAGCAAGGCGTGATAAACGAGATAGATTTCATCGTTGCGACCTTCGGTAAGGCTTTGGCATCATGCGGAGCCTTTGTGGTTTGTGATGGAATTATGAAAGAGTATCTTGTCAACAAAGCAAGAGGATTGATTTTCTCGACGGCATTGCCACCCGTTCAAATGCAATGGACACGGTTTATATGGGAACGAATGGCGAACTTCTCCGACAGAAGAGCGAGCCTTACTGAGAATGCCGCCTATTTTCGCATGCAACTGCAAAGGAAAGGCATACAAACACCTTCCTCTTCACACATCATACCTATAATAACGGGGCAACCATCGGCAACCATAAGTAAGTCCGCTGCATTGCATTCGGCAGGCTTTCACTGTCTTGCCGTCAGACCGCCTACCGTTCCGCAAAACCTCTGCCGCCTTCGGTTGAGTCTCAACTCCGCAATGACGAAAAAGGAACTGGATGCGGTTCTTGCCTGTTTGTAGAGAACAAAAGAATAAAGAAATCATGGAGATACGTTTTTTGAAACGAAAACACGGAAACAAGAAATTGAGAATAGCCTTTCTCGGATTTTCGTTCTCTATCGACCTTGTCTTGGATTTGTTTCCCGAATTATCGGAAACAAGCAACGAATTACAAGAAGAAGGCTTCGATTTGGCAATGGTCGATTTTTCTTCTGCCATTCGTTATCTTGCAAAACCCGACGGAGTGGGAGAGAAGCCTTTTGCGGGTAAGGAAACCTTCGATGTTTATGATGATATTGCTCTTTATGCACATAGTTTCGGCGTTTATGCCGCAGGTCTTTTCTTTTCCGCAGGCACCGGTTTCTGTCCTGCCATAACAAAATCCAAGATACATTCAGCCTCTGCCTTTTCAGGCACTTTGCATCCGATAAACGATGAGCAGGGAATACCTTTGCGTGTCTTTGCCCTCACCGGAAGGAATTTCAATGCCGCTACTCTGCAAACCTTTCGTCTTCGTTGCGGATTGAAGCAGCAAGACATGCAACATTCGGAAGCCTATGAAAATTTCTCGGAAGACTTGGCACTTGCCGAACAAGTGTACAACCATTACGGCAAGCCGGATTTCCATTACGATTATGCAGTCGTCGCAATGAACGATAAGATATTTCCTTCACGTAATCAACTCGCAGCATGGCAGAATACGGCAAAAACAATAACCACGAACTGTAACCACTTCGAAGCCTTGGGCATGATGATTGATAAGTTGACCAAACCGTAATCAGAAAGACCGGAACTCCGAATAAGAAACCGTGTTGTAGTATTTCACTTACAACACGGTTTACTTTTTCTTTGAGATTTCGAATTACATTCGCCTAAATTCCGAATGTATATCCCACTGTTATATACAACGAACCGAGTTTGTTGAAGGCGTAATCGGACAACTTGGAATCCGAACCGAAGAATTTCGTCGTTCCCGTGTCGAAAGAATGTCTGTAAAGTACGTTTATCTTTGCAGAGGAACTGCCCGACTTGAAGAGGTTGAAACTTAAACCGACAGGCAGGTAAAGATTGTACTTTTGTTTTACAATCGATTGCACCGGTGGTACATTTTCAACCGTCTCTTTTGCGTATTCGATATTGCTGTTATACATTCCAACCCCCAAACGGAAGTCAAGTGAAAATCTTTGCGAATTGCTCCTCCATAAAGGATACGCAAGGTTGATGTTTACACTCGTCGTCTTTATTCCGAGGCTGACATCATCTTTGGCAAGGTCGGTATATTCCTCTTCTAAACCGAAGAACATGTACAACTTGCCGAAATCATACCCCAACTCATATCCCAAGCTGTACGAATTGAGAACATTCGCATCGCAACCGAACTTATCGATTACATCATTGTCGCCGTTTAATGCCGACATTCCGACAAAGGGCGATACCCATACGTTTCCGCTCTCGTTTTGAGCCGATGCCTCTCCTTGGAAGAAGAAAGCCATGCTCGATAAAGCCACGGCACACAATGCCGTCTTAATACTTTTTCTTTTCATAACAAATTGTTTTTTTGTATGTTAGCTTTGTTTGGACGCCCCAAAGGTATGTATATTTATCGAACCGACAAAATAAAATTGCAAGAAATTTCGGTTCGATGATGTGAAATCACATTGTGATTTTCCTTTGGCACACTTTTTGCTTATCAAGAGAAATCCTTTATTTACTTGGTTCGGCGGATTGCCGTTCAAGCGTCGTTTGTTTGAAAGAAAAATATTTTTTCAAGAAATTATAAACCACGAAAATATACTGCTTTTTTGTCTGTTGCAAGTGGAATTTCACGGTACAATATCCTCGAATCTGACGTTTTGGGAAGCAAAAACGCATCATGATATTCCCGAAAAGCCAAGTTCGGAAGCCATTTGAAAATACTCTTGTTTATCAGCCGATTGCCAAGACACCGTTTGGAAAGAATGAATTGCCGGGAAAATTTTTTCTTTCAGCGGTTCATTCATGGCGAAACTGCATTTTGTCGGAGGGGGTGCGGTAAAGCCGGAGGGGTTGTGCGGAATTTTGTCAACAAAGCCGAAATAAACAACATGAAACAGTTTTGTATCAATGTTTTTGTTTACCTTTGCAACTTCGCAAAACAGGCATGTTTGAACAAGAACGGATAAGATAACAATAAGCAAATGATTGACAAGAAGACTATTATCGGTTTGGTGCTGATATTCGCCGTGTTCGGTGTATGGATGTATGTGTCGCAACCCTCGGAAGAGGAAAGAGCAAAAATAAAACAAAAACAGGATTCTGCGATAGCGGCAAGCATGAGAGCCGAACAGGAGGCAGAAAAAGCCGAGAGGCTTAGCGAAGATGCCGAAAAGAAGGAACAGGCGGACATAAAGCAGTTGGCTCAGGCGGCAGAGGGCAATGACTCTCTTGCAACGGAGGCAAGACGTATTCTTTCCAATCAATTCGGTGCGTTTTCGGAGGCTGCATTGAATAAGGAGCAGCATCTTACGATTGAAAACGAGTTGCTGAAAGCCGATTTGACATCTCTGGGTGCCAATATAGAACAGGTTACTCTAAAAGAGTACAAAACGTATTATAAAGATAGTGTACGTTTCTTCACGGAGAACGGAAATTCATACGGATTGAACCTTTCGATAGGTTCGAAGGTGCTTCGCACCAACGAATTAAACTTCGAGATCTTTGTCAACGACAAACCTTACACCGGCGGGGAGAAACTTTCGGTCAATGGGAAGGACTCGCTTGTTGTTTCCATGAGGCTGTATGCCGATGCGGATACATTGACAAGGAACAGAGGTTATCTGGAATACCGTTACACGTTGCGAGGCGATGATTACCGTATAGGTTACAGCATAATCACGAACAATCTCGAGAAAGTGATAACGGACAGAACCACTTTGGAGTTCGTCTGGAACTCGAAGTTGAGGTTGAAGGAAAAAGACGGTAATGTGGAGCGTAAGAACAGTTCCATATATTATTTGTTGAAAGATGAGGTGGAATACTTGAAGGAAAACGGAGCCGATGATCAAAAAGAGGAGAACGGCATTCCCATCAAATGGGTGTCTTTCAAGCAACAATTCTTCTCGACAGCCCTTATAGCCGAAAGCACCAACGATTTCGCATACGCAAAGATGCAGACCATAACGGAAAAGGGGCAGCATGACAAGTATTTGCGTACGATGAAGGCTGATTTGAACATACCGTTCGACGGAGATAAGGAATATTTCAAATATGACATGAATTTCTTCTTCGGTCCCAACAAGTACTCCGTTGTCAGCGATTATAACATAGACATGGAACAAATCATACCGTTGGGCTGGGGCTTCTTCCTTCTGCATTGGATAAACCGCTTTGTGGTGTTGCCTGTGTTCAACTTCCTGCAACAGTTCGGCTGGAGCATGGGAATAATAATCCTTGTATTGACCATATTGGTAAAGCTCGTTTTGTTCCCTTTGGCGTACAAATCCTACTCTTCCTCTGCGAAAATGCGGGTGATTGCTCCGGAGGTTCAGAAAATCAACGAGAAATATCCGAAACAGGAGCAAGCCATGCAGAAACAACAAGCCATAATGAACCTCTACAAGCGGGCGGGAATAAACCCTATGGCAGGTTGCCTGCCTATGCTTTTGCAGTTCCCTATATTGGTTGCCATGTTCCGCTTCTTCCCTGCATCCATAGAGCTTCGTCAACAAAGCTTCCTGTGGGCGGACGACTTGTCGAGCTATGATTCCATACTCGATTTGCCGTTCAACATTCCGTTCTACGGTGCCCATATATCCTTGTTCTGTCTTCTTATGACGGTTGCTCAAATCTTCTATACGAGAATAACAATGAAGCAACAGCCGCAGAACAACGCCATGCCGGGAATGAAGTTCATGATGTATTTCATGCCTGTTATGATGCTTTTCATACTCAACAGTCAATCCGCAGCCTTGAACTACTATTATCTTATTTCATTGTGCATAACCTTTATTCAGATGTTCGCCATTCAGAAGTCGATTAACGGAGAAAAAGTCTTGAAACGCTTGGAAGCGAACTCCAAGAAGCCTCTCAAAAAGTCCAAATGGCAGCAAAGAATAGAAGCCTTGGAGAAACAAAACCAAGCTCTGATGGCAGAGAGACAAAAGAGAAAAAAGTAAGTTTAACCAACCTCATTACAAACAATTAAAACACCAAATTATGTATTTCGGATTGATGATTATCATCTTCGTCCTCGGCTATGCAGCCATAGCCTTGGAACACCCGTTAAAAATCAACAAATCGGCAACAGCCTTATTGTTAGCGGCAATAATCTGGGCTGTTTACGCTCTCTTGGGTCCCGGTATAAGCAGTGAAAATCTGATAGAACACCTCGGCGACACCTCGGAAATTCTCTTTTTCCTCTTGGGAGCGATGACCATAGTGGAAATCGTCGATAAGCACGACGGCTTCTCTATCATCACAAACAAAATTACAACTAAAAACAAACGCAAACTCTTATGGATAATAGGCATTTTGACATTCTTCATGTCTGCTGTCTTGGACAACCTTACGACCTCCATAGTGATGTGTGCATTGTTGAGAAAGTTGATTGCCGACCAGAAAACACGCTGGTTCTTCTGCGGTATGGTCATTCTCGGAGCCAATGCCGGCGGAGCATGGTCGCCTATAGGAGACGTAACAACCATCATGCTTTGGATAGGCGGACAGGTTACGGCAGGTAAGATAATAATGGAGACTTTCATACCTGCATTAGTGTCCATAGTCGTTCCTTTGATTGCCATAAGCATGACGATGAAAGGAGATGTCGAAAGACCGGAGCATGTCGAAGAAGGCGGAGTGTACAAAGTATCCCACAAACAAAGCCTCTTGACGCTTATCATGGGCGTAGGCTTGTTGCTCTTCGTTCCGATTTTCAAGACGATAACGCACCTTCCTCCTTATTTGGGAGTATTGTTCGGCTTGGGCGTTATGTGGGTAACAACTGAGATAATGCACCGCAACAGCCCTGCCAATTATTCCAAGTTGAGCGTAAGCACAATCATACAAAAGGTCGATGTGCCTTCCGTACTCTTCTTCCTCGGTATCCTTATGGCGGTTCAATGCTTGAATGAGGCAGGACACTTGAAACTTCTTTCGCAAGCCTTGGACGAAAATGTCGGCAATATATATGCAATCAACCTTATCATAGGAGTACTCTCCTCGGTAATAGATAATGTGCCTTTGGTGGCAGCTTCCATGGGTATGTACCCGATTGCAGATGCTGCACAACTTTTGGCAGACCCGTCATTGCAACATTTTGCAACCGATGGAGCATTCTGGGAAGGTTTGGCATACTGTGCAGGAACGGGAGGAAGTTTGTTGATTATCGGTTCTGCCGCCGGAGTGGCAGTGATGGGAATGGAGAAGATAGACTTTATATGGTATTTGAAGAAAATATCCCTCTGGGCTTTGGTAGGCTATCTTTCAGGAGCCGGAGTATTCTATCTTATGTCAAGATTTATTCTGCACACATAGGAATAAAATAAGCACGAACCATGGAACATGGAGTTTGCGGCGGGCAAATAGAAATCCCGCCTCGAACTCCATGTTTTTTTCTTCATTTGTTCCTCGAATTTCTTTTCAATTACCTCCCCTCTTCTTAAAGTGCTTTTCTTTATCGTATGACGTCGTAATAATTTCGCAAGAAACAATGAATAGTTCAGCCGACTTACTTGTTTTACATTCTTGCTTCATTGTTAGAAAAACGACGTCGTATGAGTTTAATTCTCTCAAAAGAAACGGTAAATGTATGATTATCCGGAAAACATATCGTATATTTGCAGTGTCTGAAAGAAAAACAAAACAAATTTATTCAAGAACAAACACACGGGAAAATGATAAATACAGGTTTTAGTCATGAATGGAATAAGAATATGCTTGGCGATTTGTTTATCCGTTTTGCTGTTGGCATTCTCATGTGATCCGGAGATATATATGATTGTAAAAAACAAAACGGATAAGACCTTGTATCTGACCTTGGATGATGAATACTCATTCGTCATAAGACCATTCCAAGAAGAAATCATAGGTGCATTCTATCAGAGTGATGGGTTCTTCTACGGATGTTTATTGAAGTTTAACCATTGCAGACTTCAGGAAAATGATTCTGCGGGGAGGGTTTTGAGACAGTGGAGTTTCGAATATTTGCCGACCTCGGGTAAGAAAGAGTTCTTCCGAGAAAGCGATTGGGAGAGAAGAAAGACCTCGAATGATGTACCGGATTATATCTTCAATATAACGAAGAATGATTTTGAAGAATAGAAACGAAGAAGATATGAATAAACGAAAGATTGTGTTTCGACTTGGATGTATTTTGTTGGTGTTTTTGTTCTCTTCTTGTAGAGAAGAACTACCGATTGTTTACTTTGATTTCAAGAATAACAGCAGCAAAACCCTGCATGTGGATTTCGGAGGTAAAAGAAAAATGAAAGCAAAACCGGGGAAGGTGATACTTATAACTAATTTTCATGCCAAGCATATTACGATGAAAGATTGTTTTGCCGAATATGAATATTGCGAAGTACGGGAAAACGATGCCGATGGGCGTGTTTTGAGATTGTGGACGAAAGATTTCGAGCCGACATCTCAAAGGAAAGAGTTTTTCAGGGAAAGCGATTGGAGAAAGTTCAGAGACGAATACTATGATGAAATAAGAGATTATCTTTTCACCATAACCGACGCAGACCTCGACACGGAGGAGTGAGTCGCAGGACTTTTTTGATGAGTTGAAGAAATGCCAAAAACAGGGAAATATCTACACTATTTATGTGTGAATGCAACGAGTATTGAAAGCACCGGTCGTATCTTCCGGAATTGCGACACGATATGACTGATTTATATTGTGTGATTGATAAAATTGTGAATACAAATCGCTATTCTATTAATCTCGGAGTAACAAAGTGAACCCGTCGGTTTTGCGGGAAAATATTCCTAACCTGAGTTAAATCCAAGGAAAACCGACAACTTTTCGAGAGGGTTTCAAGCCTTCCCGAGAAAAACACGGCGTTTTTTCAGAAGAAAACGAAGTCTTTTGACTCGAAAGACGAAGTCTTAGCACTGCTAACTCTTCGTTTTCTTGAAAAAAGACGGCGTTTTTCGACCGTCAAAACGCCGTCTTTTTTCAGTCGGTTTTCGATATGTTTGCAAGGTGTTGAAATACAATCCTTTGCTTAGCCCTTGAATACTCGAAAAATTTCGAGTAATTTCCCTCCGGCGGAAAATTCGCAAGCCATGAAGTTAAAGGAATTGAAAATCGTTAATTTAGAGTAATTGTAAAGAAGGTGAAATGATAAAGAATGTAAAGAGAGTTTTCGAGCGGGAAAAAGCCCCTTTCAGGGAATCCGTGGCTGCGTTTGCGAACACGGACAGAGAGGATATTCTTTACATTTTCACATATCCGATTGGAAAACAAACGATGTACGATTGTGCTTTGTCCAAGATGAGATACGACAATAGAGATTTTGATTGGGCTTATGATGCCTGATGAATCTTTACTGCTTTCGCCTCTTTCAAAAGCATGTCCATACACACTTTTTCGGAGTACTACCCTTTTACACTTGAGTCGGAACTCTTTTGGATTATGGAGCTTACTCTTTCAAATTCAAAATGAAATCTCTGCGACGATAAACCCTTGGTACGGTCTGTGGTTTCGGCATTTGTGATTGCATTCATCAATGAATTAAAAGTATCGATGCTTTGTTGAAAGTGAAATTCTTCTTACCTTTGCACTAAATATAACAAATTAAAGAGATGAATGTAAGAAAACTATTATTGGTTTGCTGCTGCATATTGTCCGCAAATATAGCTGCAGCAGGGATTGCTTTCACTAATAACGGCTTGAAATATGAGGTAATTGACAGCAACTCCGTAAAAGTTATTCAACAAAACAGTTCCGATATTTCCGGTTCTGTCGTCATACCTTCAACAATAACACACTTAGACGACACATATCATGTTGTTTCCATCGAAGGTATGGCATTTTACGAGTGCAGGAACTTAACCTCGGTTACTATCCCGAACAGCGTTACTTCCATCGGAGGTAAGGCATTTTACGCTTGTAGCGGCTTGACTTCGGTTACCATTGGCAACAGCGTTACTTCCATCGGATATATGGCGTTCAATAGTTGCCGCAGTTTGACTTCGGTTACGATTCCGAGCAGTGTCGTTTACATCAGCAGTGGAGCGTTTAACTATTGTTCTAATCTAAGCTCGATAAATGTAGCTTCCGGAAACACGCATTATTCATCGATAGACGGTGTGTTGTACAATTATGTTCAAGACACTTTGATACAATGCCCGTGTGCAAAAACTTCGATAACCATTCCCAACAGCGTTACTTCCATCGGAGATTATGCGTTTTGCGGTTGCACCGGTTTGACTTCGATAACCATTCCGACAAGCGTTACTTCCATCGGAGATTATGCGTTTTGCGGTTGCACCGGTTTGACTTCGATAACCATTCCGACAAGCGTTACTTCCATCGGAGATTATGCGTTTTCCAATTGTACCGGCTTGACATCGATTGACATTCCGAACAGCATTACCTCCATCGTAAACAGGATGTTTTACGGTTGCACCGGTTTGACTTCGATAACCATTCCGAACAACATTACTTCCATAGGAGGTGGTGCATTTTCCGGTTGCACCGGTTTGACTTCGATAACCATTCCGAACAGCGTTACTTCCATCGGAGGTAGTGCATTTTACGGTTGCACCGGTTTGACCTCGATTACTCTTCCGGATAGCATTGGTGGTGCTATTGGTTCGCAAACATTTATGAATTGCACCGGTTTGACTTCGATTACTCTTCCAAAAGGCGTTACTTCCATAGGAGAGTGGGCATTTTGCGGTTGCAGCGGTTTGACATTCGTTCCAATTCCGACCGGCGTTACTTCTATAGGAAATCAGGCATTTGCCGGTTGCAGCGGTTTGACCTCCGTTACAATTCCGACTTCCGTTACTTTTATCGGAGTTCAGGCATTTGCCGGTTGTTCCGCTTTGGAATCCGTCAAGTGCCTTGCAACAACACCTCCTACGCTTCGCCTCATGGGATTTTCCGGTAGTGAGACCTGTACTTTGACAGTGCCGTGTGGAAGACTTGAAACTTATGCAGGAACTAGACCTTGGAGCGGATATTTTTCCGGTCGAATTACGGAAGAGTTGACTTTTGAACTTAATGCTTCGTCAAACGACACTGCATTCGGTACGGTTGCCGTAAGTACCGGCGCAAGTTGTCCAGAGAAAATATTAACAGCAACTCCTGCATCTTGTTATCATTTTACTGCGTGGAACGATGGCAATACCGACAATCCTCGCACCATTACGGTAACGCAGGATACAATGTTCACTGCGAACTTTACAAAAACCATCTGCACGGGAGCAATTCAAGCAACGATATGCAGCAACGAGACCTACGACTTCAACGGCAGAATATTGTCAACCTCGGGAGCATATACCGATACTCTGCAAACCATAAACGGCTGCGATAGCATAGTAACGTTGAACCTGACTGTTAACCCTGTTGCAAACACGAACTTGTCAACTGCGATTTGTGAGGGAGCGACTTATACCGAGAACGGCTTCAACGCAAGCGAAGCAGGAACATATACACAAAACTTGCAAACCATCAACGGTTGCGACAGCATTGTAACGCTGAACTTGTCTGTCAACCCTGTTGCAAGCACAACCTTGTCGGCAGCGATTTGCGAGGGAGCGACTTATACCGAGAACGGCTTCAATGTAAGCGAAGCAGGAACATATACACAAAACTTGCAAACCATCAACGGTTGCGACAGC
>ERZ1026898.292-NODE-292-length-33162-cov-19.353762_pt1 | contig 33162 bp, 25 predicted proteins | sample MGYA00380178_ERZ1026898 | MGnify/ENA primary metagenome ERZ1026898 (study PRJEB33269, sample SAMEA4719814) | human gut metagenome | biome: human-associated habitat; feature: organic feature; material: feces | place: Cameroon | collected 2013-10 ...
CCAATGCCCGTGAGTGCATCGGCAAATACTGCAAGGCCTGCCCGGTGTGCAACGGTGTGGCCTGCAAAAACCAGATCCCCGGCCCCGGTGCCAAGGGTGTGGGCGATACGGCCATCCGCAATTATAATAAGTGGGCCGACATCCGCGTGAACATGGACACCCTGTGCGAGGGCGGTACGCCGGACACCCATGTGGAGCTGTTCGGCAAGAGCTTCCGGTACCCGTTCTTTGCAGGCCCGGTGGGTGCCGTGAACCTGCACTATTCCGAGGCATACACCGACATGACCTATAACGATGTGCTGGTGCGCGCCTGTGCCGGGAACGGCATCGCCGCTTTTACCGGCGACGGCACCAACCCCACCGTAATGGAGATGGCCACCAAGGCCATCGGCGCGGCAGGCGGCTGCGGCGTGCCCACCATCAAACCTTGGAACATTGATACCATCAAGGAAAAGATGGCCGAGGCCAAGGCCAGCGGCTGCTTTGCCGTGGCCATGGATGTGGATGCCGCCGGTCTGCCCTTCCTGAAGAACATGACCCCGCCTGCCGGCAGCAAGAGCGTAGAAGAGCTGGCTGAGATCGTCAAGCTGGCCGAGCGCCCCTTTATCGTCAAGGGCGTCATGACTGTCAAGGGCGCGCTGAAGGCCAAGGAAGCCGGTGCCGCCGCCATTGTGGTGTCCAACCACGGTGGCCGTGTGCTGGACCAGTGCCCTGCCACCGCCGAGGTGCTGCCGGAGATCGCAGCGGCACTCAAGGGCACCGGCGTGAAGGTGCTGGTGGACGGCGGCATCCGCACCGGTGTGGATGTGTTCAAGGCGTTGGCGCTGGGCGCAGACGGTGTGCTGATCTGCCGGCCGTTCGTTACGGCTGTGTACGGCGGCGGCGAAGAGGGCGTGAAGTGCTACATCGATAAGCTGGCCGGTGAGCTGGCCGATACCATGCAGATGTGCGGTGCACACAGCATTGCCGAAATCACGCCGGACATGGTGCGGGTTTGAGCATGACCATTTAAAATGGCCGCCGCCTTGCTTTGGCCGTGCATAGCGGAAATTATATTTCTTTTTTTTGAGCTCCAGAAAAATCTGCGGATTTTTCTGGAGCTCTTTTTCACGGAATGGGGCCGTAACGGGAAACGCCATTTTATGAGGCAAATGCTGCTTTCCGCGCCGACCCTTCCTGTGAAAAAGTAAATCGGCAAAGTCCGCAGGCTTTGCCGATTTACAAATACAAATAATTTTTCCTCTTGTAAATTTTATTCCCGCAGCTGCGTTCCGGGGTAGTAATGCGCTAAAATATCCGCATAGGCGGCGCCCTGCTCGGCCATGGCCTTTGCACCCCACTGGCTCAGGCCCACGCCGTGGCCGTAGCCGCGGGTGGTAAAGCTGAAATTTCCGCTCTGGAACTGTACTGTAAAACAGGTGCTGCGCAGGCCAAGTGCCCGGCGCAGCGCCGTGCCGGAAACGGCTTGTCCGCAGACGGTGAGCGACTTTGTGTACCCTGCGGGGGAGAACTCTGCCGGGCCGAACCAGCCTTCCGGTGCGGCAAGGTCGGCGGTGATGCCGATTCCCGCGAGCGCCTGCTGCACCTGCGCGGCGGAAAAGCTGGCCGTGTATTCATAGTTGTCGGCGGTACGGTCGGTGCTGCTGTCTACCGAGATGAGATAGGGCAGGGCAGAGCCCCACACATTCTCGCTGGCCTCGGTCTGCCCGCTCGAAATGGCAAAGTAGCTGGTGCAGGCAGGAGCGTTCTCGTAGAAAAGCACTTCGTCCAGAACTTCATCCACGATGGCCGAAAGCCGGGCACGGTTCTGCTCGTAGGCGGTGCCCCAGTAGCTGCGCAGCACCGGCTCGGTCAGGCAGCCCTGCCGCCGGGCCGGGTCGGCGGAAAGCCATGCGCCGCTTTGCAGGGCGGCATGGTCCCGGCAGTAGAGCGCGTAGGTGTGGGCGGCAACGGCCTGTGCCTTGAGCGCTTCGTCCGGCCAGCTCACCGGCATCTCAGCGGCGACAGCCCCCAGAACATATTCCCGGCGGGAAAGCTCCAGCACCTGCCCGGTGGCCTGATCTTCGATCAAAAACGTCTCGGCGTTGGCAGAAAGGGCGGTTTCGGGCTGCGGCGCAGGGAGCGCGGACTCTGGGGGCGCGGATGCGGCGGAGAAAGCCGGCGGCACCGGGCCCAGCACGGCCCGCGTGATGCGGTAGGCGATGAGCGGCAGGGCACTGCCCAGCACCAGCAGAACCGCAAAGAACACAAGAAAAAACTTTTTCATAGTCCGGCCCCCTCAGACAGCGGTGTTTTTTAACCAGAATACCAAATATACCCTGAAAAAAGATGCGAAATAGGGAAAAAGCCTTTTGAGATGCAAGCGGCAAACGGCGCCGCTGCCGCATTTTGTGCGCTGTGCAGTGCGGTTGACGCTTGAATTTACTCTTCAAAAGCGATATCATAGAATTATACCCATCAATGCGGATGGGCGGGAAAGTATAGGAAATAGGATGAAAGGAGAACTTCCCATGAATTTTGCGCATTCGGAAGTTGCAACGCTGGACCCCAACACCATGCGGACGCTGTGTGAGGAATACGTTGCCAACAACTACATCGACCCCGAGACCAGTGAGCGTCTGGGCGTCAAGCGCGGCCTGCGCAATCCGGACGGCACCGGCGTTCTGGCCGGTCTGACCAATGTCTGCGACGTTGTGGGCTACAAAAAAGATCAGGAAGGCCATGTGATCCCCACGCCCGGCAAGCTGATCTACCGCGGCGTCAATATCAACGAGATCGTGGACGAAGCTTACCGCAACGACCGTTTCGTGTTTGAAGAGGTGATCTGGCTGCTGCTGTTCGGCAGCCTGCCCACCCGCGAACAGCTGGACGACTTCTGCGAGATCCTGGCCGAGCACCGCGCCCTGCCGGAAGGCTTTATGGACACCATGAACGCCCCCTCGCCCAACATCATGAACAAGCTCCAGCGCTGTGTGCTGGGCCTTTACTCCTACGACGAGCACGCCGAGGACCTGAGCTTGGAGAACATCCTGAACCAGAGCATCAATCTGATCGCCAGCATGCCCACCATGATGGTGAACGCATACCAGATGAAGCGCCGCTACTACGATAAGCAGAGCATGTTCTTCCATCTGCCCAAGCCCGGCCAGAGCACGGCAGAGCACATCCTCAGCACCTATCGTCCGGATCAGAAGTTTACCCACGAGGAAGCAAAGCTGCTGGATATGTGCCTGCTGGTGCACGCCGATCATGGCGGCGGCAACTGCTCCACCTTTACCACCCGCGTGCTGTCCTCCTCCGGCACCGATACCTATTCCGCCATTGCGGCGGCCATCGGCGCACTGAAGGGCCCCAAGCACGGCGGTGCCAACCTGATGGTGAACCGTCAGCTGAAAGACATCCTCAAGCATGTGGAGAACCCCGAAGATGACGATGAAGTGCGCGAATATCTGCGCCGCATCCTGCGCAAGCAGGCGGGCGACGGCTCCGGCCTGATCTACGGCATGGGCCACGCGGTGTACACCATCAGCGACCCCCGTGAGGTGGTCCTGAAGCAGCGTGCCCGCCATCTGGCCTACGACAAGGGCTTTGAGGAAGAGTATAACATGCTGTGCAGCATCGAGCGGCTGGCCCCCGGCATCTTTGCTGAGGAAAAGGGCAGCACAAAGCCCGTGTGCGCCAACGTGGACCTGTTCAGCGGCCTGATCTACAACATGCTGGGCATCTCTGAGGATATCTACACCCCGCTGTTTGCCATTGCCCGTGTGCCCGGCTGGTGTGCACACCGCGTGGAAGAGGTGGTGTTCGCCAACCGCATCATCCGTCCCGCCTACAAGTATCTGGGCGTGCGCCAGAAATATAAGCCGATCGAGGAACGCTGATGAATCCTTCTGTTTTGTTTGTTTTTGTGTTGAGTGTGCTGCTGGGCGTGCTGCGCGCAGCAGATCTGGCCTTTGGCACCGATGCCGTCACCGGTTTGTGCGTGGTGGGCTCGGTGTGGTGGCGCTATCTGGCGCTGGGCATTGTGGTGCTGGCCGCGGTGGTCGTGGGCCGCACGCGGCCCTCCCGCCCGGAAGCTGTGCGCAGCCGACATCCGCTGGCCGGCGTACTGGCATTTGCCGGTGCTGTGTGTTTTCTGGCCGCAGCAGGCACGCAGATCGCACTGGGTACGACGGCAGGCGTGAGCAGCTTTGTGCGGTGCATTCTGGAATGTGCGTGTTCCGTATGGCTCAGCACCATGGGCCGCTGCTGGCTGACCCCCGATGAGTGGAAGAAGCCCTTTGGCGGGCTGTACCTCGCTGTGGCGGGCAGCCTGCTGTTCTACTGGAACGTGCTGCTGCGCTTTATGGAGAACAGCTCCAGCTGGCACCGTGTGCAGCCCACAGCGGCGGTGTGGCAGGCGCTGGCGGCGCTGGTGTTTCTGGCCGCACTGGCCCGGGCACTGCATGTTCCGCAGCCGGGCAGCGGCAAAGCATTGTGCGCAGCCGGGCTTTCTGCCTTTGCGCTGGGCCTGTGCTGGCAGCTGCCGCAGTGCTTTGCACTGCTGGCGGACGGCGTGAGCCTTGCGGTGATGCCGGAGTTCTTTGCCGGGCTGGGCCTTTGCTGCGTGGGCGGCATGGGCGGCGTGTGCGCCGAAGCCTGCCTGAACGGGCAGGACTGACAAAAATATTGGCACTCCGTTGGCGCAATTGCCGAAAACGGCGGCACGAAAAGAAACAAAATCGTACAAAAGCAAAAAATGCAGTGAATGTCTTGTTAATTTTTTGGCAGACACTTGAAACTTTCTGCGTTTTGGTCTAAAATAAAGATACCGTGATTTATCCGATTATGGGTAAAATAATTAGGAGGTACTATTAACATGGCTGTTAGAGTTGCTATCAATGGTTTCGGTCGTATTGGCCGTCTGGCTTTCCGTCAGATGTTTGATGCTGAGGGTTACGAGGTCGTCGCAATCAACGACCTGACCAGCCCCAAGATGCTGGCTCACCTGCTGAAGTACGATACTGCTCAGGGTTCTTTCTGCGGCAAGATCGGCGAAGGCAAGCACACTGTCGAGGCTACCGAGGACTCCATCATCGTTGACGGCAAGGAGATCAAGATCTACGCCGTTAAGGACGCAAAGGATGCTCCTTGGGGCGAGCTGAACGTTGACGTCGTTCTGGAGTGCACCGGCTTCTACACCAGCAAGGAGAAGAGCATGGCTCACATTCAGGCTGGCGCAAAGAAGGTCGTTATCTCTGCTCCCGCAGGCAACGATCTGAAGACCATCGTCTACTCCGTCAACGAGAAGACCCTGACCGCTGAGGATCAGGTCATCTCCGCTGCTTCCTGCACCACCAACTGCCTGGCTCCCATGGCTGACACCCTGAACAAGACCTACCCCATCGTCTCCGGCATCATGACCACCGTTCATGCTTACACCGGCGACCAGATGATCCTGGATGGTCCTCAGCGCAAGGGCGACCTGCGCCGTGCTCGTGCTGGCGCACAGAACATCGTTCCCAACAGCACCGGTGCTGCTAAGGCTATCGGCCTGGTCATCCCCGAGCTGAACGGCAAGCTGATCGGCTCTGCTCAGCGTGTGCCTGTTCCCACCGGTTCTACCACCCTGCTGGTTGCCGTTGTCAAGGGCAAGGATGTCACCAAGGAGGCTATCAATGCTGCCATGAAGGCTGCTGCTTCTGAGTCCTTCGGCTACAACGAGGATCAGATCGTTTCTTCCGATGTCATCGGCATGCGTTACGGCTCTCTGTTCGACGCTACCCAGACCATGGTCGCTAAGATCGACGATGACACCTATCAGGTTCAGGTCGTGTCTTGGTACGACAACGAGAACTCTTACACCTCTCAGATGGTCCGTACCATTAAGTACTTCGCTGAGAACTGCTGATCACAGCTCTGCGCTCAAAAGTGCTTGAACTGCTGTGTTTTGCAGCAGCGGTAAATTGAGTTCGGCGCCCACTCCTCTGCGGGATTCCGCAGGAGAGTGGGCGCTTTTTGTTTGCAGCGCTGTATCAGAGAACAAACAAAAATGCTGGATATACTTGTCAGAAAAACAGAAATACTCTATAATAGACTCAATAACCATTAAGTGCTGCACTTCGGCCGCTGCAGCAGACGGTTTACAACAAAAGATGCGGTACATCTGTGTGGAGGACATATTACGTGAAACAACAAGAGAGAAAATGGCTTTGGCGCAAGGTGCTTCTGATCGTTTTGACAGTTGGTCTGGTCGGCATGTGGGCTGTCCGCAAAGAGGGCTTATGGCTGGATGAAGTATATTCTTATGGACTTGCCAACAGCAGTTTCAAACCCTTTGTGACATATTTGCATGATGATTGGGAAACCACAACGGTTTTCACGCAAAGCGAATTGAAGGATTATGTTTCTGTTGCTCAGAACGAACGTTTCAATTATGCAGCTGTCTATTATAATCAGACCAACGACGTGCATCCGCCGCTTTTTTATTTCCTGCTTCATACAGTCTGCTCCTTATTTCCGGGGAGCTTTACAAAATGGACAGGGCTGTGTTTGAATTTTGTCATTTTCACGGGTACAATGGTAGCAACATATCTGCTGGGAATGGAGCTGACGGGAGACGAAGGAAAATCTTTGTTTGCCTGCGCGTTGTTTGCATTCAGCAAGGAGGCACTGTCTCACGTCCTGATGGTTCGCATGTACGAGCTTTTGACCTTGCTTACGGTTTTGCTGGCACTGCTGGTTGTAAAAATGCTTCATAAGCCAACGGTTTGGAAATATATAGGCATAGGCGTTGTGATTTGTCTTGGAATGCTGACACAGTATTTTTACGTAATCTATGCTTTTTTGCTGTGTGCAGGGATTGACTTTTATCTTTTGTTCCAGCGGCAGTGGAAGAAGATTGTATGCTTCTCAATTTCGGCACTTGCGGGCGTGGGTGCCATGATGCTGATTTATCCCTGCTGGTACATGCAGATCACAACAACACAGCCGTCGGTTTCGGTGGCTGTAACCACCTCAAATGCATTGAATTTTCTGAACTGGCCGGGCAAAATCGGAAGGATGCTGGCCTGGAATTCAATTGATTTCTGGACCAGTGCATTGATTGTGTTCCTGATGGCCGCAGCGATGATCGCGGGGAAAATATTGCCCCAAAAGGCAGCAAATAAAATCTGCTTTACAACGGAAGTTAAACTGGTTGCAATTCCGGCGTTTATTGCATTTTTAGTGATTTCAATCATTGCGCCGTATGAAGTGGTGCGTTATTACTGTCATTTGCAGCCGGTTGCAGCGGTTTTCCTGAGCTGTGGATTTTTTGAGGCAATGAAGGTTTTTACACCGCTGTGGAGAAAACGTCTGACTGTTTTGGTGCTGATGGCGGCATTTATTGCGGCCGCTTGTATGGGCCCTGAATATATGTGCTTTGGCGAAAGAAAACAGGATTCGATTGTGAGAAACTATGCACAGAATCCGTTTGTGTTGGTCAGTAAAAAGAGTGCAGCGACACTTACATCGCTTATTCCGAAGCTTTTGTATTTTGAGGATGTATGTGTGGTGGATGAACTTTCCAATGAAGGACTGGAAAACTATCTGGCAGAAAAGCAGGACACGGGTGCAATGGTGCTTGCAGTGAACACGTACCCCACGGCGACTGTTGAAATGGATGAAGTGCAGGAATGGGCACAGACAAACGGGTATCATATCACACAGACGTTCTCACAGGATTTTTCGAGGATTTATTTGTTGGACAAATGAACCTCATAAAAGCATCAAGTGTGTGGTTTTGAGATTTCTTGGTCAGATTCCATACATTGATTTTCGTAACTTTTTGGACGGAGCAAAACCTCCCGGTGTAGTTCGATTATCCTGCACGGGGAGGCTTTTTGTCTATTGTGCGGACCTGTTCAAAGAGTGGGCCTTTTGTTTTGACGCAGAATGAGCGAAATACAAGGATGTGCTTGTCAGAGAAATGAAAATAAATTATAATAAATTTGGTACATATATGCCCGGAGTCCTTTCGCACTGCACTGGAATCTGATTTTAATGGAAAATGCCGTTTGGAACGCAAAGCGGGATATATGGGAGATACTCTGCTGGAAATAAAAGATGTGAGGAATGAAAATGAATTTACGGTCGAATGGAAAATGGAAACGGGCGGCCTTCTATGCTGCTATATTTGTTGGCTTGATGCTGTTTTTTGTGTATGCGCACCCGCTGTACATTTATGATGTGGACGACTGGACCTATGTTTCCAGCCCGCGCCCGGCAGTTCCCATGCCGTTTGGATGGAACCCTACCCGGATCCTGCCGGAAATTCTGATGCCGCTTGCAGCGCAGTTTGGCGTGAGCTGCATCAATCCGTTTTTGCAGGACTATATCCAGTCCTTAGCGATCGCATTTGCACTGGTACTGTCGGGTGTGATCGTGGCGTATCTTGGGTGCCTGGACCACCTGCTTCAAAAGGTGTATCAACTTAAGAAGGAGCGGTATCTTCTTTTATTGATGATCCTGCTGTGGCATTTTCTGCCCGGTTGTACAGAAAAAGCAGGCTGGCAGCATATGTTTTGCGCCAGCAATGTGACAGGTGTGTTTTATTACACAATACCTAGCCTCTTTAATATGAGCGCCGCGTTCCTTGTGATGAGTGGCTGCAAGTTGAGCAAAAAGAACGATGTACTTTTGAATGGCGCCATGCTGCTGGGCATTTATTTATGTATCAACTCCAATATGTATCCCAGCATTATACTGGCAGTGGCAGTTTCGGGCGAACTTTTTTGCGCATGGTTGAAAGAATTAAAGAACGGAAAAAAATTCTGGACGGCAGTGCGGATCATTATCTGTGAGAACGGCGTAAAAACCGGGATCGTGTGTATGTGGTTTTTGTCGATCCTGCTGGAGCGAACGGGCGGCAGAGCGCGATGGGCAAGTGACACACAAAGCTTTCAGCTTGGCAAAACACTGTCATATTTTGTGCAATCGATCAAGGCACTGAATCTTATCTGGCTGACCGGAACTGCGGGAATGGTGGCAGCGGCATTGATCGTGTGTGCCATGGTAGTCAAAAGAGGCGGCACCGCGGAAGCAAAGCGGTTGGATGCTGTATATCTGCATCAGATGGCGGTATGCGGCTTTAGCTTTGTTATATCAAATGTGTATTTGATATTGCTCAGTGCAATGGTCAACCCACAGTATATAATGGGCACCTCAATGAAATTAATTTGGTGCTTTTGTGCAATGACGGTCTCCATGGCATATCTGCTGCGGCGCTGCCCCAAAACAGCAGCACTGCTGCCGCTGCTGCTGTGCATCGTTGTAAGCGTGACGGTAACAGATGGCGATGTGTACATGGATAATGGTGCTGCTTCTTACAATGTTCAGACGATGAAACAACTCGATGAAAACATCATCCGCCAGGCGCAGGAAGCGGAAAAGAACGGTTTGAAATCGGTAGAGATCAAAATACCAAAGCATGAGTCAGAGACTTGGCCGCTGGCACTGTCTTATGGTGGCGAGCGAATTGCAAGGACGCTGTACCGCCATGGCCTGACCCAAACGCAGCTTGAGATCCAGTTGGTGATGGACGAAGAAATCAACCGGCAGTTTGGCTTGGAACATTGAGCGAGGAAAATGCGTATTGGAGCGGGCAGATGAAAGGGCAATCAGAAGGCAAAACGCCTTTCGGTCAAATTACACACATTTCCCTGCAACAACCGCAAATGTTTGTTAAACAATTATCTATGTGCTGACCTTGCATTGTACGCGTTTTTTGTTTATAATAGTAGCGTAACGGGGCATAGCCCCCGAATGTGAGCGAAACTCTAGTTCAGAAATTAAAACTTGAGAGGAGTTTTTACCATGGGTTTAGGTAAGAAGACGATCGACGATCAGAACTACTGCGGCAAGAAGGTGCTTGTCCGCTGCGATTTCAACGTCCCGATGAAGGACGGTGTGATCACCAACGAGAACCGCATCAATGCTGCTCTGCCCACCATCCAGAAACTGGTCAACGATGGCGCAAAGGTCATTCTGTGCAGCCATCTGGGCAAGCCCAAGAACGGCCCCGAGGCAAAGTTCAGTCTGGCACCCGTTGCTGCGGCTCTGAGCGCAAAGCTGGGCAAGACCGTTGTGTTTGCTGACGACGACAATGTTGTGGGCGAGAACGCAAAGGCTGCCGTGGCTGCCATGAACAACGGCGATGTCGTTCTGCTTCAGAACACCCGTTTCCGCAAGGAAGAGACCAAGAATATGCCTGAGTTCAGCGAAGAGCTGGCTTCTCTGGCCGATGCGTATGTGGACGATGCATTCGGCAGCTGCCACCGTGCACACTGCTCCACCGCAGGCGTTACCGACTACATCAAGGATACCGCTGTCGGCTACCTGATGGAGAAGGAGATCAAGTATCTGGGCAACGCTGTGAACGATCCCGTTCGTCCCTTCACTGCTATTCTGGGCGGCGCAAAGGTCGCTGATAAGCTGAACGTCATCTCCAACCTGCTGGAGAAGGTCGATACCCTGATCATCGGCGGCGGCATGGCTTACACCTTCGTCAAGGCTCAGGGCTACGAAGTGGGCAAGAGCCTGTGCGACGACACCAAGCTGGACTACTGCAAGGAAATGATGGCAAAGGCCAAGGAAAAGGGCGTGAAGCTGCTGCTGCCCGTTGATGCTGTCTGCATCAAGGACTTCCCCGATCCCATCGACGCTCCCGTCGAGACCACTGTTGTTCCTGTCACTGCCATCCCGGCTGACATGGAAGGCTGCGACATCGGCCCTGAGAGCATGAAGCTGTTTGCCGATGCGGTCAAGGCATCCAAGACCGTTGTCTGGAACGGCCCCATGGGCGTGTTCGAGAACCCCACTCTGGCAGCTGGCACTCTGGCCGTTGCCAAGGCTATGGCTGAGAGTGACGCTACCACCGTGATCGGCGGCGGCGACAGCGCAGCAGCTGTGCAGCAGATGGGTCTGGGCGACAAGATGACCCACATCTCCACCGGCGGCGGCGCTTCTCTGGAGTATCTGGAGGGCAAGGAGCTGCCCGGCATCGCTGTGATCCAGAACGCATAATTTTCCCGGCATCATCAATGGGTGCGGCGGCAGTTGCGCCGCCGCATCTTTTTGTTTTTGAAGGTAAATAAAGGAGATAGAGTATCATGGATAAGGCAAAGCGCAAGGCTATTATTGCTGGCAACTGGAAGATGAACAAGACTGCCTCCGAGGCTGCTGTTCTGGTGGACGAGCTGGTTCCCGCCGTGCAGGATGCGGGCTGCGAGGTCGTGATCTGCACCCCGTATACCGATCTGGTCACTGCTGTGGAAAAGACCAAGGGCACCAACATCCATGTGGGTGCGGAGAATGTCCACTTTGAGAAGTCCGGCGCTTTCACCGGTGAGATCAGCGCCGATATGCTGGTGGATCTGGGCGTGGAATACGTGATCGTTGGCCACTCTGAGCGCCGCCAGTACTTTGCAGAGACCGACCAGACCGTGAACAAGCGCGCTCTGGCCGCTCTGAATGCCGGCCTGAAGGTGATCATCTGCGTGGGCGAGAGCTTGCAGCAGCGTGAGGAGGGCGTCACCGAGGAGCTGGTGCGTATGCAGACCAAGATCGCTCTGCGCGACGTGACCGCTGAGCAGATGGCAAATGTCGTTATCGCCTACGAGCCCATCTGGGCCATTGGCACCGGTAAGACCGCTACCGCCGATCAGGCTGAGGAAGTCTGCGGCCAGATCCGCAAGGTGATCGGCGAGGTGTACGGCGAGGCCGTTGCCGAGGCCACCACTGTCCAGTACGGCGGCAGCATGAACGCCAAGAACTGCGAGGAACTGCTGAGCAAAAAGGATGTGGACGGCGGCCTGATCGGCGGCGCATCCCTGAAGGCTCCGGACTTTGCAGTCATCGTCAACGCAGCCACCAAGGGCTAAGCTGCCAGATCTTTTCAACTAGCTGTTTCAGCGCCCGGCTGCGCCGTATTTCCAGCGCTGTGCCGGGCGCTGATTTGTTCAATTCAAAGGAGATTCATTTTTATGGCAAAGAAACCTGTTCTTCTGTGCATCATGGATGGCTTTGGCTGGGTGCCGGAGGAGACCTTCGGCAACGCCGTGGTCGCCGCCAAGAAGCCCCATCTCGATGCTCTGATGGCAAAATATCCCATGACCACCATCAACGCTTCCGGCATGGCCGTCGGCCTGCCCGAGGGCCAGATGGGCAACTCGGAAGTCGGCCACACCAACATGGGTGCCGGCCGCATCGTGTACCAGCAGCTCACCCTCATCACCAAGTCCATCAAGGACGGCGAGATGCTCCAGAACCCGGTTCTGGTCAAGAACATGAAGGCCGCCATCGATGCCGGCAAAGCCATCCATCTGATGGGTCTGGTAGGCACCGGCGGCGTGCACAGCCACGCAGACCACTGGTTCGGCGTGCTGGAAATGGCAAAGCATCTGGGTGCAAAGGATGTCTACCTGCACTGCATCACCGATGGCCGTGATACCGACCCCCACTCCGGCAAGGGCTTCCTGGCCGACCTGCAGGCCAAGCTGGACGAACTGGGCATCGGCAAGATCGCCAGCGTCTCTGGCCGTTACTACGCCATGGACCGCGACAACAACTGGGATCGTGAAGAGAAGGCATATGCTGCCTTTGTCTACGGCGAAGGCAACCACGCCGCCAACGCTGCCGAGGCCATCGAGGCTTCCTATGCAGCAGACAAGACCGACGAGTTCGTTCTGCCCTGCGTCACCTGTGAGGGCGGCCGCGTGCAGGACGGCGACACTGTGATCTTCATGAACTTCCGCCCCGACCGTGCCCGCCAGATGACCCGTATCTTCTGCGACGACGCTTTCACCGGCTTTGAGCGCCGCGGCGGCCGCAAGCAGGTGCACTACGTCTGCATGGCCGAATACGATGCCACCATGCCCAACTGCGAGGTTGCCTATCCCCCTGTGGAGCTCAAGAATGTTCTGGGCCAGTACCTGTCCGAGAACGGCAAGACCCAGCTGCGCATTGCCGAGACCGAGAAGTACGCTCACGTTACCTTCTTCTTCAATGGCGGCGTGGAAGCACCCTACGAGGGCGAGGACCGCTGCGTGATTCCCAGCCCGAAGGTTGCCACCTACGATCTGCAGCCTGAGATGAGCGCCCCGGCCGTTGCTGCCGAGTGCGTCAAGCGCATCGAGAGCGGCAAGTACGATGTGGTGATCCTGAACTTCGCAAACTGCGATATGGTGGGCCACACCGGCGTATTCGATGCTGCGGTCAAGGCCGTTGAGGCTGTGGATACCGCTGTGGATCAGGTGGTGTCCGCTGTGCTGAAGGCAGGCGGCTGCGCCTTTATCACTGCCGACCACGGCAACGCCGAGAAGATGATGAACCCGGATGGCACCCCGTTCACCGCACACACCACCAACGTTGTGCCCTTTATGGCAGTGGGCTGCGGCGATGTGAAGCTGCGTGAGGGCGGCTGCTTGGCCGACATTGCACCCACCATGCTGCCCTATATCGGCCTGCCCGTCCCGGCTGAAATGACCGGCAAGAGCATCATCGTGGAGTAATTGACCGCTAAAATAGCCGACGCGTTCGCTTTGGCTATCAATAGCGGAAAATTCATTTTTATAGTTACAGCTCTGGAAAATCTGCGGATTTTCCAGAGCTGTTTTTTCACGAGAAAAGTTGATGGGAGAAATTGAATTTTCTGGTTTTGGCCTCATTCGTGAAAAGGCGTTTGTCGCGGCCCGCAGGCCGCGACAAACGCGAAATATAAGCGGAGGTCATTCTAAATCAAAAACTTTTCTTTTTTGTGCTTCCGTGTTACAATAAAAACGAAATTTTGATTGTAGGAGAAGCGGATGGAAACAACGCACAAACAAATCGTTCTGGGCATCCTAGCCCATGTGGACTCCGGCAAGACCACCCTTTCGGAAGCCATGCTCTATCGTTCCGGCGCGATCCGCAAGCTGGGCCGCGTGGACCACAAGGACGCCTTTCTGGATACCGATACGCTGGAAAAAGCGCGCGGCATCACCATCTTTTCCAAGCAGGCCCTGCTGACGGCAGGCGGCACCGACATCACATTGCTGGATACGCCCGGCCATGTGGACTTTTCCACCGAGACCGAGCGTACGTTGCAGGTGCTGGACTATGCCGTGCTGGTGGTCAGCGGCACCGACGGCGTGCAGAGCCACACCGAGACGCTCTGGCGGCTGCTGCGGCGCTACCATGTGCCCACCTTTGTGTTCGTGAATAAGATGGACCTGCCCGGCAAGAGCAGGGAAGAGCTTCTGGAGCAGCTGAACCATCGGCTGGGCGAGGGCTTTGTGGCTTTTGATGCGCCGCAGGCGGACCGGGATGAAGCGCTGGCACTGTGTGACGAAACCCTGATGAACCGGACACTGGACGCCGGGCAGCTGACCGATGCGGACATCGTACCGGCCATTGCCCGGCGGCATGTGTTCCCGTGCTGGTTCGGCTCGGCACTGCGCCGCACCGAAGAGGACGCACTGGAAAGCGTGGACGCACTGCTGGACGGCATCGACCGCTTCACCCGTCCGGCACCTGCGCTGGATGTGTTTGGCGCTAAGGTGTTCAAGGTGTCGCAGGATGAACAGGGCGCGCGCCTGACATGGCTGCGCGTTACCGGCGGAGAGCTGAGGGTGAAAGCCCAGCTCTCCGGGGAAGCGGACGGTGAGCCGTGGACCGAAAAGGCAAACCAGCTGCGGCTGTACTCCGGCGCAAAATATACGCTGGCGGAGGCCATCGGGCCCGGACAGGTGTGTGCTGTTACCGGCCTGACCAAAGCCCGTCCGGGTGAGGGCCTTGGCGCCGAGCGGGACAGCGATATGCCGGTGCTGGAACCGGTGCTGAGCTATCAGGTGCTGCTGCCGGAGGGCGCGGATGTGCACGCGGCGCTGGGCAAGCTGCATCGGCTGGAAGAAGAGGAACCCCAGCTCCACGTGGTGTGGAACGAGACACTGGGCGAGATCCATGTACAATTGATGGGCGAGGTGCAGCTGGAAGTGCTGCGCAGCCTGCTGGCAGAGCGGTTTGGCCTGAACGTGGAGTTCGGCCCCGGCGGCATTCTTTATAAAGAGACCATCACGGAGCCTATGGAGGGTGTAGGCCATTACGAGCCGCTGCGCCACTATGCAGAAGTGCATGTCAAGCTGGAACCGCTGCCGCGCGGCAGCGGGATGCAGTTTGCCGCTGACTGCCGGGAAGAAGTACTGGACAAAAACTGGCAGCGCCTTGTGCTGACCCATCTGGAAGAAAAACAGCACATCGGTGTGCTGACCGGCGCGCCGCTGACCGACGTAAAAATTACACTGATCGCGGGCCGCGCCCACCTGAAGCACACCGAGGGCGGCGACTTTCGGCAGGCCACCTACCGCGCGGTGCGGCAGGGCCTGATGCTGGCCAAAAGCCAGCTGCTGGAGCCATGGTATGCCTTCCGGCTGGAAGTGCCGGTGGAAAGCCTTGGCCGTGCCATGACCGATATCCAACGCATGGAGGGCAGTTTTGACCCGCCCGAAAGCGGTGAGGAAACGGCGGTGCTCACCGGTTTTGCACCGGTGGCCGCCATGCGCAGCTACCCCATGGAGGTGGTAGGCTACACCCGGGGCCGGGGCCGTCTGAACCTGACACTGGACGGCTACCGGCCCTGCCACAATGCGGCCCAGATCATTGAGGCCGTGGGCTACGAGCCGGAGCACGACCTTGATAACCCGGCAGATTCGGTGTTCTGCGCCCATGGCGCGGGCTTTGTGGTGCCGTGGAGCGAGGTGCGCAGTCACATGCATGTGGACAGCGGCTGGGGCAAAAGCACCCGCCCGGCGCAGGAAGCGCAGGCGGTGCCGCAGCGCCGGGCCATGGCTTACCGCGCTACATTGGAAGAAGATGCCGAGCTGCTCAAGATTTTTGAGCGCACCTATGGCCCCATCAAGCGGGATCCGCTGGCCGCATTCCGCCCGGTGCAAAAGCACGAGCGCCCGGATTTTGACGCCCAGCAGTGGGAGATCCTGCCGGAATATCTGCTGGTGGACGGCTACAACATCATCTTTGCGTGGGACGAACTGAACGCCCTTGCAAAGGACAGTCTGGAAGCGGCCCGGCACAAGCTGATGGACATTCTGTGCAACTATCAGGGCTACCAGAAGTGCAACCTGATCCTTGTGTTCGATGCCTACCGCGTGCCGGGCAGCCCCGGCTCCATCGAGCAGTACCACAACATCCATGTGGTCTACACCAAGGAAGCGGAAACGGCGGATATGTTCATTGAGCATGTCACCCACGAGATCGGCAAAGGACGCCGGGTGCGTGTGGCCACTTCCGACGGTATGGAACAGATCATCATTCTGGGGCACGGCGCGCTGCGCGTCTCCGCCCGCATGTTCCATGAGGAAGTGCAGAATGTGGAAAAGCAGATCCGCGCCCTTGTACAGGGGCAGGCCTGAGCTTTGAAAAGCAGCAGATTTCAAATCGTTTTCCGGAGGTGCCTCTATGGCTGTGGAAATCACCGAAGATTTTGTCTGGAAGGCCATCCCGCCGCGCCCGCGCCAGAGCCATAAGGGCACTTTTGGCACCGTGCTGGCGGTGGCGGGCAGCGCCTGTTACCGCGGTGCGGCCCTGCTTGCTGCCGAGGGCGCGCTGCGCACCGGTGCGGGCATCGTGACGCTGGCCAGCGTGGAGCCGGTGCTCGCTGCCGCCGCAGCCCGCCTGCCGGAGTGCTGTCTGTGCCCGTGCACCGCAGGGGCCGAAGGCGGCATCTCACCGGAGAGCATTCCGCTTATTCAGCGGCAAAAAGCTACGGTACTGCTGCTGGGCCCGGGCCTTGGCGGAACGGCCCAGAGTGCAGCCCGCGTAGCAGAGACGCGCGTACTGGTGCAAAAACTTTTGCCCGGCTTTGCAGGCAGCGCAGTACTGGATGCCGACGGTCTGAACGCCGCTGCACAGCTGCTGGCCGAAGGCTGGGCCTTTCCGCATCCGGCGGGGGAACTGATCGTGACCCCGCACCCGGGCGAGATGGCACGGCTCACCGGTCTTTCAGCGGCTGAGATCAACGCAGACCGGGAAGAAATCGCCCGGCAGTATGCGGAAAAATGGAACGCCGTGGTGGTGCTGAAAGGCAGCCGCACCGTGGTGGCCGCACCGGATGGCCGCGTGTGCATAAACACTACCGGCAACCCGGGCCTTGCACGGGGCGGCAGCGGAGATGTGCTGGCCGGCATGACGGCGGCATTGCTGGCCTGTGGCCTGCCCGCGTTTGAAGCCGCTGCCTGTGCGGTGTACCTGCACGGTGCTGCTGCTGACCGTGCCGCCGCACATTCCGGCGAATACGGGATGCTGCCGCATGACATTCTGCCCCAGCTGGGCCGGATGTTTGCCGAAAACGATCGATGACATGCAAAAAGCACCGCTTCCCGGTCAAGGAAGCGGTGCTTTTTGTGTGCGGATATTTTAAGAGAAAAACTTCTCTGTGGAAATGGCAGATGTTACATGGCCAGCACTTCGGCCCATTTTTCCTCGGCCACCGGGATGCCCAGTTCCATGTTTTCCTTGCGGCTGCGGTGCTCGCCCATGCCGGGGCAGCGTACCTCGCGGCCCGGTTCGGCGGGCTCGCTGGAAGCAACATCAGCGGCAATGGCATCAATGATGGAATCGGTCACATCGGCCGACTGGAACTTTGCCGGGTCGATGGCGATCATGATCTGGGTCAGGCCCACCTCATCGCCAAAGGTGCCGATCTTTGCCACCGAGTTTGCATTGGTGAGGATGGTGGCGATCATATCCAGCAGGATGGACAGGCCGCTGCCCTTCCAGTAGCCGATGGGGATGGCCCGGCCGGAGCGCTCGATGGCGGCAGGGTCCGTGGTGAGCTGGCCGTTCTCATCGTAGCCGCCCACCACCGGCAGCTGCTTGCCGGCCAGACGCATGGTCTCCAGCTTGCCGTAGCTGAACTGGCTCATGGCACAGTCCACCATGATGTGCTCACCGTTTGCGCGGGGCACGGCCAGAATAAGCGGGTTATTGCCGATGTGCTTATCCTTTGCGCCCCAAGCCGGCATGTTGGGGCAGGTGTTGGACCAGCAGATGCCAATGCAGCCTGCGTCTGCGGCCTGCCAGCCGTAGGTGCCGCCGCGCATCCAGTGGTTGTTGTTGCCCAGTGCCACCAGACCAATGCCATACTGATGGGCTAGTGCCACGGCGCGGTCCATGGCGTGCTTGGCGTTCAGCGGGCCAAAGCCGCGCTTGCCGTCCCAGCGCTCCATAGCGCCAAAACTGGCAATGCACTCGGCCTCGGCATTGGGGTCGATCTCGCCTTTGCGCAGGTATTCCACCACGCGGGGAAAACGGTTCAAGCCGTGGCTGAACACACCGGCCAGACTGTTCTGTGCAAAAATCTCGGCGGCTTCGTGGGCGCGCGCCGGGCTGAAACCGTATTTGTTCAGCACACGTTCAAATTCGGCCAGCATGGTCTCGTAAGCAACTCGCATGGATAATACCTCCTATATGTGCAGATGCAGAAAACGTTCGTGTTGGAAGCTGTGCAGTCGGTCGCATGTTTTGCAATCGATTGCAAAATTAGAATACACGATTTTGCGTCCGTTTTCAATGTGCAGAATATACGATTTTTTGCTTCCGTTTTTGTGCGGTTCTTCTGATTTTGACAAAAAATGGGCGGCAGCCGCTTGTTTTGAAAAGCAAAGAGCGGACACTGCCAGCACAAACCCGTGCTTTTGGATCTTGTAAAGCCGTTTTCCGTCCGGACCCCTTGCAGTGAAAATGAGAAAAGGAAAAGCGCGCAGGCCTTTCCTTTTTCAAAATAAATAATAAAATTTTTATAAATATTGAACCGTGATCAGGTGCTTTCCCGTTCAATGATCGCCGCAGGCAGCACCTGCCGATGCGGTGCCGCGTTGCCTTGCAGCACATCCAGCAGCAGGGCGGCCGCGGTCTGGCTCACTTCGGCCAAACGGTTGTCCAGCGTGGTCAGAGCAGGGGAGTGCAATTGCCCGTACAGCGTGTTGTCCACGCCTGCCACAGCGATCTGCTGCGGCACAGCAATGCTGCGTGCCTCCAGCTCCTGCAAGCAGCCGATGGCCAGCAGGTCTGTAGCGCAGAGGATGCTGTCCACCTCCGGATGCTGCGCCAGCAGGGCAGCGGTCTGGCTGCGGCCCCGGGCAATGGTGCTGCGGGGGCCGGGCTCGGTGCCGCTTTCTGCCGTGATCACCGGACAGTCGGCGCGCAGGCCGCAGCATGCAAGTCCCTGCCGGAAGCCGCGCACCTTGCTGCGGTTGGCGGGGGTGTCGGTGTCCATCAGGTAGGCCGGCACCCGGCGCCCGGCTTTGGCCAGCAGAGCAACACAATCGGCTGTGCCCGATTGCTCGTCCACCAATACATTATAAGCGTTGGGCAGATCCAATGCGCCGTTTACCAGCACCACCGGGATGCCGGGCAGATGCTGCGCGATGCTCTGGCGCACCTCCGGTGTGCCGAACATGGAGCCGATCAAAAACACGCCTTCCACGCGGCGCTGCTCCAAGATCTGGATATACTGCGCCTTGCGTTCCGGCTGCGGCCCGGTGCTGAAGGTGATGCAGGTGTAGCCCTGAGCTGTCATGGCCTGCTCCAGCACATAGGCGGATTCTGTATGGTGCTCCACCCGGATGTCCTCGATCAGGATGCCGATGAACCGCGAAGCCTGCGTTACCAGCCCGCGTGCGGAGACGTCCGGCGTATAGTTGTAGCGTTCCAGAAGCTCCTGCACACGTTTGCGGGTGCTGGCCTTGATGCCGGGCTTGCCGTTGATCACCCGCGAGACCGTGCTGGCCGAAACGCCTGCTTCCCGCGCAATATCGTAGATCGTCACAGAGCTGCCCTCCTGCCTTTGCAAAAAGTTTTTGCCGCAGCCGGTGCAAAATGGCTATGGACTGCGGCGGTCATGCTTATTATAACAAGCCCCACAGCCCGGTGCAAGGGCAGACGAGAGCCTTTTGGCACCGCTGCGCGGGCAGCACGCTATGTGAAAAAACAAACGAATATGCGAACTTCATAAATTTTTAAGATTTATTTTGTGAAAAAATCATATTGAAAATTGAAATCCGGATTGATATACTAATGCTACGATATCCAGTTGGACATGTTACTGGTAATGCAGGCAGGATCTGATGGAATGACGGATACCTTTTCTTTTAGGTGGATTATAGCCAGATACTATGATTCCGGGAGAAGTGTATAGAGGGTCATTCTGTTAGGTCTTTTTTCTTTTATCCGCTTCGGCCGGGCGGCAGGGGAATGCCACAACACAGAAGGCAAAGGAGAACAAAATGAAGAACTACAAGCAGACTGCCACCGACGTGCTGCGGCTGGTCGGCGGCGAAAAGAACGTTGTGCAGGTAGAGCACTGCTCCACCCGCCTGCGCTTCACGCTGGCAGATACCTCCAAGGCGGATGTTGCTGCCCTGAAAAAGACTGCCGGTGTCATGGGTGTTATTTCCAGCGGCCCGCAGTGTCAGGTGGTCATTGGCAACGATGTCATTGAAGTGTATGACGAGCTGCTCAAGCTGGGCACCTTCAACGCGGGTCAGGCTGCGGCTCCCACTGCTCCCAACGGCAAGAAAAACCTTGCGGCATCGGCATTAGACTTCATGGTTGGCGTGTTTCAGCCGCTGGTCCCGGCCATTGCAGGCGGCGGTATCCTGAAAGCATTTCTCTCGCTGTTTGCACTGCTGGGCTGGATCGACAATACAGGTGTTTTGTACCAGGTGCTGATTAATGTGGCAGATGCGCCACTGTACTTCCTGCCGCTGCTGGTGGCAGTGACGATGGCTACGAAAATCGGTTGCAATAAGCTGGTTGCTCTTGCAACTGTGGGTGCGCTGGTTCTGCCCAAGACGACTGCACTGCTGGCGGCTGACACTGCGCCTACACTCTTTGGCCTGACCATCCAGAATGTGAATTATGCATATCAGGTGTTCCCCGCGATTCTGGCAGTGGCTGCACTGTACTTTGTGGAAAAATACGTCACAAAGTACACGCCGAAGCCCATCCGTGTGTTCTTTGTCCCCATGGTGTGCTTCATGGTAGTATTCCCGCTCACACTGCTGGTTTTGGGCCCCATCGGTTTGAATTTTGGTAAACTGCTGACGACAGTGATGCTGGCGTTGTACAAATATGTTGGCTGGTTGGCAGTCGGTCTGGTGGCTGCTGTTCTGCCTCTGCTGATCTCCATTGGTGCACACAAGGCATTCATTCCTTATGTCATTTCTTCTCTGGGAGAGCTGGGTTACGAGATCCTGTATAACGGCGCATCTCTGGCACACAACATTTCTGAGGGCGGCGCATCTCTGGCGGTGGCCTGCAAGACCAAGGACGAAAATCTGCGTTCTGCAGCTTTCTCCTCCGGTGTATCTGCAATCTTTGGCATTACGGAGCCTGCAATCTACTCGGTTACGTTGCAGCACAAGAAGGTTCTGTATGGCGTTATGATCGGTAGCTTCATCTCCGGTTCCTTTGTCGGCCTGATGGGCGTCAAGGCTTTCGTTGCCATGGGCCCCGGTCTGGCTGGCATGGCTATGTTTGTTGATCCCGATAATGCAAAGAACATTGTCTGGGCATTTGCCGGTTTTGGTATTGCGCTGGTCGCAAGCTTTGTTGCTACATTCATCCTGTACAAGGACGAGACCCCCGCAGAGGACGAGACTGCTGTCCCCGCTCCTGAGGCTGCTGCTGATGCAGCTGCCGCCGATTCCATTCTCAGCAGCCCCCTGCAGGGCAAGGCCATTGCACTGGATGAGGTGAAGGATGAAGTGTTCTCCCAGAAGATCTTGGGCGACGGCATTGCTGTGGTGCCCGAGAAGGGCGAGCTGTATGCCCCCGCAGACGGCGTGATCGAGTCCGTGTTCGGCACCAAGCACGCTGTTTCCATGAAGACCACCGCCGGTGCGGAGCTTCTGATGCACATCGGCATGGACACCGTCAAGCGCGATGGCAAGGGCTTTGAGCCGCAGGTGAAGGACGGCGAAGCCGTCAAGAAGGGCCAGCTGCTGATGAAGTTTGACCTTGACGGCATCAAGGCAGACGGTTATGATGTAACTACCCCCATCGTCGTGACCAACGCCGATGAGTTCACCATCAAGACTGTGGCCGAGGGTGCTGTAGTGCCCGGTGCGGCCCTGCTGAAACTGGAGGCAAATAAATGAGTTTCCCCAAAGGCTTTTTCTGGGGCGGCGCAGTTGCCGCAAATCAGGTAGAAGGTGCATGGAATGTGGACGGCAAGGGTCCCAGCGTTGCCGATGTTGCCACCTATAAGCCCAATACGGACGTGAAGGATTACAAGTCCCATGTTGCCATGGATGACGCACACATCGCTGCCGCCATGGCAGACCCGGATGATACCTATTATCCCAAGCGCCGCGGCATCGACTTCTACCATCATTATAAAGAGGACCTGAAGCTGTTTGCCGAGATGGGCTTTACCATGCTGCGCGTCTCCATTGCATGGACCCGCATCTTCCCCACCGGCGAGGAAGCCCAGCCCAACGAGAAGGGCTTGCAGTTCTACAGCGACCTGTTCGCCGAGATGCACAAGAACGGCATCGAGCCGCTGGTCACTCTGAGCCACTACGAAATGCCGCTGGCTCTGGCCACCAAGTACAATGGCTGGGTGGACCGCCGCGTCATCGACTGCTTTGCAAAGTTCTGCCATGTGTGCTTTGAGCGCTACAAGGATCAGGTCAAGTACTGGCTCACCTTCAACGAGGTGGACAGTGTGATCCGCCACCCCTTCACCACTGCCGGCATTATCCCCAGCCGCGTGCCCGAGGATAAGATGCTGGAGACCTGCTATCAGGCCCTGCACCACCAGCTGGTGGCCAGCGCCATGGTGGTAAAGGACTGCCACGAGATCATCCCCGGCAGCAAGGTGGGCTGCATGCTGACCAAGCTCACCACCTATGCCCGCACCTGTGCACCGGATGATGAGCTGGCCACGCAGGCCAAGAATCTGGAGAACCTGTTCTACGCCGACGTGCATGTCTGGGGCGAGTATCCGCGCCTGATCCTCAAGATGTTCGAGCGCAAGGGCATTCATGTGGAAATGCTGCCCGAGGACGCCGCCACCCTGAAGGCAGGCTGTGTGGACTTTGTCTCTTGCAGCTACTACATGACCATGACCGAGTCTGTGGACCCGAACGCCGAGCGCACCCCCGGCAACACCGTGCTGGGCGTCAAGAACCCGTATCTGCCCTCCACCGACTGGGGCTGGCAGATCGACCCCAAGGGCCTGCGCTACAGCCTGATCGAGCTGTACGACCGTTACCGCAAGCCGCTGATGGTGGTGGAAAACGGCATGGGTGCCAAGGACGTGGTGGAGGCCGACGGTTCCATCCACGACCCGTACCGCATCGAGTACTTCCGCCAGCACATCAGCGAAATGGGCAAGGCCATCGATGAGGGCGTTGAAATGTGGGGCTATACCACTTGGGCACCCATCGACCTGATCTCTGCTTCCACCAACCAGATGTCCAAGCGCTACGGCTTCATCTATGTGGATCAGGACGATCTGGGCAACGGCACTCTGGCCCGCAGCCGCAAGGACAGCTTTTACTGGTACAAGAAGGTCATTGCTTCCAACGGCGAAGATCTGGGCTAAGCGGCACAGCCAAGATAACAACGGGAGGAGGAAGGACCGATGCACATCCAAAAGGTGCTGAACAGCAGTGTCGTGCTGGTGCAGGACGACAGCGGCGAGGAATCCATCCTGCTGGGCAAGGGCATCGGCTACGGACGCAAGGCGGGCGAAGCGATCGAGCGCCAGCCCTCAGACCGCGTGTTCCTTCCGCTGTCCAACCCGGATGTACAGCCCATGCTGGAATTGTTCTCCAGCATTCCGGCGTCTTATCTGGAATTGACGCAGGACATTGTGGACGATGCAGAGCAGTCGCTGGGGGTCAAGCTTTCGGCCCATATCTATCTGCTGCTGACCGACCACTTGCACTTTGCGGTGGAGCGTCAGCAGAAAGGCCTTGTAGTGACCAACCGCATCTTCTGGGAGATCAAGCACTTTTATCCCAAGGAGTACGCGGTGGGCCAGCGCGGCCTGCAAAAGGTAAAAGCCAAGCTTGGCATCGAACTGCCGGACGAGGAGGCGGGCAACATCGCCTTCCATATCGTCAACGCCCGGCAGGACCCGCAGGCTGGCTACGATGCCATGCGGGCGGCGCAGCTGATCGGTGAGCTGTCCAACATCGTTACCTACAGTATGCACTGCCCGGTAAGCACCGAGAGCATCCACTATGCGCGGTTCGTGAGCCATTTGCAGTATTTTGCTGAGCGGTTCTTCTCCGGCAAGCTGATGGACAGCGAGGACGACTTTTTGTTCCAGCAGATGCAGCAGAACTACCCGGCGGCAGTGACCTGTGCAGAAAAGATACGCACCTTTGTGCTGCGCAAGTACGGCGTGTTTTTGCCCAATGAGGAAACCGCCTATCTGGCACTGCATGTGGCGCGGCTGACCAGCAGCAAATAAATCAGAAAAGGGGAGAGCTGCCTTGCGGAAGGCGGCTCTCCCTTTGGGCTTTGAAAAAGGAAGGGAAAGAGGAAAAACAATGGAGATCAGTCTGTTATTGATGCAGCAGATCGCACAGCTGTTTCTCATTTTGATCATGGGCTATGCCGTGGTCAAAGTGGGGCTGCTGAAGGCCAGCGACAGCAAGGTGCTCTCGGTGGTCATGGTATATCTGGTCACGCCCTGCGTGATCATCAACGCGTTCCAGATCAACGATACACCCGAGATCCGCAAGGGCCTTTTGTACTCCATGGGCATTGCGGCGGCGATCCATGTGGTGCTGTTGGTGCTCAGTGCACTGCTGAGCCGTCCGCTCAAGCTGGACGCCGTAGAGCAGGTGAATGTGATCTACAGCAATGCGGCGGCGCTGGTGATCCCGCTGGTCAAGGCGCTGCTGGGCAATGAGTACGTTATTTATTCCTGTGCATTTATCATTGTGCAGCTGATCCTGCTGTGGACCCATGCTAGTTCCCTTTTGCAGGGCGGCAGTGCGCTGGACTGGAAAAAAGTGCTCACAAACATCAACATGATCGCCATTGTAGCCGGTGCGCTGCTGTACTGGTTCCGTGTGGTGCTGCCTGCACCGCTGCAAAACACCATGAGCACCGTAGGCGATATGATGGGCCCGCTGGGCATGCTGCTGGCCGGCATGGCCATTGCCGAAAAGCCGCTGCGGGAGGTGTTCTGCACCCGGCGCAATTACCTGCCCACTGTGCTGCGGCTGGTGGTGTGCCCGCTGGTGGTGCTGGTGCTGCTGTGGGCCTGCCGCGCTTCCGGCTGGGTGGCCGACGGCAAGAACATCCTGATGACGGTCTACCTTGCCGCCATTACGCCTGCCTGCGCCACAGTTACCTCCATGGCCCAGCTGTACGACCGCGATGCAGCGCATTCCAGCGCATTGTACGTGCTCACCACACTGCTTTCCATCATCACCATGCCGGTGATGATCGGCCTGTTTGATCTGCTGCTGTGAGGATAAGAACACACAAAGGGGATGCCAAACGGCATCCTCTTTGTGTGTATGCAGAACAAGGACAAACAAAAAAACACCACACATTGCTGTGCAGTGCTTTTCTTTCTGGTGGAGAATACCGGGCCGTTTCAAATCACGGTGAACTCTTGCAGTCCATGCACGGCGCTCTTCCGGCTGAGCTAATGCCTCACTCGTTTGGGACAAACAAAAGTTCCGGACAAACAAAAAAACACCACACATTGCTGTGCGGTGCTTTTCTTTCTGGTGGAGAATACCGGGATCGAACCGGTGACCTCTTGCATGCCATGCAAGCGCTCTCCCAGCTGAGCTAATCCCCCAGATGTTCGTGCTGTGCCTGACGACAGGAGTAATTATACCAGTGCTTTGCCGGATTGTCAACAGCTTTTCTGGATTTTCTGCAAAAAAATTCCCGCCGGAGGGAACGGCCTTCCCGGCGGGAAAAATGGCTGCGAAAAAACTTACGCTCTGGCGCTCTGCCGGTCGAAGATCTGCGGTGCGACACGGATCAGGATCACCACAAGGACCGTGGTCAGGATGGCTTCGGGCAGCATGTAGGTGGCGTTGTACACGGCGCTGTACAGCCAGCACAGACCGTCCACGCTCATGCTGGAGATGCCGGGGAAGCCGACCTCGGTCATCCAGCTGAAAGCGTAGTCGTAGTCCTTCCAGACGATGTAACCGGACAGAAAGCTGCACAAAAAGCGCAGCAGGCACACCACAAAGGCGCTGACGCCGACACCCACGGTGCGGCTGCGGAAAGGCTTTGCGATCAGGCAGGCAAAGCCAAGCACCGTGAAGGCCAGAAGGTAGTCCAGCAGCACGCAGCCCACCTGTGCCGTGAGGGTCTGGCAGTATGCCAGATTGCCAAGGCCCTGCACAAGCTGGATCAGGCTGTTGACGAAAGCGGTCATGATGCCCCACTTTGCGCCGTGGCGGTAGCTCATTACCAGAATGGGCACCATGCTGAACAGGGTGATGGAACCGCCGTGGGGCATGAGCGGGATCTGGATCATGCTCAAAACGGTGGACAGGGCGATCATCAGCGCACCCTCCACCAGAATGCGGGTCTTGGAATAGGTTTTGGTCATAGGGATTCCTCTTCTCAGAACGATAGTACACAAAAACAAAATGCGCCCGCTTTCCAGCAGGCGCACGGGGGTTGTGAAAGAACGGACAGTTCTGCAAACTCCCACGCCGGCATTGTCCGGTCCGGTAAAAGGGTACTCCGCACAATGCGGATCTCAGCCTTTCGGCACCCCTGTTTTTATGTCCAAGCAAAAGTATAGCGCATCCGGCGCAAAAGTCAAGCCCCGGCGGGCATATCCGGCCCCGCCGCCGCATAGGCTGTAGCAAAGCTTATGGCAGGGGAGGAGCGGGCAATGAAGGGCGATCCGGAGCAGCGGGCGGTACAGCTGGGAGAGTACATTGCGGCCAACCACGCCACGGTGCGTGCGGCAGCGGCGGCGTTTGGGTGCAGCAAGTCCACTGTGCACAAGGATGTGGCAGTGCGGCTGCGTACCTTGCAGCCGGAGCTGTTCCGGCAGGTGCGCGCGGTGCTGGCCCGCAACAAGGCCGAGCGGCACCTGCGCGGCGGCGCGGCCACCCGGCGCAAATACGGCCACATATAAAAAACACGGCACGCTTCCGCTTTGGGAAACGTGCCGTGTTTTTTGCGCTAGTCCCGGGTGCGGAACTGGTTCAGGGCGCCTTTTTCCAGCCGGGACACCTGCGCCTGACTGATGCCGATCTCATGCGCAACTTCCATCTGGGTCTTGCCCTGCAAATAGCGCAGTTCCATGATCTTTTTCTCCCGTGGGCTAAGCCCGGCCACCGTCTGGCGGAATTGCAGCCCGCTGATCCAGCTGTCCTCGCCGTCCGGGTCCCGCACCTGATCAATCACATACATGGCATCGCCGCCATCGGTATACACCGGTTCTTCCAGACTGAGCGGTTCCACCACCGACTCCAGCGCAGCAGTCACTTCCCGGCGGGTGAGCCCGGCGCTCTGCGCGATCTCGTCCATGGTGGGCTCGCGGCCCAGCTGCTTTTCCAGCGCTTCACGGCACTGCATGGCGCGGTAGGCGGTGTCCCGCAGGCTGCGGCTCACCCGCAGGGCGTTGTTGTCGCGCAGGAAGCGCCGGATCTCCCCAATGATCATGGGCACGCCGTAGGTGGAAAAGCGCACCGGCTGGGCCGGGTCAAAGTTGTCGATGGCCTTGATCAGCCCGATGCACCCCACCTGAAACAGGTCGTCCAAGTTTTCGCCCCGCTGTGCAAACCGCTGCACTACGCTCAGCACCAGCCGCAGGTTGCCTTCCACCATCCGCTCGCGGGCAGCGGTGTCGCCCGCATGGGCACGGGCAAGCAGTTCCCGTTTTTCCGTTTCGGTGAGCATGGGCAGCTGGGCGGTGTTCATGCCGCACAGTTCCACTTTGTTGTACATCCAAACGCCCCCGGTCAGATTTGATTCTCACCGGAAGTATGGGATAAGGTGCGGCATCGTATACGTGGAAAAAACTGTGCGCATTCTCACACAAAAGGGAGCACACGAAAAAATGTGACGGCTTGACAAATCACCGTAAATCGTTTATATTAGAAACACAAAGGGCGCTGGCCCTGCAAACGGCTAGCTCCTTACCGGATTAGTCAATCAAAAAGAAAAATGACCGCTCTGGATTGGAAGTTTGGAGGCGGTCATTTTTTCTTTTTGTCATCGTGTGATACAGTCCATGTAATTTCAAAAGTGACGTAGATCGCTCCACCGAGAAGCGTGAGCAGAAGCACGACTTGTTCGAACGTCATGGCGCATCCCCCCTTCCTGCCCTCAGGCATTCGGGGGAGAACGAGATTTCAAGAAAAAATTCGCTCTTACCCGGCACCCAGGGTAACGGGTAAGAAGCAGCCGCCTGCGTTTGTGGGCACAGCGCCTGATGGGCGGCATTACGACCGCCAAATATAGATTACCACAAAATGAGGCAAAACACAATGTGGTTTGCCTCATTTTTGCACTTCACTCGCTTTCCAGCTGCACCTTTAAAGTGTGGATGATGCGTTTTTCCAGCCGGGAGATGTAGCTCTGGCTGATGCCAAGGGCGTCGGCGGCTTCCTTCTGGGTGCGCTCCACGCCATCCGCAAGGCCAAAGCGCAGCTCCATGATCTGGCGCTCCCGCGGCGAAAGGCTCTCCACTGCGCGGCGCAGCACGGCGCGCTCGGCGTCCTGCTCCAGCCGCTGGCTGATCTGGTCCTCATCGCTGCCAAGGATATCCGAAAGCAGCAGCTCATTGCCGTCACCGTCCACATTCAGCGGTTCGTCGATGCTGGCTTCCTGACGGCGGTTGGAGCTTTTGCGTAAGTACATCAGGATCTCGTTGCCGATGCAGCGGCTGGCGTAGGTGGCCAGCTTGATGCTGCGCTCCGGCGTAAAAGTGTTTACCGCCTTGATCAGCCCAATGGTGCCAATGCTGATCATATCCTCGGCGGGCACGCCGCTGTTCTCGTATTTTTTGGCCAGATACACCACCAGCCGCAGGTTGTGGGTGATCAGGTCGTCCCGGGCAGCGGCATCGCCCTGCGCCATGCGGGCCAGCAGGGCTTTTTCCTGTTCGGGGGTCAGCGGCGGCGGTAGGCTGGGCGCACCGGCCAGATAGTGCGCGCCGCCGCTGTACCGCAGCTGTGCCAAAAGGCCCCAAAGCCAGAGCCGGAACCGGTGCAGAATATGCAGCATGAATACCCCTCCTGTACTTATAAAAATAAAGACGTTCAGCCTTTGCCCAGCCGGGCGGCAACTTCGCTGCCCAAAAGCAGGGTCCAGTGCGCGGGCGGTGCATCCGGCTGGCAGAACGCAGCCAGAATGCCGTCTGCACGGGCTTTGCCGCTGCGCAGCGCTTTGGCCGGGACGGCGGGCAGCACGCAGTGTCCGGTGATGGTGCTGCAAGGCACCAGCCGTATATGCAGCTGCGGCGGCGGGGCCGCACCGCAAGCAAAATATCCGTCCAGAGCGCTTTGCAAGAGCGGCGGCAGGGCATGGCGCACAGCAGGGTAGTACACCAGCACCACGGCCTGCCCGGTAAGCGGGTCCTGCACGGCAAAACCGGTGTCGCAAAAGGCCTGCACCGGCAGAGTGACGCCTTCCAGCTCCAGCGCGGCGGCAAAACTGCGGGGCCCGGCGCGGCCAAAACAGTAAAGCACGCCGCGCACTGCCGCAAACACCAGCCCGCAGCTGGCCAGCAGCCGCCCGGGGGAAAGCGGCAGGTAAACGCACAGGTTTGCGCTCTGCACGCCGGGCAAAACTACGGCCCCGCACAACAGCAGGTTCAGCAGCACATACCACGCGCACAGCCGGGCAAAGCTGCGCCGGCCCGGCATGCCGTAGGCTGCGGCTGCTACAGCACAGCAGGTGAGCACTTTATAAACAAGGGCAAGCAGCTCCGGCATCTCCGGCAGCAGAATGCCCAGCGATGCCGCTGCCGCACAGGCGCTGCCCATGGCCAGCCGCAGGGCCGTGCACTGCCGCGCGCACAGCAGCCCGGCGCACAAAAGCAGCGCAGCAGCGGCCAGAAAGTTTGTGAGCAGCAGTTCATCTAAGTAGATCACGGTTTTCATAGGGCGTTCCCTCACACATTCCAGTATCTTCCAGCAGCAGAAAAAACCATGTCGATGCGCCGGAAAATGCAGCCCTTGTAAAGAAATTGAGACCGGATTTTCACAGGTCCACCACACTTTTCACATTTTTTTCAAAAAAGTACTTGCATTCTTCTGGAAAGTGTGGTATATTATTGCCATCCTAAGAAGGACGCAGGCCACACAAAGTGGCTTGGAAAATGTTTTTCTAATTTTGAAGGGAGTAATATCATTATGATGATGCCTGCAAACTTCTCTGCTGTTGCAGAAAACGAACTGACCTACGTTATCGGCGGTGCTTCTCTGGTTGACTACCTGGCACCTGTCATGACCACCCAGAACTGGCAGAACGTGTCTACCAACGTCGTTAAGATCATTGGTAACACCTTCCTGAACAACTACTCTGCATCTGCTTTCAACGCTCTGTTTGATGGCACTTACGTTCCCGGCGACTTCATCGGCGGCGTGTTCAACACTGTCCATCACGCATACGACAGCGGCTACCACACCTACGGCGACACCCGTTGGGGCGCAGCTCTGGGCATCCTGAACGCTGGCATGAGCATCCTGGGCGGCGCAGCTGCTATCTACACTCTGGGCAGCAGCCCCATCGGTCTGGAAGTCAAGCAGGCTGCTTTCACTACCAGCACTCCGAGCGGTCTGGACACCAAGTATGGCTTCAACTATCACGCCTAATCTGTCTTAATTAAAAGATAGAAACTTACCCGGAGGGAAACCAAAGGGCTAACAAACCCGCACAGAATGGGAAACCGTTCTGTGCGGGTTTTGTTTTGTGCCAAATGTAAAATTCTGGGCAGAAAGCTTGCATCCTGTGGCAAAAAGTGGTATAGTATCGTTTCCACAGTTAGCGAACTCGAACCGCCAAACATGGCATACTGAAATTTTATATTTAATTATGAGGGGCGTATCATTATGATGATGCCTGCAAACTTTTCTGCTGTTGCAGAAAACGAACGGACCAATGTTGTTGGCGGCGCTTCTCTGGTGGATTACTTGGCACCTGCCATGACCACCCAGAACTGGCAGAATGTGTCTACCAACGTTGTTAAGATCATTGGTAACACCTTCCTGAGCAAGTACTCTGCATCTGCTTTCAATGCTCTGTTTGATGGAACCTATGTCCCCGGCGACTTCATCGGCGGTGCATTCAACACGGCCCATCACGCCTACGACAGCGGCTGCCACACCTACAGCGACAGCCGCTGGGGCGCAGCTCTGGGCATCCTGAACGCCGGCATGAGCGTTCTGGGCGGTGCAGCTGCTATCTACACGCTGGGCAGCGAGCCCATCGATCTGGAAGTGAGCATGATCGAGGATGGCGTCAAGCTGAACACCAAGTACAGCTTTGGCTACAACGGCTGATCTGCCTTAACAGAGCGTTAGGCAAATGCCCGGAGGGAGACCAAAGGCAGGCAAGGCCCGCACAGCAGGAGAGATCCCGCTGTGCGGACTTTTTTGTGCAGAATGCGGCATACCGAATGGTACGGCGGCCCGCAGATACAGGGCAGAGTACCACACTTGCAGAATACGGCTTTTCACATTCCTGTATTTCCCGTTCATTTCCAATTCGGCCCAAAAACGATGCTGCTATGCCAGAAACCGCTGCTTTTTGTAAGGAATTTGAGACCGGATTTTCACAGGTCCACCACACTTTTCACATATTTTTCAAAAAAGTACTTGCATTCTTCTGGAAAGTATGGTATAGTATTGCCATCCTAAGAAGGACGAAGGCCACACAAAGTGGCGTAGAAAAAAGTTTTTCTAATTTTGAAGGGAGAAATATCATTATGATGATGCCTGCAAACTTCTCTGCTGTTGCAGAAAACGAACTGACCTACGTTATCGGCGGTGCTTCTCTGGTTGACTACCTGGCACCTGTCATGACCACCCAGAACTGGCAGAACGTGTCTACCAACGTCGTTAAGATCATTGGTAACACCTTCCTGAACAACTACTCTGCATCTGCTTTCAACGCTCTGTTTGATGGCACTTACGTTCCCGGCGACTTCATCGGCGGCGTGTTCAACACTGTCCATCACGCATACGACAGCGGCTACCACACCTACGGCGATACCCGTTGGGGCGCAGCTCTGGGCATCCTGAATGCCGGCATGAGCCTGCTGGGCGGCGCAGCTGCTATCTACACTCTGGGCAGCAAGCCCATCGGTCTGGAAGTGAAGCAGGTTAAGGCTGGTGCTAACCTGGACACCCAGTATGGCTTCAACTACCACGCCTAATCTGTCTTAATTAAAAGATAGAAACTTACCCGGAGGGCAACCAAAGGGCTAACATACCCGCACAGAATGAGAAATCGTTCTGTGCGGGTTTTGTTTCGGGCAAAAAAAACGGCACGCCCCAAAGGCGCGCGTCGCTTGTACGCTGCCTGTGTTCTGCGGCTGCGTCTGCAATGGCTGTGCAGAGCTGTCTGCGGAAAAAATGCAAAAAAGTGGTTGACAACAGGTGTTTGTGCTGGTATAATAAACTACGTCGTCAGGCACGAACATCTGGGGGATTAGCTCAGCTGGGAGAGCGCTTGCATGGCATGCAAGAGGTCACCGGTTCGATCCCGGTATTCTCCACCAGATAAAAAGCGTTGTACAGAAGTGTACAGCGTTTTTTTGTTTGTCCCAAACGAGTAAGGGATCAGCTCAGCCGGGAGAGCGCCGTGCATGGACTGCAAGAGTTCACCGTGATTTGAAACGGCCCGGTATTCTCCACCAGAAAGAAAAGCACTGCACAGAAATGTGTGGTGCTTTTTTGTTGCCATGAACGAGTGAGGAAATTTACTCAACCGGGAGAGCGCCGTGCATGGACTGCAAGAGTTCACCGTGATTGGAACGGGCCCGGCATTCTCCACCAGATAAAAAGCGTTGTACAGAAGTGTACAGCGCTTTTTTGTTTGTCCCAAACGAGTAAGGGATTAGCTCAGCCGAAAGAGCGCCGTGCATGGACTGCAAGAGTTCACCGTGATTGGAACGGGCCCGGCATT
>ERZ1026898.294-NODE-294-length-33081-cov-12.182916_pt1 | contig 33081 bp, 59 predicted proteins | sample MGYA00380178_ERZ1026898 | MGnify/ENA primary metagenome ERZ1026898 (study PRJEB33269, sample SAMEA4719814) | human gut metagenome | biome: human-associated habitat; feature: organic feature; material: feces | place: Cameroon | collected 2013-10 ...
CAACGAATTTTCAATCCTCACTGGGGGTACTTTTACTTTTAAGACAGTCTCCCCCAGGGGCTTCCGTGTCTGGAAATTTCCACAGTCTTCGCAAAAATAGTTACACACCCTTATAAGGTGTGTAACACTTTTCATAACACGTTATAAATCAATATATTACAAAGAACGTATAAACTTTATGCGTTACGTTTAATGTGTTGATAATCAATAAGTTAAACATTTGTTTTATATTCCTGAATATCAATCATTTTCAATTTCCGCCTTTTCCTTGCGATATAAAACGCAATCCTGGCACTGCAACGGTATATAAAAGCGTTGTATTTCGCCATTCTTGCCGTTCTCAGACTCTTTCATCCTCTGAAGGTCTGATAACATCTTCAACACGTCAAGCCTCGTTTTGCCGTCCTTTATCCGGTTGGCCTCAGTGTTGAGAAAATTAAGAAATTGTTCCCGGTCTCGGAAATCAACCTCCAGCCCTGGCAAGATCTGTAGATTATCGTCTCCGTCGTGGTCGTTGCTACCTTGCCGTACCCCAAATATCAGCGTTTGCCCTCCATTGCTGTAGTTGCTATCGCTTTCATGGAGCTTTTCCCAAAGATCCGAAATTTCATCCTTGGATTTATTGCGGAGAAAATCCGCTATAGCTTTATTTTCGCGTTCCCTGAAAAAATTATCAATTCTTTCGCTTTCGGCCTGGTGGAATCTTTTCACAGCATTACGAGATTTCCACGACACCGATTGCGCCGAACCTCTTGACGAAGTTTGTATTTTCGTCGCTCCGTTTCGCGATAGCAGAAAAATCTTATCCCAGTCCTCCGCCGTTTGGTCGCGTCCGTTAAATATTGCCGCCGTTATGATCGCTTTCTCGCGTTCTGTGATCTCTCGCTCTCTGCCTAATGCTGCCATGTTTTTGCTGTTGTTTTTTTTACAATTACAAAGATACGAAGATCTGGAGGATCTGGAGGATCTGGAGGATTTGGAGGATTTAAAAAATATTGTAAATAATTGAAAATAATTTCGTTAGTTCTTGTTTGTTCCAAAAAAAAGTCGTATATTTGTAAAAGTTAAAGGAAAGGGAGATGGGAAAGGAAAAGCCCCGGGCCTGCATCTCTCGACGTTATCCCGGGGCCACAAAAAAAATGTTGTATGGCAAAAGTAGTAAAATTTTCGGACTTGTACAAGTCCATCGAGGCCGCGAAATGTGGCAGATCAAAATGGGAAAGAGGCGTTCACTTTCTGGCGCTCACCATCGTAGGCGATTACGAGGCTAACGAGCCGGGGACGGCCTGCGAGCTCGGAGAGCTCGAAAGCACACTCCTGAACGGAGCGGCCAACTGGTCCCAATACTGCTACGGCGGCCAATTGCTTATCTGCGATCAGGAAATTGCGGAGCTGCTCTGCACTCCTTCGGAGCTCCGCCGCTGCACGGCAAAGGATGGCGCTTTAAAGGATCCGAACCGCCGCGAAGTGTGGATGGACGTCCAGGCGAGGGCGGCCGCCCAAGCTTGGCAGCTAATAAGAGACTGCGCCGCCTCCTGCGCGGAAACGGTCTACGCCGTCCGCGACAACGAGACGGGCAACGACATATTTACGGGTTCGCGCTTCGCCTGCCTGTGCAGGCGCGGCAAGGTCGAAAACGAAATGGGAGAGCTGGGCCTTGCCAGCCGTTATAGTATAGTTGTAGCATAGGGGCGCATAGTTATGGATACATATAGAACAATTAGGGCGGCGCAGATAGCCGCCGCCCTCATAGAAGCGGCAGAAATAGAGGTTAGGAAAATGGCAAAATGTAAAATTGAGATAGAGCGGGGCGAAGGTCGCCCTTGCGCTGTCCGCAAAGCCTTCGCCAAGGCGGCGGAGCGGGCGAATATTAGCGTTTTCCGCGCTGAAAAATTTCTGAAAAATTGCCCTGAATTTACGGAAATTCAAAAAAGGCGCGATAACCTTGAAGGCCTTTTAAATCTCCATTTTAGGATCATTGACTTTTTCGCGAAATAATAATTCACAGCCCCGGCCGGAGGACGGGAACGGCGGGCGACACGCCGCCGGGGCTCCAATTCTCATGTTTAATTAAAACCCGGTTCCGCTCCGGTAAAAAAAAGCGGAAATGTTATGAATACTTACGATAAGTTAGACAACTACAGTTTTGACAACGGCAAGGCTTTTGAGATTGTTGAAACCACCTCCAGCCTGTCCGGTTATCCTGAAAATCTGAGATGGGCCTTGACAGGCTTCGCCGAGTGGGACGAGGCCGAGGAGGCAGCGAAGGCGTTGGACGGCGAGATCATCAGCCTCCGCCGCCGCGACGGTCAACAGCTCTGGACACGTGGCGGGCGAGTTCTCGAGCCATACGCTCGCGTGTCGGAGAGCGATGACGAGGAGATCTGGCCGGGCGGCGAGCAATCCGCCCGCGAGTACTGGGACGGCGAGAGCGTCGCCCTTGCAGATGCCCTCCAGCGCGGAGAGCTTGACGCGGAGGGTTTGGCGACTTGGTCCGGCAAGATCAGCAAGGCCAGCGAGGAGATAGCCGACGCGGACGAGGAGCGGGGAGTGATAACCCGGCGTGGCGAGTTCGTGGAGGTCATCGACCTTCGGCCAATGTCCTACCACGACAGGGATGTGACGGCCTACCAGATAGCCGTAATCATAAAGAACCGTTAACTATGTGGATAGCCGACATATTGGTGGCCCTTCTGGGCCTTTACGGGGTCTTCGGCATCGCCTCCGGGATCTGGGGCATAAAAACAACAGAAAAAGGATAATTAACAATAAAAGCTGAGCTACCGGCGTGACGGGCAAAAAATTATGAGAACAAAATATGTAGAGTGTAAGTATCGCTATCAGGCAGAGAAGGAGTGCCCATGGGCGTCTAAGGTCGCCAAATGTGGCGACGGCTACATGTGCTTTGAATCTTTGGATGATTACAATGTTTGGAAAAATCAGAAATAATGAATGACAGGTATATAGTTTCACGTGTGCCGGGCGTGGCGTGGCCTGATGACCTTGTCGGCTCGCTCGAAAGCCCGGCGCAGTTGGCGCGCGTGATGGGGTTAATGGCGGATTGGCTTTTTGAAAATCACGGGGAGTTGTTATGACTTACGATCTTTTTGATTGCGTGCGGAGGCACGCCGGCACCAAGGCGGCGGGCCTCCTGCGATATATGGACGCCGTCCATATATCAGACTGGTCAGACCTGACAAGGGTCCGGCTGAGCGACTTCCGGGAGGCCGCCGAGCGGGATGTATGCGCGAGCACCGCCCGCGGCTACCTGACGCAGATACGGGGGATAATCACCCGATACCGGGATGAGGAGGGCGTGAACGTCCCGATCAGCCAGGAGGCGATGAAGGAGCTCTGGAAGCGCGTCAGACCAGACGACACGGTTAAGATAGCCCTGACGCGCAAGGAGCTGGACGCGGTGGAGGAGGTCAGGGTGCGGACGCTGGACACGGAGATAGCCCGGCGGATATTTGTAGTTGGGGCGTACACAGGGATGAGGCTTTCCGACATCCTCGGCGTGAGCCTCGGCAACATACGCGGCGACTCGCTCACCTACGTGTCCAGGAAGACAGGCACGGCGGCCACGGTGCCGCTGCGCCCAGCCGTGCGGGAGCATATCGCCTGGCTCCAGGAGCGGGAGGAGGAGGCGCGGGGCCTCAGCCGAACGACCCTGAACCGATCCATCAAGGCGGTGGCGGCGAGGGCGGGGCTGAACGACCTTGTCACCGTGACGCGCGGAGGGGTGACCAAGGAGGGCGAGAAGTGGCAGTTCGTGACGATGCACACCGCCCGGGTGACATTCTGCACGAACATGGCCAAGCTCGGGGTGTCGGTCTTTGACATCGCCAGGATGGCGGGCCACCACGGGATAAGGCAGACCCTGAAATATATCGTCGATTCGGAGCCGGAGCTGACGGCGCGGCAGCTGGCCTATTTCCGTGATTAGGCCGAACGACCTGAACGACCCGAACGAGGTGACGGCTGGCATTCCGGCTGAACGGCCAAGGCTGGGCGAACGACCTGGCGGCGGGTCTTGTAATCTCTTGCCACTCGGCGCCAAGGATAGGGCAAAAAAACGGGGGAAAATTGAATTTTCTTGCCACTTTTCTTGCCACTTTTGTTTAAGTAGCTGAATGTCAAAGGGGATAAAAGCCCGGCTTTGGGCACTGTTTTATCAAAAATCAAAGTGTTGATAATCAAGGTTTTTACTGATTATCAGACGATTGAAGAAAGAGGAAATTACTCAAATTTTCGAGTTTTTTCCTCTTTTTTGCGTTTTCTTGCCACTTTTCTTGCCACCCGGCTGGCAAGATTTCCGTTCTTTTTGCCTATATTTCGGAAGCGAAAGTAAAAGTATTTGAACCATGACTGTGAATTTTAATCTTGCGAGGCCGGCGGCGGACGTCTCCCCGATCCGGCTGGTGATAACCCACAGGGGCAAGGTGTACCGCAAATCCATAGGCCTGAGCGTCCGGACGGCGAGGTGGAACGCCCGGCGGCAGCTGTCCGGCGACCTGGCGGCGGACAGGCGGCTGAACGAGATACGTTCGGGCTTCGAGGAGAGGCTGGACGCGCTCTCCACCGACGCGGAGGTCAGGGCGGCCATCGCCGCCGTGCTTGGTGTTCCGGAGAAGGAGGAGGGCGGCGGCGCGCCCGGGATGTGGGAGTGGCTGGAGAGGTGGAGCCGGAGGCCGTGCGCCTCCATGCGCTTCCGCAGGGTGTCGGTCGAGAAGGCGCGGCGTCTGATGGAGCGAGACGGCGGCAGGTGGGAGGACGTGGACAGGGCGTGGGCGTGGCGGCTGTCCGAGCGGCTTGACGCGGAGGGGGTGTCGGCCAATTACAAGGCGAGCGTGACGGCGAGGCTCCGGACGGGGATGAAGGCGGCCTACGACTCGGGGGAGACCTCCTGCCAGGCCTACAGGGAACTGCACCTCAAATGGGTCACCGCCGACACCACCTACCTGACGCGTGACGAGGTGGACACCCTCTGGGGCGCGCCCCTTGAAGGCCGGGACGCGATGGCGAGGGATCTCTTTATTTTGGGCGTGTACACGGCGGCGAGGTTCCAGAACTACTCCGCCCTGACCGAGGACAACATCCACGACGGCCTGATCGAGTTCGTGCAGCCGAAGACGGGCGGGCGCGTCTTTCTTCCCGTGTCCCCGAGGGTCTCGGACGTGCTGTCAAGGTACGGCGGGAGGGCACCGAAGATGGCCGCCCAGGAGCTGAACAGGCGGATGAAGGAGATATGCCGCGCACTTGGGTTCGACACGCTTCTGGACGTGACGGAGGTGAGGGGAGGCCGTGCCCACGTCACGAGGCGGCGCAAGTGGGAGATGGTCTCCACGCACACGGCGAGGCGCACCGGGGCGACCCTCCTCTACCTGTCGGGGGTGCCGACGCGGCAGTGCATGATGCTGACCGGCCACACGACCGAGGAGAACTTCCGCAAGTACATCCGCGTCACCAAGGAGGAGAACGCCCGGCTGCTGGCGGACAACCCGTTCTTCAAGTGACGGGCTATTTGGCGGCTGATAGGGCTTCGGAGGCCTTGACCACCGCGTCCCGAATCTGTGAGAGCCTCTTCGTGTCCGCGAACGTGACTGCTGGTTTCCCAGCGTAACGTGTGTGCCGCACGAACACATACCGTGCGCCGACACCGCGCCGCGCGTCTGTAAGGTTCCATTCCGTCCCGATGCTCAGACCGTCCCTCGACCGGAATGAGAGCCGCACATAAGGCGAAGGCTGCCTTTCCGCGGCCTCCTTGATTATGCGGTCTAAGGCTTCCAGAAGGGCTTGTATCTCGTCCTCGTCCACCGCGCTCCTGTATGTCGGATACGCCCCGCTCTTGCCGCTGGAGAATAGAACAGCGCGTTCGGCACGCCCCGACATCACGTCAGTGACCACGCAAGCCTCTATTTCAAGGTGTTCCGACATACTTGATAAGGATTCGGATGTCAGGCACTCCATTCGTATCAGGGTGCCGCTCTTGGATGTGAGGGCCGAAGCCCTGCTGCCTGATACAATAGACGAATCGGCTACCTGTGCGGAGACCAAGATGCAGCACGCCAGCAGTGCCGCCGTCGCAAAATACTTTCTCATATCATTATATTTTTTTACCGAAATATAGGGAATCCGGATAACATTCAAAAGCCGTCAGGCCTTGTTTGCCTCTATTATAACGTTCATGAGGGAGACGACCTCGTTGGTGAGGCGGGAGTCCGCCCCGGTGTGTATCTCGATGGTGGGAGTGGCGATGTCCCTGACCGTCACCCATACGGTATAATTGTGCAGGATCTTGTCGTCCCCGTACTTGATCGTCCCCGTCATCGAGGCGCTTGACCCGGCGGTCGCCCCTCCGATTATCGCCCCGGCCTCCCCGGCGATGAGACCGCCGACCACGGCGCGGCCTATCATGCCGCCCGTATCAGTGGATGTATGTCCGTCAGCCTTAATTGCCGCATCACCCCGGCTCACCGCATAATCATCGGTGCAGGAGCAGGACAGTATGGCCTTGAAGTCATACGTCTTGCCAAGTATCGTGATGGCGTTGCGCCCCGGATAGACGCGTATCTCGTTGTCGAGGTCGCACTCCCCGATTATTATGGTCTTGTCCGCATCGCCGAGCTCCGAGCGGAGGGTGGCCAGACCTGACTCGTAGGCCTTCACCCTCTCCTCCTTCTCCGCCTTCATTTTAGCCTGCCATTCCTGCCGCTTTCTCTCACGCTCCCGTTTCTCATCGTTGTTGGCGACTATTCCGAATATCCCGCCGACAAGGCCAAGTATGCCGAAGACTCCCATTATAAGCAGGGAACCTTCGTACAAGTCTCCGCCGCAGGACACGGCGCCCAATGCGACGAGCGCAAGCGCGCTATATCTCAGATGCTGTCTATTCATGGATTCATTAGTTCATTAGTTCTTGTGTCCGCTCACGTCCCCGATGTTGGTCGTGTTCCCTCCGCTGTTTCGGGCCAGCTCCCTCATGGCGTTGTCTATCGTCCTCTGCTGGCTCTCGGTTATGTCCGTGAGCCGCCGCACCTCCATCTGGCTCTCCGCGAGCATCCTCTGGCAGACGGTCAGCTGCTCCCTCGTCCTGTCCCTGTCCGCCTTTATCGACATGACGCGCCCCGTCATCGCCTCAAGGCTCAGGCGGCAGAGGTCGCCCTGCGCGTCCGCCGTGTGGGACGTGCGCTCCACCGCCAGACACAGCGCGGCGGCCATCTCGTTGACTCTCGCCAGCCTGTCCTCGCTGGCCTCCTGTAATTTCCGGGACGCGTCGCCCCATCTCTCCATGAACACGTTCATCATCTCCGTGAGTTTGCTCTCGTTGGCCGTCATCCCCGTAGGGCCGTCGCCGTCGTCATCATTGTTAGGCATGATAATCAGTTTTAGCGTTATTTTCTCTCCCCCGGTCAGCCTTTGGCCGTGAGGTTCGTTATTATCCTTGTGAGGGTCTCTATCTGCCTCGTGAGGGCCTTGTTCTGGTCGGCGAGGGCCTCCATCGCCCTCATCGTCCCGTCCGCCTTCCGCGGCGCGTCCCCGTTGACCGTGACGGACGACCCCGTCATCCCGCTCACGTTGCCGATGGAGGTGACGTTGCCGCCCGCGCCCCGGGCGCCGCCCCCGCGCTCCAACATCTCCCCCTCGCCCAGGAGCAGCCACCTCAGGCTCAGCTCCGGGCAGCGCTCCGCTATCTTCGCAAGCGAAGAAGTGCTTATCCCCGACCTAATCTTGTTAATTGAGCCGGGCGCTATACCAGTGAAGGCCTCAAAGTTAGTTTGCCCCATATCATATTGCTTGCGGGCAAACTCAATCAGCCGTTCTTTGAAATTTTCACTTCCCATAACTTTCTACGTTCCAAATACTTACTTACTACTTTCGACCAAATGATAATAAATTTAGTCCTTTTGACGTGTAAATATTTCCGTAAACCCTTGTTTGTTACGGTAATATTTCCGTATCTTTGTCCTCGGAAGTTGAAAACAAAGCCGCCTTCCCCGTAATCACTACGGAGCGACCCTTACAAGGGGTATCAAAGCGACGCTCCAAAGATACGCAAAAGGTTTGGAACAAACAAGCAATTTCCGAGGCCGAGCCTGACGGCCAACATTTCAGGCCTCCGTGTGGGGTGGGGTGATGGAATCCGGGTTCGAGATTCCACGGAAAGGCCCCCGGACGGCGGATGAGTCCGCCTGTCTCACGTATAAACCCGGCGCGCCCTCCGTCGTATAGGGATGGATGCCTCCGAAAGGAGGCTTACGAGAGGGAAGCGGGACCTGGCCGCGCATCCGTGAAAATACCACGAATGCGAGAAGAGAATCCAGGACTGTAACACGGCCAACGGGCGTTCCAAGCCGCCGGGGAGAACGTGGAGGACAGAGACCGACCGCAGGGGATGCGGCGGGGAGACGCGGGGGAGGGACTTTCTTCATAGTCATTGCAGAGAACTTGTTTTATAGAAAATCCCATGAATATTTTCAAGGCACACATCACCCTCCCCCGCGCGCTCCCCTTATTTCGATCAGGAACCAAAATCAAGGAAAGATATGGAGCAAAGGAAATTCAGCGAGAGGGACTTCCCCGCACTCGTGGAGGCGAGGAGGTACACGGAGCTGCTCCGGTCGATGGAGGCCGGAAGGGACGCGCTGCTGGCCTTCCCCGACGGGAGGTCGCTCGACTCGTTCAGGCAGACCGCCTACAGGGAGAACATGAGGGGCGACGGCCCCGTCTGCTACAGGTTGAGGATCAACTGGCCGCAGAGGGTGGCCAGCGTGAAACCGGTCACAAGAGAGGAATATGAGCGGGAGAAGAGATCTGGCCTCGATACTTGAGGACATCGCCTCGGAGCTGAGGCGCGCCAACGACCTCGCCGAGGAGCAGATGAGGGACTCCGCGAGGGACGTCCTCTACACCCCGTCCGAGGCGGCGGAGTACATGGGCAAGACAGTCCGGACCCTGAGCAACTACGTGTCCAGGGGCTTCCTTCACAAGGTCGTCAGGGGAGGAAGGCAGGGCTACCTGAAATCGGAGATGGACAGGGTGATCGGGCGCTGACAAGAGAAACAGGGCGGCGGTGACGCTCCCCTGCATGGTTCAAAATACCTTACTACTTTTTGCCGGGGAGGCGTTTTTATTACGTTTTGCCGCCTCCCCTTTTTATTCTGACAATCAAAATCAAGATGGATATGAACGAGAACAAGAGGCTTTACCGCCGCAAGGACGGCGCGCTCGCGTCGATGTCCCTTGAGGGCGGATGCTGGAGGCTGCGCACGGAGGACGGCAGGTTCACGGGCTACAGGCTCGACGGCTACGACGAGATAAGGGACGAGGACGCGGCCAACGAGGAGATGGAGGTCCTCTCCTGCGACTACGCCATAATCAAGAGGTAGATATGGAACCTCGAGGGCAAGGTCAAGGGCGAGAGGGCGAGGGAGACGATGGCCAAGCGCGACGACGTGCTGGCCTCCCTGTACAAGAGGCTCGACACCGTGCTGTCGAGGATGAAGATGATAATCGAGGTCTTCTGGTAGGCCTCATAAAAAAGGAGAATATGAAGAATATGATGATAAACGCCGTTGCCGGGCTGGTCGCCCTGTGCGGTCTTGTCATGCTGATCGGCGACACGCCCGACGCCAACGCCGCGACATTCGCCGCCGTCAAGATAAGCGGGGGCGCGCTGCTCTACATCGCCTACAAGGTCATGGGCCTTGCCCACCCGGAATGGGAGGAGGAAGAGGCATGACGGACAGGTTCCACCACTTCCCCGAACCGCTGGAGAGCGAGTTCGACACCGAGGAGGAGTACAATGAGGCGCACGACCTCTGGGAGAGCGCGGAGTCCGCGTGGGAGGACGAGTATCACGAAATGATGACGACACAACGATATGGAGACTAAGAAGACACTTACTGAGCAGCTCTGCGAGGTGCAGGGCGCGCTCAAGGCCCCGAAGGGACAGTACAACAGATTCGGCAAGTACGCCTACCGCTCCTGCGAGGACATCGTGGAGGCGGTCAAGCCGCTCCTCACGGCGCGCGGGCTGCTGCTGACGATAACCGATGAGATAGTCCTGATAGGGGCGCGGTTCTATGTGAGGGCCACGGCCACGGTGACGGACGGCAAGGACACCGTGTCCAACACCGCCTTCGCCAGGGAGCCGGACGACAAGAAGGGAATGGACCTGTCACAGGTCACGGGGATGTCCTCCTCCTACGCGAGGAAGTACGCCCTTAACGGGCTCTTCTGCATAGACGACACGAAGGACGCGGACATGATGGACAACAGGCAGAAACCAGCCGACCCCGTCAAGGTCGAGCAGGCGATTGCCGAGGTCAACGCGGCCAAGTCGCCCGATGAGCTGACGGCCTTATGGAACAAGTACCAGGCTGTGTTCGGTCAGGACGCGAGGTTCGTCAAGGCCGTGATGGACTCGCCGCAGAACAAGCCAAGAGGATAGCATATGGAGCTGACGAAGAACACGCGCGTCCGCTTTGACGAGCTGACGCACAGATACCTCCTCTTCGAGGAAGACGGGGGTATGCGGCTTCTGAAAGGCGTGACCACGCTTATGAGGGAACACGGCCTCTCCCCCGACTACTCCGGCATAGACCCCGAGGTTCTGAGGAGGGCGGCCGAGAGGGGCACGGCGGTGCATCACCTTCTGGAGGACTACGACGGCGGGAAGCCCGTCACGGACACCCCGGAGCTGAAGGCGTACCGAAGGCTCAAACTGAACGTCATCGCCAGCGAGTATCTGGTGTCCGACAACGAGATGATAGCCTCATCCATCGACAAGGTCATATACGTGGATGAGTCCACGGTTGACCTCGGGGACGTGAAGACGACCAGCGAGCTGCACACCGAAGCGGTGGCGTGGCAGCTGTCCATCTACAAGACCCTCTTCGAGGCGCAGAACCCCGGAATCAGGGTCAGGAGCCTCTACGGCATCCACGTGAGGGACGGCAGGGCAAAGATTGTCGAGGTCGCCCCCGTGCCGCCCGAGAGGGTCGCGGAGCTGCTCAGATGCGAGAGGGACGGCGTCAGGCTGTCCCCGCAGGACACACCGGACGTGACGGGGATCCTCACACCGGACGAGACGGACAGCCTTGTCTCTTACTCCCTCCGCATAGACGAGCTCAAAAACACGATAAAGGAGCTGGAATGCGTCCGCGCCGCCTACTGCGAGAAGGTCGCCGCCTATATGGAGGCGAACCACATACCGGAGCTTGAGGCGAACGGATGCACGATAAAGCTGAAGGCCGCCTACGACACCGAGAGGGTGGACTCCAAGAGGTTGAAGGAGGAGGACCCCGACCTTTACGCCAAGTACGCCAAGACATCAAGGGTCAAGGCAAGTCTGATAATCAAAAACAAATAAGCGATATGTCACTCAACAAGGTAATGATAATCGGCAACGCGGGCAAGGATCCCGAGGTTGTCGCGTTCCAGGACGGCAGCAGGATGGCCAAGCTCACCCTCGCCGCCACGGAAAAGTACACGGACAGGAACGGCCAGCGTCAGCAGCAGACCGAATGGTTCAACGTAGTCATCAACGGCAAGAGCGTGGATGTGGCCGAGAAGTACGTCAGGAAGGGCTCCCAGATATACGTGGAGGGCAAGCTCAGGACGCGCAAGTATCAGGCTCAGGACGGCTCCGAAAGATACGTCACGGAGGTTCTCTGCCAGTCTCTCCAGCTTCTGGGGTCGGCCCCTCAGGGGCAGCAGCAACAGGCCGCCCCGCAGCCTTACCCTCAGCAGGGCTACGCGCAGCAGCCGCAGCCTCAGAGGCAGGCCCCGATGCCTATGCCTCAGGCTCCGGTTCAACAGCCGCCACAGCCTCAGCAATTCCAGCAGCAACAGCAGCCGTACCCTCCGCAGGGTTACGCGCAGCAGCAAGACTATGCCCCCGCCCCGGCAGACGGGGATCTGCCCTTTTAGGCGATGAAACTGACGCTCTTGAACACAGCCTCGGGGCTCGTGCCTATGTACGAGGAGGGCTGGGAGGAGAGGAGGAGGCTGAAACTCGGCGAGGCCTACGAGGCGGAGATCAGACCCGCGAGGAACATCCGCCTCCACCGCCTCTATTTCGCCCTGATAGCCGCCGCCTGGGCGTGTCTGCCCGAGGGGACTCAGGCGGGATTCAGAAGCCGCGAGGCGTTCAGGAAATACGTCGAGGTGGCCGCCGGATGGTACGAGCCCTTCTTCTCCCCTACAAGGGGCGAGTGGCTTGAGATCCCGAAGTCCGTGGCTTTTGACAGGATGGACGACGCGGAGTTCAGGGATCTCTATGAGAAAGTCAAGGACGTTATCATCCGCGTCCTTGACGGATATATGACAATGGATGAGTTCGACAGGGTATTGGGAAATTTCTAAAACTTTCAAAAATGACAGCTTACTTTGATGGCGAAATGACCAAGAAATACGGCGTGGAGGAGGCGGTTCTCATCGACCGCCTGAGAATATACGGCAACATAGGCAGGGACTTCGGACTCTCAACCGGGCTGCTGCTGAAGAGGGACGGGCGGTTGTTCGTCAGGCTCTCCGAGGAGAGGGAGGGACCCGACTTCCCGTTCTGGGACTGGCATTACATCCTGAGCGTGGTGTGGAGGCTGGTCAAAGCCAAGGCGTTGGCGGTGATGTCGCGCGACGGCACGCTCTACTGTTCCCTTCTCATAGACGCTGAGTAGGCCATGGACTACAACAGGAGGATAGCCGAGGAGCTCAGGGCGATAACCCTCCTCCTCATCGTCGCGATATGCGAGAGCAGCGACAACGACTACGACCCGAAAAGGCTGGAGGACTACGCCTACGGTGATGACGACACTTTGAAAACTGACCAATAATGGAAACCGGAAACATCAGGGTCATAAAGCCCACAGACAACTTCGAGAGAATCCACTCCTCGCTCATAGAGGACAACGACTGCCTGACGATAGGCGTTTACTGCAAGGTCATCAGGCTGGGGGACAAGTGGAATCTCAACATCAGGGGGCTGGCCACGAAGCTGGATATAAGCCCCAAGAGGCTGCGCAAGATCATCGTCGAGCTGGAGACCAAAGGCTTTGTCAGGCGCGTTCCCGTCAAGCAGGAGAACGGTAAGTTCAACGGCTGGGACTACGAGTTCTACTCCGAGCCTGTCGATGACAGGACAAGGGCAGGACGAACCGACCTCGCAGGGAACGGACTTGACGGAGAGCCGACTTCACCGAAAACGGACAAGTCCGAAAACGGCCTTGACCGAAAACGGGTAAGTGAATATATACAGACTACAAGTAATATACAGACTACAAGTAATAACATACTACAAGGAGAGGGGGGGATCGCGCATACGCGCGAAGGAGCCGCTGGCTCCACCTCCCCCGCCACAGAGAAAGAGGGACAGAACGAAGCGACACTCTTCGGCACCGAGAAACAGGCATCCGTCGGAGACGGTGCCCCTCAAAGCCAAGGAAAGAAAAAAGGGCAAAAGTCTTGCGCCGCGCCGTTCGTCCCGCCGACCCTCGCCGAGGTCAGGGAGTACATCGAGAAGGTGAGGCGGTCGCCGATAGACCCGGTGGCGTTCTTCGCCCACTACGAGAACAACGACTGGCGGCTGAGCAGCGGCAGGAGGATGAAGGACTGGAGGCTGGCCGTGGTCACATGGGAGAGGAGGGACAGGAATGGCTGGGGCAGGTGACAGTTTCCCGAAACTCTCCGACGAGAGGGTGGAGAGCCTCCTGGTCTGGGACGTCCTGGCGAGCCCCGAGGTCGTGGACGACGCGAGGAGGGTTATACGTCCGGAGATGTTCGTGAACAGGCATCTGAGGGACGCCTTCAACGCGATCTGCGCGAGATGGGACGCCCGGGAGGCCGTGGACGCGTCGGTGATGATGTCCGTGGCGGACTCCGACGCGCTGAGGCTCCTCGCCGCCTACACCGGGGGCTGCGGCGGCTTGGTGGAGACGCTGAACCACGCGAGGCTCCTCCGCCAGATGTGGGTGGCGCGGACGGCGTGGAACTTCGGCGACCGCCTGATGCGCTCCGCCTCCGAGGTGTCGATGATGCCGGAGGGCGTGATGTCCGAGGCGAGGGCGTTCTGCGAGACGCTGGAGTCGGCGTGCGGCGCGGCCTCGGAGAGGAGGCTGGCCGAGGCCGTGGACGAGCTGGGCGAAACGATAAGGCAGACAAGGGAGACGAGGATGAAAGGCGGGCTGACCGCCGTGCCCACGGGCTTCCCGTTCCTCGACGAGCGGTTCCTCGGCGGCTTCAAGGGCGGCAACCTCGTGACGTTCGCGGCGAGGCCGGGCATAGGCAAGACGGCGGTGATGCTGGCCATGATGATGCGCCAGGCCTCACAGGGCATCCCGGTCAAGGTCTGGAGCCTTGAGATGAGCCACGGGGAGCTGGCCGAGAGGGCGATGTACGCCCTCGGCGGCCTGAGGCCGGGTGACAAGCTGAGCGGGAACGCCGACTGGGGCGGCGCGTGGAGGGAGGCGAGGGAGCGGCTGGAGCGGTGGGGCCTCTACATCGAGGACAGGACGTTCGGTCTCGACGAGATCGTCTCCGACATCACTGTGAGCCGCCAGCAGGGCAGGTGCTCCGCGGCCTACATCGACTACCTCCAGCTCGTCTCCGTGCCGGGGGGCAGGAGCGACACCGAGGAGCGGCGGATCTCCGCGCTGACGAGGCGGCTAAAGCTGCTGGCCAAGTCGCTCGACATCCCGATAGTCATCAACGCCCAGCTCAACAGGGACAACGTGAGGAACGACAGGGACCCGGAATTGCAGGACCTGAGGGGATCCGGCTCCATCGAGCAGGACTCCGACAGGGTGGTGTTCCTCTCCCCGAGGATGTCCTATGACGGCGCGCGGCTCATCAAGATGGCGATAGGCAAGAACCGCGAGGGCGGCCACGCCGGGGACTCCGTTCTGCTGAGGCCGAACGCCACCTACTCCGGGTTCGAGGAGGTGGCGCAGGACGCGCCCGCCTCGATATTCCCCGACACCGCGGAGACAGCGGCTGAGGAGGAGGGTGAGGTGGCGCACAGGGACCCTTACTTCGACCTCGGTTGATGGAGGACAGGGTTTATTCCGAGATCCTCCGCAGGACGGAGGAGCGGAGAGGGGCGAACGTCATACCCCGCCACACGACCCTGCTCGGCCTGAGGCGCTGGGCATATTCCGAGGGCATCCCCGAGGACACACTCCTCCGGTCGCTCTCGGAGCTCAGGAAGCGGGGGCGGATTCTGGTCGGGCGGACGCTCAACGACTGGTGGATAAAGCCAGCCGAAAGCGAGGACGCGAAATAAGCCGTTTAGAGGCACGAGCGGCGGCGAAGACAAGAAAACCATCGCCGAAAGGGCGGAAGGCCGCCAGAGGGGACGGAAACGGCCAAAGAACGGCGAATTACGGTTGAATTTCAAAAAAACAAAACAGAAAAACAAGATTATGGCAAGCATAAACCACGCCCTCATCCTCGGCAACGTCGGGGGCGACCCCGCGGTCAGGGGGGGATCGGGGAGAACCTCCGCGCGGCGCAATTCTCGGTGGCCACGACCGAGAGGAGGAAGGACAAGTCAGGGCAGGTGCAGGAGAGCACGGAGTGGCACAACATAACGGCGTTCGGCTCTCTGGCCGACATCGCCTCGAAGTACATCAGGAAGGGCGCGCAGGTGGCCGTGGAGGGGAGGCTCCGCACGAGGGACTGGACGGACAAGGCCGGGGTGAGGAGGTTCACCACGGAGATCGTGGCCTCCAACATCCAGCTGCTCGGAGGCAGGAGGGACAGTCAGCAGGAGGCGGCCATGAGGAAGACACAGGCGCAAGCACCTTACAACCCTGCTCCGCAGCCAGTACAGAATCAGGCCTACCCCCCCAGCAGCAGTTTGATGGAGACTGCAAGGGCGACCTTCCGTTTTAGACGCCAACCCCGCCGCCGCGCGGGTCTTATCGCGGCAAATTAGTCATTAGTGTTATTGATTATGTGGTTAACTCCGACGGCCAGCGGCGAACGCTCGCCCGAGGGACTTCCCGAAGGCCGGAATGAGGATGCTTCCGGCGCGCTGGAGCGGCGTTTGGGCGGCAGCGGGGTTCGATTCCCCGCCGGGGAGCGAAGCCTCGCAGGCAAGGCCAAGGTAGCCCAGGAGTTACCTTCCAACCCAAGTAGCGGTGCGAATCGCGAAAAGCCCGGAGAGAAAGCGTCCACGGGGACGCGGGAATACGTAGCGATGCTAAAAACACAAAGCAGATGATTTTGACATAAAGGCGGTTCGACTCCGCGCTCCGGGCCAAGTTTATTTATTGTTTAACTTTTAATGATTCAAAATGATGGAAAATTACAACGGAAAAAAGTGCATCGTTAGATGCTACAGTGCCGGGGTCTTCTTCGGTGAGGTCAAGGAGGTTTCAAGGGACGCAAACGGGCTGAACGTCCGTCTTGGCAACGCCCGCAAGGTATGGTACTGGGACGGCGCCGCCGCCGTGGAGCAGCTGTCTCAGAACGGATGCAACGACTGCAGCAAGATCACGGTGGCCGTGCCTGAGCTGGTAGTCGCCAACGCTGTCCAGATCATACCTTGCTCTGACAAGGCAATAGCTAACATCGAGGCGAAGAAGGAATGGAAGCGATAGAGAGGGACATCGAGCGGTTTTTGGCAGTAGGCTATGGCTCTGGCGATGGCGATGGCTCTGGCGATGGCGATGGCTCTGGCTATGGCTCTGGCGATGGCTATGGCTATGGCTATGGCTCTGGCGATGGCTATGGCACTGGCTATGGCGATGGCTATGGCACTGGCTATGGCACTGGCTATGGCTATGGCTATGGCTCTGGCTCTGGCGATGGCTATGGCTCTGGCTATGGCTATGGCTCTGGCTATGGCTCTGGCTCTGGCGATGGCGATGGCGATGGCTCTGGCGATGGTGTCAAGGAGTTCTCCGGTCACAAGGTCTATGACATCGACGGCGTTCAGACCCTCGTCTATGCGGTCAAGGGCGACGCGGCGAGGGGCTCGGTTCTGTGCAGGGATTTGACGTTGAATGACTGCTGGATAGCCAAACGAGGGAGCTTCTTCGCCCACGGCGACACGCTGCACGAGGCGGTCGAGGCGGTCGAGGCCAAGTGGATGGAGAACAGGCCGCTGGACGAGAGGATAGCGGAGTTCATGAAGACCCACCCGGCATTGGATGAGGAGTATGGCGACCTGTTCGACTGGCATCACATATTAACAGGGTCCTGCGAGTTCGGAAGGCGGCAGTGGTGCCAGGAGCATTGCTATAAGCCGACTGACAGCATCACCCTTCGGGCGTTTTTTGAGCAAACGAAGAATGACTATGGCTGCGATGTCATCAGGCAGGTGGCCAAGGAATACGGGCTGGAGCTATGAGGACGAGCATCGGGATACTTGATGACGGCGCCTACGAGGTGTCGGCGTACCGCACCGACGGGACAGGCTACGGACGGTGGACACCCCTGCGCGCTTTTGTGAGTCAGGGTGACGCCCGGGAGTTCGCCGAGCGCGATGTCCCCAGGCTCACGGACGCCCAACTGTCCGCCTTCGCGAAGACATATTCCGGGTGCCGCTATTCAAGACGAGGATTCTTGAATTACAGGAAGATTAGTTAAAGGAGATTAATTATGGCAAGGATTATCTACAAGGACGGATACGAGGGTCAGAACAGGGTTGAATGCATCGAGGGTATCGAGATCGACCTCATGAACGGCCAGAAGGCCCTCATTTATCCGAAGTACAGCAACGAGAAGTTGCTGGATCTAAAGGATAGGGATAGGTGGTTCGCCGAGGGAATTTCCGAGACCGCCGCGCTGAGGTTGAGGGACAACCAGGCGGCCACCGCCGAGCTTCTTAAAGCGGGAAGCCCGGCGGCGAGGTTTGTCACAAGATTCACCTCCGAAAGGTTCGGCAGATTCGGATTGCCGACCCTGCTGGCGGCACTGGAGATAACGGAGCAGAAGAGCGAGATCGACGAGCTGGCAAGGAAGATAGACGGGGCGGATCTTCTGGAGGATTTTATCTCCAGCGTCTGGAGTTGCTCCCGGTACTACCCGTACGGCGGGTGGTTCGCGAGCGGCAGCAACGGTTACGCGAACGGCAGCTACCTGAACTACTGGAGCATGGCGGCTCCCCTCGTGCTTTTGGACACCGCCGCCGGAGGCGCGGCTTAGGCTTTAACTTGGGCGGTCGCTGGAACGCTACCGCCCGTAAAACAAACAGGAAAACATGACAACGACACGCTACATGGTCTCCTCTGACTACTTCAACATCCACGACGAGTGGTGGTTCGACACGGAGGAGGCCGCGAGAAAAAAAAGAGCCGAGCTGCTCGCCACGCTGGACACGAGGTGGGAGGTGAGGATGCAGGCCGTCAAAAGTGACAGGACATGATGTGGCACGAGAGACCGGAGAACGCCGGCAAAATGTTGACGCACGCGTCGCTGTTCAGCGGCATCGGAGGGGCCGAGATAGCCGCGGCGTGGCTGGGATGGGAGAACCTGTTCCACTGCGATATAAACGAGTTCGGCCGCAAGGTGTTGGGATATTGGTTTCCGCAATCGAAAGAATACAATGACATCAAGACTACAGACTTCACGGAGTGGCGGGGACGCGTCGATGTCCTCACCGCAGGGTTCCCCTGCCAGCCCTTCAGTATGGCCGGGAAGCGCAGGGGAGCGGATGATGACCGCTACCTCTGGCCGGAGACTCTTCGTGCCATCAATGAGATCCGGCCAGCTTGGTTCGTGGGTGAGAATGTGTTTGGGATCGCGTCGATGGTACTCCCCGGCGAGGAGGTTGACATGGGTCGCACAGACGATCTTTTCGAGGAGGGAAATCTATACAGAACGGAGCAGAGATTTGTCCTCGACCGCATCTGCCGGGACATCGAGGACGCGGGATATACCGTCCAGCCGGTTGTTATACCGGCTTGTGCCGTCGGAGCGCCGCACAGGAGGGACAGGGTGTGGTTTGTTGCGAGGAGGGAAGATGTCGGACATGATGCTGAAGACCCTGACCGCCATGGACGCGGAGATAGGGTCTCCGAAGCGCGAGCCAAAGAGCGGGGACAGCGGGTGTCTGGCGCAGGAGATCATGGGCGGTTACGCGGTGATCTTGCCTACCCCGACAGCGATGGATTCCACAGAGGCGACGGCAAGGATGAAGTCATCGCAGACGAAAGACGGGTCGATGCACTCGGTGACGCTTGCGAGGGCGGTCCACACTCTTTATCCCACTCCGGTTGCGTCGGACGCCAAGGGCGGAGTGAGCTGCGTCCAGGGAGCGAGAGCGGAGAGGCAGGGGCTTCTGACGCTGGCGGACATGGGTTCACTATGCCTTCTCCCGACCCCGCTCGCCGTGAGCGTGAGGCACCCGGGGAGGGTTTCGGAGCTGCGGATGGCCGGGGACGTGACCTTCTGCTCCAGGGCGGTAGGGGAGACGAGGCCGAACGGGCTGGAGGACTGGCTGGAGTTCCACGGGCTGATGCCGAGTCCCGTTGCGCAGGACTACAGGAGGAGGAGGGGCCCGAACTCCCGGCAGCAGGGGCTGCCGGAGGTGTGCCACAGGCTGCTCAACACCCCGATAGCGAACGGGCTGAAGAAGCGGACGGGCAAAGGCCAGGAGCGGATGAGCGCGGAGGACTTCGAGGCGATGTTCCCGGAGAACGGCGGATCCCCCGGTTCGAAGGATGGGAGGGCTTCCCAACTCAACCCCCTGTTTGTCGGGGAGATGATGGGCTACCCTTTGGAGTGGCTGACCTCACCATTCCTTTCGGGAGATGGCGAAGGGAGGCTATAAAGGCTCTCGGCAATGCTTGGGTGCCGGAGGTGGCGTACGAGATATTCAGGATTATTCAACTGGTTGAGGATGGACATGATTATGACTAACAGGACTAACATACTGATAAACGATTCCGGCACCGACCTGAGCGCGGAGGGATACGCCGCGCTGGGCGTGCTGCTGGAGATGGTCTGGGGCATCCAGACGATGGGCGCGCGCATGGCGAGGGCCCTCGACGCGATAGGCGCGAGGGACTGCCTCGTGCAGCGCAAGAGACACGCCTTCAACGAAGCGAAGAAGAACATCAACGGCCTTCTGAAAGGACTGGAGGTGGCCTTTGACGAGACGTTCGACTACGCCATGTGCCGCGTGCCGGAGGGCATGGCGGAGCGCACGGAGGCTTTGCAGTCCTACGCCGACGACATCGTGCGGCTGCTGATACTGTACTATTCGAGGGTTGACGGCTCGCCGGACGGGATGGAGAAGAGGGCGAGGATCCACCGGGCGGTGGCCAACTTCAAGGCCGTGCCGGGGTTCGACGCGGAGGCTCTCATCAGGTTTTTCAAGATGCGGTAGGATGGGCAGAAGGAAAGAATTCGGAGACATGACCGGACAGAGGTTCGGGAAATGGACGGTGCTGGGGATGACGACCAGAACATCAACGGACGGACACAAGAGAACGGCGTGCCTTTGCCGCTGCGACTGCGGCACTGAGAGGGTTGTTTACGCCCAGAGCCTAAGGGGCGGCCTGACCAAGAGCTGCGGATGCGCCAAGCCGGTGCCGTCTGCGGGTAGGAGGCCGAAGGCGGAGAAGGCCGGGGCGCAGTCGGACCCGGTCGGGGATGACTGGATGTTCGGGAAGATGGGGTCCAAGGGTTTGTTTGCAAAAAAGAGGTAGGCTTATGGCTGATGGGATAAAGCAGCTGGATCTCTTCGGCGAGGAGGTCAGGCCGAAGGCCAAGTATGTTCAGGGGCAGGTCGGCAAGGATGATTACGGCGAGTTCACGGATAAGTTCAAGCCCAAACTGACGACGGATGACTGCTACACGCCCGTTGAGGTGTATGAGGCCGTCCTCGGATGGTTGAGGGAGAAGGTGGACATCGAAGGCTGTAACATCGTGCGGCCATTCTGGCCGGGCGGCGACTATGAGGCCTATGACTACAAGGAGGATGATGTCGTGGTTGACAACCCGCCGTTCAGCATCCTCGCCAGGATATTGGGATTCTATCAGGACAGGGGGATCCGCTTCTTCCTGTTCGGCCCGCAGCTGACGCTCTTTTCTTCTTCTTCTTCTTCTTCTTCTTCTCTGACCTACATCCCTTGCGCCTGTACGGTCGAGTATGCCAACGGGGCTAAGGTCAGCACCGGATTCATCTCCAACCTCTTCGGGGACGTGTTAGCGATGTCCGCGCCCGACCTCAGGAAGAGGATAAAGGAGGCGCAGGAGAAGGCCAGGGCTGTCGCGTCAGCTTCGATGCCGAAGTACGAGTACCCGCCGGAGGTGCTGACCTCCAGCATGCTCGGCTACCTGTCCACGCACGGGGTGGAGTTCGTCGTGATGAGGGACGAGGTCTCTCCGCGGCTGCTGTCCGCGCTCGCGGCTCAGAGGGCGGTCGGTAAGGACATTTTCGGCTACGGGTGGCTGATTTCCGAGAAAAAGGCAGCGGAGAAAAAGGCAGCGGAGAAAAAGGCAGCGGAGAAAAAGGCAGCGGAGAAAAAGGCCGCGGAGAAAGTTATCGTCTGGGAGCTGAGCGACATGGAGCGCGAGGCGGTCAGGCGGATTGACGAAAAAAAACAAAATAAAATAAAACAAAATGGAAATGATTGAGGTTTTGCTGTTGATGGCCGTGGCCGCAGCCCTGCTCCTGTGGGTGTTGGCGGCGCGGAGGCTGGAGAGGAGGTACGACTCCCTCAGGGATGAGGTCGGTGCGCTGTGGCGGCGCATCGAATGGCTGTGCCGGGACACGGACGACCGGCTGTCCGTCAACCGCTGGAGCTCCAGCAGAAATCCAAGCAGGTGCGCAACCTGTGGACCCGGCTGCGCCACGTGGAGGAGGCGCTCTACATCCAGCCGTCCGACGCGTTCAAGGATAATGAGGAGGACGGCTAATGAATATGACTACGAGAAGGTTGGTTTACGACAAATACGGAGGACGCTGCGCCTACTGCGGTAAGGAGCTGAGGTTTGAGGACATGCAGGTCGATCACATTGTCCCGGTCTGGAGAGGTAGAGATCACGAGACGCTTTCGAAGATGGTGGCCATCGGAGATGATTCCTTGGAAAATCTCAATCCGTCATGCAGGGCGTGCAATTTCAGAAAGGGGACGAGCTCCGTAGAGGATTTCAGAAGGATCCTCAGGGAGCAGTGCCAAGGGATAATGAAGCGGTCTTTCCAAGTAAGGCAGAGCCTTGATTTCGGACTGCTTGAATGGCACGACATGGATGTGGTGTTTTTCTTTGAGAGTTATGGCAAGAAGGACGGCGATGATATATAACATTCTGGAGTTCGGCGCCGCTGCGCTGTTCTGGTGGTGCTGCTACCGCGTCTGGACAGCGGAGGACAAAGACTGAGGGTATGGTCAAGGCAAGGGTAAAGTATCACGCGAGGGTCGGCTACACTGTGGAGTGTCAGAGAGCCAAGTACAAGCACTGGCACCTGATAGGCACCCACAGGGAGACCGACATCGAGTTCAGGAGGGCGCTGGGGGACGGCTCGGTCCAGTGGCTCCGCAAGGTGTTCGAGCCGGAGTTTATGTTTTGAAAGATTAAGGATTACAATTTAACTAAATTTTAAGATGAGAAAGACAAACCAATCAATCAAGGTCAGAATAGTAGAAGAGGACTATTTATGTCACGGGCAATACGACTGAATGCCGTATGCGCATACGCACGCAGATAACCCCGAGTTGGTATCACGAGTATTATGCCATAGGCCGGGCTAAGTGTGACCCTAATGATATTTATGATGAATCCACTGGCAGAAAGATATCCAAAGCGAGAGCTGTAACAAAGGCTTACAAGGAGGCTTACAGATGCGCCACAAAGTATCTCAGGAGGCAGCTTATGTATATCGACTCCTACAACCGCTTCCAGTTCAAGGTATCGGATGTGATATACGGGAATCAAAAGTATCTGGAGAGAATATTGAGACTTAATCAAGCAAAATAGGTTATGGAAAATAAAAAACTAAATCTCTGCGAGATTCTGAAAGACCGCCCGAAAGGGACGAAGCTGTACACACCACTTTATGGTGTTTGTAGTTTATATTCGGTTGACGATAAATTTGTGACTGTCGATTATGTAGGGACTGTCAATGTAATTTGCTATGAGACATTCTTCCCTAATGGGGCAATCAGCGAATTAGGCGATGAATGCTTGTTATTTCCCTCAAAGGACAACCGTGATTGGAGCAAATTCAAGCCAAAGAAGGAGCGTTTCGATCCAAAGACGTTGAAGCCGTTCGATAAAGTGTTGGTAAGAGATGATGACGATCGTTTGTGGGTAGCTATACTATTTTCCCATATTGAAATGTGGGAACAACAAATCCCTTACAACGACAAAACCGCTCATCTTGTAGGCACAACTGACGAGGCTCCGGAATACTATAGATGGTGGGAATAATGGAAGAATGGGTAAAAATAAACGATGAAGTTTGGCAAAAACAAGCAGAAATCGACTGGGAGCAGCGCAGGTATGAGATTGCGAAAGATGTATTGAATGCTATTTTGCAACTTCCGTCACCAACGATTACAGCCCATGATGCCAATATGACGGTAATGGAGTATAACGTAAGACTTTCTGTTAAATATGCCGATGCGCTGATTAAGGAACTTAAAAAGAAATAGTTATGACTATCGAAGAAAAAGCAAAAGAATATGCAAACGAGAACATAAATGCTCATAATAATGGTTTACGAGGCGTTTTGAAAGCAACTGGCAGGATTACTTTTACCGCTGGGGCAAATTGGATGCTTGAAAAAGCAATAGACTGGTTACAGTATCATGTGAATGACTACCTCTTTGACGATGGCACGCCTGAAAGACCGTGGTTGAAGTGTAGTGCATGTATGTTCGATGCTTTCAAGAAAGCAATGGAGGAATAATTATGAAAATCAGCGCAAAAGCAAAAGATTACAGGAATGAAAAGTCAATATACTTCGGAGTCTATCGAGATGTCGATGAAGGTGACCTCGAAGATGCTTTTATTGACGGTGCACAGTGGATGCAATCCGAATTGATAGAAAAAGCCGTCGAGTGGTTCAAGCATCAAAAGGAAGAGATAGGAATATCTTGGTTTGATGACTTTGAGATTAGATTCAGAAAAGCAATGAAGAACTAATTTAGCTCAAGAAGATGATTTTCAGACACGAATTTGGTAAAGGAGAATGGAATTTACCGGAAATCCTCAACTACGAGGAATATAGGTACAATAAGTCATGTGCATGTGATAACTGTAACTACCATTTTACACATCGATCAGCATATCGAGAAGGTATTGTGGGATATTGTGTTACTGAAAATGGGTATTTTCTGTGTTTTGAATGTCCTGGTTGTGGATCAAAATACAGGTATCACTATTCGAGTAACGGAGAAAAATATGGAAATTTTGAGGAATGGAAAAAAGATGTAGCCCGTGCACTATTTCTCGAAGGATACGAACAATTCAAAGTGCAGCAATAAAATAAGAAATAAAAATCATTATGAACGATAAACTAAAAGAGCTAATTCAACCTTATTGGGTTGAAGAACAACAAGGAATATATATTCCATTGATTGACAAGGTGTTGCTCAAGGATAATGTTCCTGCAATGTCATATTACGATTATATGAAATACGCAAAAACCAATGGAGTTCAAATCGCAACAAGAGACGAGCTATTGCAGATGTATCTCCAGAAAGATGAGATTAATAAAATATTAAAAGAACATAATGGTGATATGCTTGATACTTGGTTTGGTTCTTCGTTGGAGTATAATTCACTTTACGTGCGGTTCGTCCACTTTAGCACCGGTAGTTGTGGCGTCGCAAGCAAGCATTATCTTTCTGTCAGCAGGGCGGTCGTAGATTTGAAAAATTAAAAAAAATAGATAATATGAAACAGTTCACTGTAGAAGAATATCAAAAGAATCCGAACCGTAAAGTGATTACTCGTGACGGCAGGAGTGTGAGAATTGTGTGCACCGATATGATAGGAACCTCTTACCCGGTTCTTGCTATTTATAAGATGGATCCTACTCATGAATGTTGCAAATCTTATACGACTGATGGAAAACTTTTCACAGAAGGAGACTCACAGGCTGATCTTTTCTTCGCTCCAGAAAAGAAAGAGGGTTGGCTGAATCTATACAAAGACGAAGATGGTAGAGTAGCAATCGGTACTGTTTATCCTATCGAATCCGAAAAGGATGCGAGGATGGAATCTAAGTATATAAAAGACTATATTGAGACATGTAAAATCGAATGGGAGGAATAATCATGATACAATTCAACTTGAAAGAATATCTCAAAAATCCAAAAAGAAAAGTCGTAACAAGAGACGGTAGGGACGTAAAAATCATTCGTATTGACAAAAAAGGATATTACCCAGTTATGGGTCTTTTAAATAGTAATTTTAAGGAATGGCATACCTATACCAAAGATGGAAAACAAGTTATAGGTGAAGATTCAGATGCTGATTTGTTCTTCTTTTCGGAAAAACATGAAGGTTGGATTAATCTATTAAGAAGTTCCTGCGGAGAAGTATTTATTGCAACAAACCATCCTTACAAGGACGAGAAAACTGCCAAATGGGAAGTATCTGATAGATCTAATGTTGTAGCCACTTGTAAAATAACTTGGGAGGAATAGCATGAAAACCTCAGAGCTACAATTAGGCGACAGAGTTAGTTGCCTTGGAGACCCTGTGAGGGTTGTGTCTTTAAGTCTCAAGGATGATGAGCCTATCGGTATCATGTCGCCTTTGAAGAAGATATTCACGTTCGGGGAGAAGGATGTCTATCCGGTTCAGCTTACTACTGATATTCTAACTAATAACGGATTCACGCAGGATACGATAGGCTCTGGATTGATTCTACATATAGATAATTCTGAGAATCTGTATGTGCTTGTCAATTACAGACACAACGGGGAATGTCGCAACGTAGAGATAAGCAACAATATGTATAACCTTTCATGTCCTATCCAGTACGTCCACGAGTTGCAGCACGCCCTGCGGTTATGTGGGTTATCTGAATTGGCGGAGAATCTAAAAGTTTTATAGGTGTTTATGAGACGTTCAAAATTAGTGGAGATGATTCCGCTTGACGCTCCCAGCGAGTGCCTATACAACTGTGTTGGCTGCAAGCATCTGAAAGGCGTCGTCTATTACGGCAACGATGATGTCGAGGTCGAGTGCGACCTGGACGAGGAGGACGGGTAATGACAGTTGGTGAGTTTCTGATGAAGCTGATATTCTTCTCCGGAATATCACAGAAAGAGGCCGCCGAGAAAATCGGCGTTGCCCCTCCTTGGTTGAACGACATAATCAAAGGGAAGGGCAAAGTCAATACGAAAATCGCCAAGAAACTTGAAGCGCTGTTTGGTGTCCCGGCCATTGTCTGGATGACCTGGCAGGCCGTTGACGAATTAAACAAGGAATAACATGACAAACGAAGAGTTTAAGCGAATCCCGTTCAAACATGACGGTGATGGCAATCCGGTGACTTTCGGAGAAGCCGGGACGTTTTTCACAAGGGTGGAACGCAGAAAAATCAAAAGGCTCATCGAGAAGGGATATTCGGTGAGCGAGGCAATGAATAAAACAATTTGAGTATGGATTTCAATATACCAAAAGCATTCACACTCGGCGGTGTGGAGCACGTTGTCGAGATTCAGCAGGCGGTAGGGTATGAACAAGATTTTGGGCAATACGATCCTGTCCGGAAGGTTATACAAATAGCCCAGACATGCGGGGGCCGGGGCGTGCCGCAGTCATTTCAGCAGCTGACCTTCCTTCACGAGCTTGTCCACGCCATACTGAACACGATGCGAAAGGATGACCTGTATGATGACGAGTCTTTCCTCAATACTTTCGCTTCCTTTCTCAACGAGGCTATCAACACGATGGAATAGGCTATGACGGTTAAAGAACTGATAGAAGCCCTCCAGCGGATGCCGCGGGATAGCGAGGTGGTGATGTTCGATGGCCAGAACAGGTACGCCCAGCGCAAGGTCTATGTGGCCGACGGGGGAGGTGATGGTATCAAGTGGAGCGTTGTGATTGATTAAAAAGAGCGGAGCAATGAGTGATAGTATAAATTCTCACAAGATATTGCAGCCCGGCGACCGATTTGGCCATTGGACGGTGCTTGGGTACATAGGCCTGCGCAAGGCGAGTTCGAATGCGAGGAACCGCCTCCGTATGTACCGTTGCCGTTGCGACTGCGGAAGGGAGCGTGATGTCAGAGGGACAGACCTCACGAGAGGCGTGTCCCCGTCCTGCGGATGTCGCAGATGGGAGGGCAGGAGAGAAATCAGAGACGAGAGATTCAAGACAGTCACGAACCGAGTTCCGAAACCCTACGTCCCTGAGCACCCCGAGTTGTTCACCGATGACTGGATGTTCGGAGACAGACAGGCACCGTTTGCCTAAATGGCTGGCGATGAAACGGTGCGGACACTGCGGGCGGACACTTCCGGAGACGGAGTTCACCCGAGACAGGTCGAGGAAGAACGGCCTTGACTGCTATTGCCGGGTTTGCCGGAAGGAGAGCAACATGAGGTACACCGAGGCCGGGCAGGAGAGGCATGCCGAAAGGATGCGGACAGACCGGGAATACAGGGAGCGGGTTTTGAGTTATTACAGAAAGTACAATGCGAAACATAAGGAAAATGGTTGATAATCTGTCCTTGGACTTGGCCGAGGAAGGGGTGCCGTGCCTGTTCTTTCACGGCAAAGGCGATGATGCGGCAGTCACCGGACACTGCTCTGCGAAAGATATCGGGTTTTGGTTGGAATCGATGGCCAGGTATGACCGCAGGTTCGCAAATGTCCTCAAGAAGGTAGTTGAAAAAATATGATTGCATGGATACTGTTTACATAGCCATAGACCCCGGCTCGAAGGGGTGCATCACGATGCTTGACCCAGAGGGGAGGATGGAGCATCATTTCATAGCGTATGAGGATATGCGTGACATCCTTGAGGCCATGCGGAGGGTAAAGAGGAACTATCCACTGTGCCGCGTCGTTGCCGTGATGGAGGAGGTACACGCCGTGTTTGGCTCGTCGGCAAAGGGTACGTTCTCCTTCGGGGAGGTTTTCGGCTTTCTTAAGGGTATGGTCTTCGCCCTTTCCATACCGCTTGCCCTGGTGCCTCCGAAAGAATGGCAGAAGGAGATATGGAGGTCTTCCGACAGGATATACAAGGCCACTGACGGAATAAGAAAGGTCATAGACACCAAGGCCACCTCCATAACAGCGGCCAGAAGGATATTCCCCGACCACGACCTGCGGAGGACACCCTCCTGCAAGAACCCTGACGACAACCTGTGCGACTCCATGCTGATAGCCGAGTACGCGAGAAGAAAGAATCTTTGAAAAGAGGGGCGGAATCTTATGCGGATTCCGCCCCTCTTTCTTTTTGTCATCCGCCGCATCGCGAGCAGAGGTACATCCGCGCCACGGGATAGGTCTTTCGCCCGATCTCACCCGCGAGGTATTGCAGCTCCTCCCCGAACGGGTCGATGCCCAGAGCCTCGGCAATGTGCATCGTGACGTGCCCCTTCTCGTGGTCGTAGGTGTTCTGGAACTCGAACACCGATGTCGCCCTGCCTATCACGCATACGGAAGACCTGGACCTGTAGGACGAGGCCGTGAGGCCGGAGTCCGGTCTGATGCCGGAAAGGATCCACTCGGCGGCCCCGATTTTTTCAAGAGAGATTCCGGACTCGTCCATAAGGTCAAGGATGGCGTCCGTGTCGCCGGCGACGGCATCATAGCAGAACACCACGTCCCACCGCCAACCGTCCAGGGACACGCGCTGCGCCGTCACAGGATGCCCTCCCAGTCAACGGGGATACCCGAACGCACCGTGTCGGCGTACCAGCGGTTGAAGATGAACCCGTCCGCCTGGTCGGGGTCGTCCACGACATCCCTGACGTACAAGGCGAGGTGCGCCTCGTCTGCGATGCTGGAGCCGAGGAAGTCCGCCTTTGCCATATTGGCGACGAACACATAGTCCTGCCCCACTGCGTTCTCCAGCGTCACCCCGTTACGTTTCAGCATGTCATCCACCTGGTCCTTGCTCCACGGGTCGATGCGCTCGTTCTTCCCAGTTGCGGGGTTCCTCTTGCGCATGAGGGAGGCCGCGAAGGCCTGCGCCTTGCCGTTGAAGTGCATCCCGTTGTGCCTGAGGTACGCCACCATCTCGGACGGCCTCTCGTCATATATGTCAAGCGGTTCCCTGTACATATCCGGCCCTCCGTCTAATAGCGGTACCGGCCACGGCGCTCACCGAAGCCGTCACCGTCATAATCGTCACGCCAGCGTTCGTCACGCGTCCGCATCGGTTCCGACCCGGCCCTGCGCCTCACAGGTGGCATCGACCTGTAGTCGGAGTCGCCCCTGCGCTCACCGAATCCGCCCTCGTCAGACAGCTCGCTTATGCAGCTCATCAGTCTGCCGCCAGCCGCCAGCATCTCCTCGGCAAGTTCGGACATCCTGTCCACCTTGCTCTCTGTTATCTCTATGATTCTCATTGTTGTTATGCTTTTATTTAGAGACCTTGTTCAGCGCCTTGAGCAGCAGTTCCCTCATGTCCCCGACGGTGTCTTCGATGCCGCCGAGCTTCCGTTCAAGGGCCTCGATCTTCTCCCGCTGCTCCCTCTCTTCGGCGAGCCTTGGGTTCAACGAACACATGATGGACTCGCAGGCCTCCAGAGCCTTCTTGTGGTATTCCACACTCCCAAGGACTTCCTTGCTTGTCCGTATCATGTTCTCGACCTCCGCCACCATGGCGTCACGACTCTCGGAAACCACCATGTTCCCCGATGACGCGATCACCGACGCGGACGGGAGCTGCTTGAAAGTCAGCAGCTCGTCCCCGACCTTCACGGTCAGGTCTATCACCGTGTCCTGCTGGTACTGCCCCGGCATCAGCTGCGTTCCGAACTTCGTGACCGGAGAGGATACCGATTGAACCACACCCGTCTTCAGGGCCGGGGTGTCACCCTTTGTCAGGATATAGACCGTGCCTGACTGTCTCAATGCGCTGAACATGTCTCTGTCGTTTTTAATTCGTTATGCAAGTCCTGTAAGGAGTTGCAGCGTTCCTGTCGAAGCCTCGTAATAGGCCATATAGATTCCCGTGCCGCTGATGTTGTTCACCGTCACGGCTGCGTTGTCTAAAGTGGTCACCGCCTGGTCGCCGGACGCGGCAGACGAGAACACTACCGGAAGAGTGCCTGTCGTACCGGAAGGAATAGCCTGAGCAAGCCATACGGCGACAAAGCCGCTGAAGTTCCTTGCGAAACGCGCCTCGCTGGTGAAGTTGAACCTCACCCCGGTCGCGGTCACGGTAACGCTTTCGGACTTGACCCTCGGTATTCCGCCTCTGTTGGCCATAAAGTAGAACGGTATCATGATGTCTTGGGTTTATGGGCCGCCTTTCGACGGCCCCGTTGAACATTACAGCCAAGGGCCGTTTCCGATGACACCAGTGCCCGCACCAAGGCCGTTCAGGCCGTTGAGACCGAGAAGGGTGGCCTGGCAAGGCGACAGATAGACTCCGTTCTGAGCCGGAACCACCTGCGTCTGCGGGAGCTTGCACTTGATGCCGTCAATCTCCGACTGCAACGCGGCCACCGCTGCGTTGACCGGATTGACCGCCTGTGCGATGTACTGCCCGATCTGCGCGGTCTGGTTCGCCTGTGAGATCTGGCCGAGAAGGCTCGACCTCTCCTCGCGGAGCGCGTCGATCTTGTTCTGCAACTCGCGCTGCTCCAACTGGCAGAACTTGTCGTTGATGAGAACGCTTTGCTGGTCAATCTTCGAGCCAAGCACGTTGGTCTGCTCTGAGATGGCAATCCTGTTCTCATAGCCCTGCTGGGTGGTCAGAAGGCGGTTGTCGCAGCAGCACTGCGCAAGCTGTCTCTCTATCGAGCAGTTGCCGCTCTGGATGGCGTTGATGATGGCCTGTCCGGACATGCCTACCTGGTTGCCGAGGGACTGGAGCTGTGTCATCACACCATTGATGCTCTGCTGTATCTGGCCGACCGAGCAGTTGAGCGTAGATGCAAGCTGGCTGATGGCGGTGCCGTTGCCGTTGATTGCCTGCATAAGCAAATCCCTGCCGTTGTCCCCGTTGATAAGGGACGCAAGGTCCGCGGTTCCTTGACCGTTGCGTCCGAAGCCGCCCCAGCCGTTGCCGCCCCAAAGGAGGATGATGAAGAAGAACCATATCCAGTTCCCCATGCCGTTGCCCCAGCCTCCGTTGTTGTTCATCATCGCGAGGACATTCGGGTCAACGCCCCTGTTCTGCGCGAGGTTGGCGAGCCATCCCCACATCCCGCTGTTGCCGGAACCGGAGCCGTCGCCGAATACATAAGTTTTTGTCTCCATAACAAAAAAAAAAGATTGTTGAGTTTCGACCGTTATCGGTCTTGCCGCAAACTTACCCATTCGGCCGCCCGTAATTAAGCGGTTCGTTCCCAATCAGTTCTCTAAATTATCCGCATTCGTTCCGTTTCCGTTCCGCCTCGCCTCTACGCGCCTCAGGCACATCTCCAGCCCCGGCGAGTTGTCCGCCCTCGACCGGAACGAGCCTATCATCTTGCGGACCGCGCGCCCGCTGATGTGCAGCCTCTCGGCTATCATCCCCGGATAGTAGCCGCTCCTCCTGAGCGTCACCACGAGCAGGTGCCTCGCGTCCACGATCTCCTCGCTCTTGGACTTCGACATTATGTCGCGTTCCGAAATCCCCGTGACCTCGCACACGTCCGCGAGGACGCGCTCGAATATCTCTGACTTTATCATATTCTAAAAGGTTTTAAATTTACACGTATGTGAACATGCCGCGGCGAACATTGCCCACCGCGGCGAAATGGCCCCACAGGCCTCCATTACACGCTAAAGACGGAGATAGAACCCTCCTGTCACTCCGAGTCCGGCGTTGACCCTGCCGGAAGGGGCTACGAGGACGGACGGCCCGACAGCCACGCCGAAGCCCCACCTTTTCGGCTCGATGGAATATCCCTTCGTTACAATCTTGGTCTGCGGATACACTTTGACATACTCCAGCTCCGTCCGGAACCCGCTTACGCCGATGTCGTAGTTGCCGCCACGGTAGCGGCTGAACACTATCGGCACCTCGACCTCAACCGTGTCGTGGACAAAGACCGTGTCGGAAGGCTGTGCCACCGCGAGCCGCACCGTGTCAACCCTCACCGTCCTGACCTCCGTAACGACAGGCCTGTAATCTATGAGTGTGTCGCGGATGACCAGAGTGTCCACCCGCTCCAACAATGATTGCGTGACGCTCCGCCTTCCGCCAAGGAAGCCAAGCGCCACTGCGAGAAGCAGCGCGGACACGAACAACAAGGTCGTTTTCGGTCGTTTTCGGTCGTTTTCGGTCATTGCCATAAATCTCAATCAAAAAGTCCCCCGCGCCTCCCGGCGGGGAGGACAGAAACAAGAAAACTAAAACAAAGAGTAACACCGCCCCGATTAAGGCCGGGGCGCGGCCAATCGTAGCCCGGCTACGCTCACCGCCTCACGCCTCCGAGCCTATCAGCCCACCGCTCCGTCCAGAAGTGGGTGTAAGGCTTGTACTTTTTCTTCCCGCAAAGGTCGTAGTGGACGGCGGCGTGGCAGAGTGACTGCAAGCCTATCAGCGGAAGGTACAAAGGCCCGAGCATCCTCGACTGCCTGACGTGGCCGAACTCGTGATCCACTGTGTCGTGGCCTGCGAACCAGTTTACCACGACATACTCTCCCAGCGCCACCGCCTTGCCGCTGGCGAGCGAGGATGTCCGCAGATACCTGACCCCGCGGATGAGCTGACGGCTTGATTTCCCCATCGCCTTCCTCTCGTAATACATCCACACCGCCTTCCCGGCGATGTTCTGCGGCAGCTGCCACGCCCACAGAAGAACGTAGGCCGCTTTCTTTAATAAATCTCTCATAATCCGTCAATATTTTAGCGCCAAACGCAAATTAATTGTTAAAAACCGACAACTTACAGAGCCTTGTACTCGCTTGTGGCGTCGAAGCAGGGGCACGCCTTCCTGGCGAAGTCCCTGTGGCCTCTTATCTCCGCGTTCGGGTACCTCGCCTTCAGATCCT
>ERZ1026898.297-NODE-297-length-32659-cov-11.490983_pt1 | contig 32659 bp, 35 predicted proteins | sample MGYA00380178_ERZ1026898 | MGnify/ENA primary metagenome ERZ1026898 (study PRJEB33269, sample SAMEA4719814) | human gut metagenome | biome: human-associated habitat; feature: organic feature; material: feces | place: Cameroon | collected 2013-10 ...
TCGTCGGCAGCGTCAGATGTGTATAAGAGACAGGGACTATAGGGGGGATAGGGAGAGAGGGCTGTATACGCAGAGAGGTATCTATATCGTATGTATGTAACTATACAAAGCAGAGGCAGAGAAAAGCAGAAAATTCATGTGCCCGTGGTGAGAAGTGGGAAAGCGCGTGATACCGTCGATGGTAGGACGGCCTGCTTCCTCCCGGGCCGGGGCAAAAATGCTGTGTCAGACATAGGCCGAGGGTGGGCGGGCCTGCAGCAAAAGAATAAATAGGGAAAGGGCGTGACGGTCATGGCAAAAAATGGGCACCCTCCCAAATATGCGACGGTCGAAGAAATGCAGGACGTCATTGACCGATACTTTGAGGATTGCAAGGGAGAGCCGATCATCGGCGATGACGGCATGCCGATCCTTGACAAATTCGGTCAGCCGTTTGTCATCAACTCGCGCCCGCCGACGGTGACGGGGCTGGCGCTCGCGCTGGGATTTACGAGCCGTCAAGCGCTGCTGAACTATCAGGCGAAGAAAGGGTTTGTTGACACGGTTACGCGCGCAAAGTCCAGAATCGAGGCTTACGCAGAGGAACGCCTCTTCGATCGGGACGGCCAGAGGGGCGCGGAATTTAGCCTGAAATACAATTTCCGGTGGGCAGCGGAAGAGAAAAAACCGGAAGAGGCGGCAGAAAATGTGTGCGGCGTCGCGGAACTTCCTGCGGTGCTGCCGCAGCCTGTGGACGCGGGAGGTGATGACAGTGGCACGTAGCGTCGTATGGACGCCACAGCCGAAACAGGCGTTGTTCATGTCCCGTTGGGAGGACGAAGCGCTGTACGGCGGTGCTGCAGGTTAGGCGGGGGAAAATCCGACGCCCTGGTCATCGAGGCACTGCGGCAGGTGGACGTGCGCTATTATAAGGCGCTGATCCTACGAAAGACCTTCCCTCAGCTCGCCGAGCTGATCGACAAGACACTCAACTATTATCCGCGCATCTATCCGGGCGCGCGATACAACGGCAGCAACCACACATGGACATTTCCGAGCGGGGCAAAGATCATTTTCGGCTCGATGCAGTACGCAAAGGACAAGATCAAGTATCAGGGTCAGGCGTATGACTTTATCGCATTCGACGAGCTGACGCACTTTACATGGGAGGAGTACAGCTATCTTTTCTCCCGCAACCGTCCGAACGGCCCGGGGACGCGGGTGTATATCCGCAGCACGGCAAACCCCGGCGGCATCGGGCACGGCTGGGTCAAGGAGCGCTTTATCACGGCGGCACGACCGATGCAGACGGTGCGGGAAGAGGCGACCGTGCGCTTTCCAGACGGGCACGAAGAAATCCGCATGAAGAGCAGGATCTTCGTGCCGAGCACGGTCTTTGACAACAAGATCCTGCTGCAGAACGACGAAAACTATTTGACACGCCTTGCGGCCATGCCGGAAGCAGAAAAAAATGCGCTGCTTTACGGCGACTGGGATACCTTTTCCGGGCAGGTGTTTACCGAGTGGCGAAACGACAGCGGCCACTACCGCGACCGCATCAACACGCACGTCATCGCGCCGTTCCAGATCCCGCGCGAGTGGCCGGTCTGGTGTGCGATGGACTGGGGATATTCGCGGCCTTTTGCCATCGGCTGGTTTGCGGTCGACGGAGACAGGAGGCTCTACCACATCGGGGAGTACTACGGCTGCACGGGCACGCCGAACGAGGGCGTGAAAATGGAGCCGACAGCGGTAGCGCGGGAGATCAAGCGCATCGAGGCAGAGGATCCGAATCTCAAGGGACGGCACATCTACCGCGTGGGCGACCCCGCGATCTGGGGGACGCAGGGGACGGAGAGCATCGGCTCACTTTTTGAGCGGGAACGCGTCTATTTCGAGCGCGGCGACAATGCGCGCATCGACGGCAAGATGCAGCTGCACCACCGGCTTGCATTTGACGAGCACGGGATCCCGATGCTGTATGTGTTTGACACCTGCAAAAATTTTATCCGCACGGTGCCGAACCTCGTTTACGATGCAAAGCACGTCGAGGACGTGGACACCGAGCAGGAGGATCACATCTACGACATGACGCGCTATGTGTGCATGGAGAATCCCATCGCGGCGCGGAAGAACACGCCGCCGAAGCCGGTCGTCTACGACCCGCTCGACATCAACAAGCAGAGCTACGACAGATATGCGTGGTTCCAACACACCTAAAGGGGGAAGGATATGGCAAACATGAGAAGATACCCGCAGACGCAGCAGCAGGCAGACGCGGCGGGCACGGCGGCAATGCTTGGGGCGAAGGGCGGCGCACCGCTCGTCGGTGCATTCCGGGACAGCGACGTTACGCTTACCAGCGGCGCGGCCATCGGCAGCAAGGAGGTCGGCGAGGCGGTAGAGACGCTGCAGAAGTATCGGCGAGGCAAGAGCAACTTCGAAAACCGCATCATCAGCGAAGAACAATGGTGGAAGCTGCGGCACTGGGAGGACATTCGGCGCGGCACGCAGGACGCGGGGGAAACTCCCGAGCCTGTGAGCGCATGGCTTTTCAACTCCATCACCAACAAGCACGCGGACGCGATGGACAACTACCCCGAGCCGGTGTGCCTGCCGCGCGAACCGAGCGACGAGGAAAGCGCAAAGACGCTCTCGGCGGTGCTGCCGGTCATCATGGAATACAACGAATTTGACAACACCTACAGCGTCGCATGGTGGGAGAAGCTCAAGCACGGCGTCGCGATCTACGGCATTTTCTGGGACAAGGAAAAGGAAAACGGCCTTGGCGACATTGCCATTGAGCGCATTGACCCGCTGAATATCTTCTGGGAACCGGGCGTTGAGGATATCCAGAAGAGCAGAAACGTGTTTACCGTGTCGCTCGTCGATGAGGATATTCTCGAAGAGGAATACCCGCAGTTCGCGGGCAAGATCGGCGGCAGCAGCGTGTCGCTTGCAAAGTATGAGTATGACGATTCCATCGACACGAGCGGCAAGGTTGCCGTGGTGGACTGGTATTACCGCAAAAAGGCCGTGAACGGGCGCATGGTGCTGCATTACGCCAAGTTTATTGACGAGGAGCACATCATCTACGCAAGCGAAAACGACCCGGAGTGCGCCGAGGACGGCTTTTACGCGGACGGGGAATATCCGTTTGTGTTTGACACGCTCTTTCCGGAGAAGGGCTCACCCGCAGGCTTCGGCTATACGGCCATCGCCAAGGATCCGCAGCTATACATCGACAAACTGTGGGGGAATATCCTCGAAACGTCGATGATGGGAAGCAAACGTCGGTATTTCGCAAGCGAGAGTTTGAACATCAATGAGCAGGAGTTTCTCGACTGGCGAAAGCCCATTATCCATGTGTCGGGCGAGATCAACGACAACCGCCTGCGCGAGGTGGTGACGCGCCCGCTCGATTCCATTTACGCGAACATCGTGCAGATGAAGATCGACGAAATGAAGGAAACGAGCGCAAACCGCGACGTTTCCAATGGCGGCACGTCCTCCGGCGCGACAGCTGCTGCGGCGATCAGCGCATTGCAGGAAGCGGGCAACAAGGCGAGCCGTGACATGATCGCCGGCGGCTACCGCGCGCAGACAAAGATCGTGCGCATGTGTATTGAGCGCATGCGGCAGTTCTACGACGCGACGAGATCCTTCCGCATCACGAATGAGATGCCCTACGAGTACGCGCAAATCGGCGTAAACGAGCTGGGCGATCAGGTGACGGGCGTGGACAGCCTCGGCAATGAGCTGTTCCGTAGGCCGGTCTTTGACATCAAGATCAAGGCGCAGAAAAAGAATCCGTTCTCCCGCGCAGAGCAGAACGAGCGAGCGAAAGAGCTGTATTCGCTCGGGTTCTTCTCCCCTGACAGAGCGCAGGAGAGCATGATCGCGCTCGACATGATGGATTTTGAGGGCATCGACAAGATCAAGAGCCAGGTCAACGAGGGCGCGACGCTGTACAACGTGGTGCAGCAGCAGAGCGAGCAGCTGCAAAAGGCGCTTGCGGTCATCGGTCAGCTCACGGGGCAGGATATGGGCCTTGGCGCTGCCGCTCCCGGCGCGGCGCAGGGCGGCGGCACATCGCAGCCGACGGGCAGCAGCGGCGGCATCGAGAGCAGAAACGCGGACGCGCAAGGGGCAAAGACCCCCTACATGCAAAAGCTCGCCGAGCGCAGCAAGCCCAACATGGAAACCGGCAGCAGCGCTGCCATGCCCGGTATGTAAGGCATGACGCGGGCAAAAATCCAGTGCGGGGCAGGGCACTACTGCATCATCTGCGAGGGGCATTCCGCTGATACGGCCTGCTGCAACTACATCACGGGCGTGCTGTACGCTTTCGGCGGCTATGTCAAAAGCCGGGAGGCGGCGGGGAAGTGCAAGGTCGAGCGCTTCGAGATCGATGAGGGATCGCCGCGCTTTGCCGTCTGCTGTTGGGGAGATGACCGCATCGAGGCGGCGTTCCTCGCGGCCTGCATCGGGCTCAAACAGCTGGAAAACACGAGGCCGGACGCAATTTCGGTGCAGGTGGAAGAAAAATAAAAATATTTTTTTCAATCCGTGGTGAGAAGGGGAGAGTGCGTGTGCTACGCTGAGAGCGAGCGGGGGCATTCTCTCCTTTCACTCGCAGCGGGGGCTGCGGCGGTTCTCTTCATCTTTCCGCCGCACTCGCGCGCTGCGGGGGCGGATTGGGGAGATCCTGCTCGGCTTACACGGGGAGCCAAATGCCCGCGATTTGATCATGCAGGAGGGAATGAGATGAACCTCAACACCATGCCTTTCGTTATCCTGAGCCTCTTTGACGGCGGCGCTGCCGCTGCGGGAGCCGCTGCCGGTGCATCGGGCGGCGCAGAGGGAGCGGCAGGCGCACAGGGCGATACCACAAATGCAAGCCCTTCTCCCACCCGGAAGGGCAAATCGGGCGAATACGCCAACGTTGTTTTCGGCAAGCAGGAGACACCTGACAATACGGGGGCCTCTTCTGGCGAGCCGAAGGGCGAGGGCGCGAAGATGCAGCAGCACGACGCCGGGGCTGCGAAAGGCGGCGAGGGAGACCTCAAAAAGGAGTTCCTCGATCTCGTAAACGGCAAGTACAAGGACGTCTATACCGCGGAGACGCAGCGCATCATCAACCGCAGATTCGGCGAGGAAAAGGCCAAGGATCAGAAGATTGCGGACGCACAGCCGATCATCGACGCGCTGATGCGCCACTACGGCGTGACGGACGGCGACATGAGCAAGCTGCGCGCCGCATTTGACGGTGACGATGCACTCGGCACGGTGCTCTACGAGCAGGAAGCCGAGAGTATGGGTATGAGCGTGGAGCAGTACCGCCGGTATATGCAGATGCAGCAGGAGAACGAAGCCCTCAAGCAGCAGGAAGAGGCGAGACAGCGCCAGCAGAAAGCCGATGAGACCTATAACGACTGGATCCGTCAGGCAAGCGAGCTGGTGGGCACGGCGGAAGCTCCGGGTGACTATCCCGACTTCGATCTGCGGCGAGAGGTGGCGGAGAATCCGCGCTTTATCGCCATGCTGCGCGCGGGCGTTCCTGTGCGCGATGCCTATGAGGTGTCTCATTTGGGCGACATTCAGGCGCGCAACGCGGCGAAAGCCGCTGCCGAGATGGAAAAGCGCGTGATGGACAATGTTCGCGCCAAGGGCATGAGACCCAACGAGAACGGAACAACCTCCCAGCCGGGGGTCATCGTCAAGAATGACCCAAGCAAATTCACGAAAGCCGACCGCGCAGAGATCGCAAGGCGCGTGCGGCGCGGCGAGCGCATCGTGCTGTGATGCCCGCCGAAGAATACCGACTGAACGAAGGGAGAACAACAAGCTATGAAGCTGAACGACATTTACATTCTGCCGGTCGTGCTGAACCTTTTTGAGGGTCAGACGAACGTGACCACCGACGCCGGCCTTTCCGGCGAGATGAAAACCTACTACTGCGACACCCTGATCGACAACGCAGAACCCGAGCTGGTGCATGACCGCTTCGCGCAGAAGCGCAACATTCCCAAGGGCAAGGGCAAGGAGATCGAGTTCCGCAAGTATGACCCGCTGCCCAAGGCGCTCACGCCCATCACCGAAGGTGTGACCCCCAAGGGCCGCAAGCTGTCCATGACCACGCTGACGGCGCAGGTCGACCAGTACGGCGATTTCGTGGAGATCTCTGATATCCTTGAGCTCACCGCCATCGACAACAACCTGCAGGAAGCCACGGTGCTGCTCGGCTCTCAGGCAGGCCGCACGCTGGACACCATCACCCGCGAGGTCATCAACGGCGGTTCGAACGTCCAGTACGGCGAGGGTCAGGTGACGGGCCGTCATCTGCTCGTTGGCGGCGAGGCAACGGGCAACCACTATTTCACGGTGCGTGCCGTCCGCAAGGCGGTTCGTTTCCTGAAAACCATGAACACGCCGCGCTATGAGGGCAGCTACTGGGCGATCATTCACCCGGACTGCTCCTACGACATTCAGGACGATCCCGATTGGAAGCGCCCCCACGAGTACAAGGACACCGCCAACATCTATGACGATGAGATCGGCAAGATTGCGGGCGTCCGCTTCGTGGAGACCACCGAGGCAAAGGTATTCCACGCCGAAAACCTCACCGAGGGTGCGCGTGAGCTCAAGGTAAAGAGCGCAAGCGGCAAGACCATCACCGTCAACGAGACCATCACGGCGGGCGACGCCGCGAAGCTCGCGGGCCGCATGGTTATCATCGGCAGCGAGGTCCTTGAGATCGAGAGCGCCGCGGCTGCGGCTGCGGGCAGCGCAACGATCACGCTGAAAGACGCTCCTGCCACTTCCCCGGCGGCATCGACCGTCGTTTATCCCGGCGAAGCTGGCGCGAAGGGCCGCAACGTCTACTCCACCCTCATCATGGGCGCAGAGGCTTACGGCACGACCGAGCTGACCGGCGGCGGTCTTGAGCACATCGTCAAGCCGCTCGGCTCTGCCGGTACGGCTGACCCGCTGAACCAGCGCGCAACCGTCGGCTGGAAAGCCACCAAGGTCGCCGAACGTCTGGTTGAGGCGTATATGATCCGCGTGGAGACCACTTCCACGTTTGACGAGACCCCGCTGACCTAACCACCAAGGGGGGGCGGCTGCTGATGCCGCCCCCACTAATGAAACGGAGGGAAACCCGATGAGCGAAGCAAAGATCAATCCGGCTGCTGATGCCGCCCGCGCAGGAGAGGAATACGTCAGCGTCCGCCTGTTCAAGGACAACGGCAAATACAAAGACGACCTGCTGGTGTGCGTGAACGGCGAATCGTGCCTGATCCGACGCGGTGTGACCGTGCAGATCAAGAGAAAGTTCCTGTGGGCGATCCAGAACCAGATGAAACAGGACGCCTCGACCGCAAACCTCATTCAGTCGATGAGCAGCGACTACGAGGACAGCGCGAAAGCGCACAACGTATAAGTAAATACTCCGCGAAACACAAAAATGAGTTGCGACACGGCGCAGCAAGGGACGAAAAAAGTCGCTCTTGCTGCGCCGTTTCTCATAAGAGAGGTGACGAGATGATCGAAGAAAAGGCATACGTAATGCAGGAGATCAACCTCGGGCGTCAGGGAGAAAACAAGGCGCGCAGGGTGAGCTTCGACATTGCAGACAAATGGCGAGAGACCTACGGCGCGGGCGGCGCATTCGGCCTGATCGTGCAGCGAGAGGGCGACGCGGTGCCGTATCCCGTAACGCTCAGCGAAGAGGGCGGCGTGCTCTTCTGGACGGTGAGCAATACGGACACGCACGTGCCCGGAGAAGGCCGCGCGGAGCTGCGCTACACGATGGGAGATGTAATCGCCAAAAGCCAGATTTACAAGACGCGCGTGCGCGCGGCGATGGGAGAAAGCGCAGAGACCCCGCCGCCGGCGTATCAAAGCTGGGTGGACGAGGTGCTCAAGGCCGGGGCGAGCGCGGAGACGGCGGTCTCCAAGATGCCCTACGTGGACAGCACAACCGGACACTGGTTCAAGTGGGACGCGGCAGCGGGAGCATTCGCTGACACCGGCGTTGCCGCGACCGGCCCGAAGGGCGATACCGGTCCCAAGGGAGACAAGGGCGCACAGGGGCCGAAAGGCGACACCGGTGCGATGGGGCCGCAGGGCCCCAAAGGTGAAACCGGCCCTAAAGGAGAAAAAGGTGAGACCGGACCGACCGGACCGACTGGCCCCGAAGGCCCGCGTGGCCCGCAGGGACTCAAAGGAGACACCGGCGATCAGGGCCCGCAAGGCAAGCAGGGCCCCGCAGGCCCCAAGGGGGAGACCGGCGCAACGGGTGCAACCGGCGCACGCGGCGAGAAAGGCGACACCGGCGAAACCGGACCCATCGGCCCGCAAGGCCCGCGCGGCGAGCAGGGTATTCAAGGAGAGCAGGGGCCGCGCGGTGAGACCGGCAAGGGCCTCACGGTACTGAGCTACTACGAGAGCAAAGCCGCGCTGGACGCGGAGCAGAAGGCGACGGCAAAGGCGGGCGATGCATACGGCGTGGGCACGGAAGAGCCATACGACATCTATATTTTCGACGGCAACACCGGCGAATTCGTCAACAACGGCCCCTTACAGGGCGCGAAGGGTGAGACCGGCGAGCGCGGCCCGCAGGGCATTCAGGGCCCGAAGGGAGACCCCGGCAAGGACGGCGCAAAGGGTGAGGACGGCCTACCCGGGAAAGACGGCGCAGACGGTGCGCCGGGTAAGGACGGGACAAACGGGCGCGACGGCGTGACGTTTACGCCGAGTATGAGCGCGGCGGGCGATCTCTCGTGGTCGAACGACGGCGGCAAGGCGAATCCTGAGACCGTGAATCTCAAAGGCCCGAAGGGCGACACGGGCGCGAAAGGCGAACCCGGCGCAAAGGGCGATCCCGGCGAGAAGGGCGCGGACGGCGCTCCCGGCAAAGACGGAGCCAAGGGAGACAAGGGAGACACAGGCGCGCAGGGCCCGCAGGGCTTGCAGGGGCCGAAGGGCGAGACCGGACTGCAAGGTCCGATTGGCCCACGGGGACCGAAGGGCGACAAAGGCGACACCGGCCCCGCAGGCCCCGTCAACGTCCCCACCACTACCGCCCTCATCAAGGGCGACGGCTCGGGCGGACTGGCGGCGGCGACGCGCGGCAGCGACTACATCGCAAGCGGCAACATTGTCAAGCAGACGCTCGTGGCATCGGAGAGCACCCCCACGGAGAACTATGCGATCAACTGGGTGTACGGCTAAGGAGGTGCTGAGATGGCAAATGTACAACTCGGCAGTAAAGCTATCGGTAGTATCGTCAAACTAAAAGTAAACGGTACGGCAACAGAATTCATCGTCGTTCATCAGGGCAAGCCAAGTTCCATTTACGACGAATCCTGCAACGGCACTTGGCTGCTGATGAAGGACATCTACGAGAACCGGCAGTGGCACAGCTCTAATGTGAACAAGCTGGAAAGCAGTACTATTCACAGCTACCTGAATAGCACATTCCTGAACCTGTTTGAGAACAATATTAGGGACGCGATCAAGCAGATCAAAATCCCGTACCGAAAGGGAGGTGGCTCCGGCGGCTCGGATCAGAGCGGCGCGAACGGGCTGTCCGCGAAGATCTTTCTGCTGTCGGGTTACGAAGTAGGCTGGACGACCAGCGACATCAGATACCTTCCGGTGGACGGCGCGAAGCTGGACTACTTTGAATCTGGGGACGGCACGTCCGCCAGCAATAAGCGTATTGCGACACGTAACGGCGTTGCCGTCCGCTGGTGGCTCCGCTCCCCACAAACCAACAACTTGTATTCCGTGAATCTAGTCGACTCCGACGGCCAAAGCTATAGCTTAAACGCACCCAACTCGTACGGCATCCGCCCCGCTTTGGTTCTTCCGTCCGACGCCCTCGTCGACGATAGCGGCAACGTCACACCGCCGGTTGACCTCACCGCGCACAAGACGCTTATCAACGGCACGGCCTACACCGTGCAGGGCGGCAGATGCCTTGTCAACGGCACGGCCTACGACATCAAAAAAGGCAGGACGCTTATCGGCGGCACGGGGTATGACATCACGTTTGCGCCGCCCTACGATCCTGCTTTTGCCAGCAACACATGGGAGCAGATCATCGAGGCGTGCCACAACAACGCGGTGCCGGACACGTGGAAGGTGGCAGACCAGAAGCCCATGACCATCAACGGCGTGGACTACCTGATCGACATCATCGGCAAGAACCACGACGATTACTCAGACGGCTCGGGCAAGGCTCCGCTGACGTTCCAGATGCATGACTGCTACGTGGTCTCAAAGCAGATGAACAGCTCCAACACCAACAAAGGCGGCTGGACGAGCTGCGTCATGCGGCAGACGCACCTACCCGCTATTCTGTCCTTGATGCCTACGGAGGTACAGAACGGTATCCGCGAGGTGAACAAGCTGACGTCGGCAGGTCTCCAGAGCGACACCATCAACACCACGGCGGACAAACTGTTTCTACTGAGCGAGATCGAGATTTTCGGCCGCGTCAGCTACTCCAAGAGCGGCGAGGGCACGCAGTACGACTACTACAAGGCGGGCAACAGCAAGATAAAGAAATACAACGGCAGCGCGTACAACTGGTTGGAGCGCTCTCCGAGGGGCACAAACTCCGAGCATTTCTGCTGCGTCCACGTAAAAGGCAGCCCCGCCTACAGCTATGCGAGCGTAGCCTTTGGCGTGGCCTTCGCCTTCTGTTTCTAAAGAAAGGACTGATTATTTATGGCAATCTATATCAAAGTCAACAACACGGAATACCCCGCAGCGGTCAACGGCGTGAACAACGACCGCACGTGGGACGGGCGCGACACCAAGACCGTCACGCTCACCACGACTGCGGCGGAAGCGGCGGCACTGCTGCCCGACAATACGCCGTGGAGCATCGTGCAGCGCGACATGGTGGACAAGCTCGACGCGGAGGGCAATCCCACGGGCGCGACCGAGGAGGTCGTCAACGAGTGGGACAACAGCGCGTACAGCCTGTCGGGCGACATCACCGACCACCGCGACGGAAGGGTGTCCATCAAGATGGGCAAGCCCACGGAGACCGAAACGCTGCGGGCGCAGCTCGCGGAGATCGAGGAGGCATACGATGCAAACTGAGAAGCTGAACGCCATCAAGGGCGCGATCAAGGACGGCAAAATGGTGCAAGCCGCGGGCGGCATCGCTATCACCACTGAGCAAAGCGACAAGCTGGGTTACGATTGGAAGGTCTACACGGTCAACGACATGGCCGTGCGCAAGGAGTATGTGGCGCAGGAAAACCCTGTCGGCACGAAGGACAATCCCATTGTATACACCGAGGGCGTGCCGCTCATCAACAACGCCTATTACCGTAAGGACGGGAAAATCTACGTCTGGATGGGCGAGTGGGTAGAGTGGGAGTACGAGGGCACGCAGGACGACCCCATTCCTGCGGCGGCAGGCATGGAGTACGAATACGGAAGGTACTACCTCGACCCCAGCGACGGCAAGACATATCACTGCGAGCGCATGGGCGAAAAGGACGGCGGCAAGATCACGCTTGACGCGCTGCCGCATGAGCTGGCGGGCAGCTATTTCAAGGCGGTGAGCGCATGAGACTGCTGAAAGCGATCCGCGACGCAGACGCGCTGCGCCCGAACAAGATGAGCACGCCGCGCAAGGCAGAGGTGCTCATGGAGCTGGAAGCCCGCTTTGCCGAGATGATGGGGGTAGACGCCCCCACCCTCTCGGTGAACACCGAGGACGACACGGCAAGCGTGGAGGACTTCGAGCTGCTGATGCCGGACGGGCACTGCGAATGCTACTGCCTGTATCTGGCAGCGGCGCTCGACGCCTACAATCAGGACAGCGCGCTCTACGCCAACGACTACGCCATCGCAAACCGGGCAGTTGAGAACGCCATGGCATGGTGGAGAAGAAACAACCGGAAAGCGAGCCTCGGCAACTGGAAGGTGTGATTTGAATGCCAACGACATTTCAGCTGGTGGAAACCACCTTCCCGAACGGGGAAGGAAAGAACACGCAGGAGCAGATCGAGGGGATCTATGACTACCTCTTTGTACTGCTGGAACAACTGCGCTACACGCTTTTCAATCTGGACGACAGCAACGTCAACCCCAATGCGATGAGCGACTTTATCAAGAATATCCGCGAACCGATCTATGCCAAGATAGAGGACACAAACAAGAACGTGAACGAGCTGAGCATCACGGCTCAGGGTATGAGCGCGCGTATCAGCAATGCCGAGGGGGACATTACCCGACTTGGCGCGAGAGCGGACGGCCTTGCCGCGCGGATCAGCAGTGCCGAGGGGAACATCACGCAGCTGAGCGCGACGGCGAATGGGCTGAGCGCGCGCATCAGCAGCAACGAGGGCAGCATCACGAACCTGACAGCGGACGTAAACGGCATTCGCACGCAGGTGAGCGGGAAGATCGGAACATCGGAGGCGCAGACGCTCATCGACCAGAGCCTTGACGGGATCACGCTCTCGGCAACGAGCGGAAAGAGCGGGACGGTCTTCAAGCTCAAATACAACGGCGCGGTGCTGGCAAGCACCGGCTCGGTCGACCTCTACGTGGACGCGGTCAACGTGTACGGCACGCTGACGGCGAAAAAACTGCAAGGCAGCACGATCGACATTCTGGACGACAAGGGGAACGACTGCGGAACCATCTTTTCAACCTATGCAAGCTCGGCAGACACGAAGATAGAGATCGACTCGGACGCGATCGAGCTCGGCGGAAACGACGGCAGCGTGTTCATTGGCTCTGTATGGGATCGGAGTACAAGGTCATACTCCGCCTCTATCGAGGTGGACGGATACTCGCAGGAGGTGCAGATCAAGGGCGACGTCATTCCGAACGCGAACGCGCTCTATAACCTCGGCAGCCGAAATTTCGTTTGGGACGCGATCTATTGCAGCACGAGCTCGCTATCCACCTCGGACAGGAACAAGAAAAACAGCATCGAGGCGCTGCCGGAGAAGTACGTGCGCATGTTCGAGCGCATCGAGCCGAAGCGCTACAAGCTCAACAGCGGCACGAGCGGGCGCTTCCACACCGGATTCATCGCGCAGGAGGTAGAGGACGCCATGCGCGCGTGCGGCATTGACTCGCAGGAATTCGCAGGCTGGGCCGCTGCCAAACGCGAGGACGGCAGCGAAACATATTTCCTGCGGTACGGCGAATTCATTCCGATCCTGTGGGCGAAGGTACGCGAGCAGGAGAAGAGGCTAAAACGATTGGAGGGAACGACATGAACGAGAAGATCAAGCAGGAAGCGGCGCACGCGATGCGGCTCATCAGCATGCTGAACGTGAACGGTGAGGCGGTGGACGTGGTTGCGGCGGCGCGGCAGGCGCTGCGCAACATCGTGACGATCTGCGACGCGACAGAGCCGCCGACGGGAGAGAAGGGCGACGCGCCGGACGAAGTGAAAGGAGCGGCCAAAAATGAGACTGCCTGAGATCACAGCCTACGCCAACCGGCGCATGCAGCAGGAGAAATTCGGCGGGATCAACCACACATTCGGCGCGGTAGGCGGCGAGCTGTACGACATGAGCAATCTGTCGGCGCGGTTCTTCCCGCTGCTCGCGCCGCGCGCGAGACGCTACACCGTACGCTCCGGCATGGGAAAGGCAAACGGCATTTTCAGCGCGGGCAAGCTCTACGAGGTATACGGGACGAAGCTCTACATCGACGGCGTGCAGAAGGGAAGCGTTCAGGACAGCGAAAAAACTTTTTGCGCGCTCGGGGAGCGCGTGCTCATCTTCCCGGACAAAATCGTCTGTGAGAAGGACGGAACGATCAAGCCGATGGAGGCAAGCTACAGCGCGGCCGGGCTTACCTTTGGAGACGGGACGTATGCCGACGAAAAGGCGGCGGCAAACAGCATCACGACGACCGGCGCGGCGTTCCCGTTCAATGTAGGCGACGCGGTGACGATCTCGGGCTGCACGAAGATGCCGTACAACAACCGCACGCCCGTTATCCGGGAGATCAGCGCGGACAAAAAGACGCTGCGCTTTTATGAGAACACATTCCGCCTGCCGGACGGGCAGACGAGCATCACGGAAACGGGCACGGTGACGATCAAGCGGACGGTTCCCGACATGGATTTTGTCTGCACGAACGAAAATCGCGTATGGGGCTGCAAGGGCGACAGCATCTATGCAAGCAAGCTCGGCGACCCCTACAACTGGAACGTTTTTGAGAATCTGGCCACAAGCTCGTTCAACGTGGAAAGCGGCACGGCGGGGGCATTCACGGCCTGCGTCAGCTATCTCGGCTACCCGTGCTTTTTCAAAGAGGACAAGATCTTCAAGATGTACGGCACGATCCCGACCAACTTCCAGCTCATGTCAAGCGCGGTGCTCGGCGTGCAGAAGGGCAGCGCAAAGAGCCTTGCCATTGCAGGAGAAACGCTCTACTACCTTTCCAAAGTGGGCGTGATGGCATACGGCGGCGGCATGCCGCGCTGCATTTCGCGCGTGCTGGGGGACGAGATGCGATTTACGCGAGGCGTGGGCGGCAGCGACGGGCTCAACTACTACGCAAGCCTCAAAACCGTGGCAGGGACGACGCTCTACTCCTACAACACGGAAAACGGGACGTGGCACAAGGAAGATGCGCTCCCCGTGGTGCAAATGGCCTACCACGGCGGTATCATGGCCTTAGTAGACGGCGGGTGCGTGCTGCTCGGAAGTCCCGCAGACATTCCCGCAGGCGCGACGCGCGAGGGCGCGGTTGCAAGCGTTGCCGAATTTGCCGACTATGACGGCGGATCGTTCGACGCGAAGCATGTGCAGCGCGTGCGGGCGAGGCTGGAAGCAGAGAGCGGCACGAGCGTGCGTTTCCTCGTCCGATTTGACAACGGAGAATGGGAAGAGGTCGACCGCTGCGGGGCGCAGGAAAAGGGCGTATTCACGCTCGACTGCCCGATCCGCCGCTGCGACCATTTCAAGCTCAAGATCAAAGCAGAGGGAGAATACCGGCTCTATGCGCTCGAATACGAATACGTGACGGGCGGGAGAAAGTGAGGGGAACCGATGGCAGATTTCAAGCATAAAAACACCGACCTGAGCCTGATTACCGATCAGAACGACCTTGATCTCATCAGGCAGTATACCGAAAACTACGACAGGGCATACGCTGCGGGCGACAAGGCAGGCCAGCAGGCGGCGCACGACGCGGCGGAGAAGATCCGCGCGAAGTACGACTATTCCGGCGGCACGGACGGCAGCGACTACATCAAACTCGGCAGCGGTGAAACGCTGCGGCAGCCGAGCGCGCCGAAAGCCGACACAAGCTGGCTCGACAAGCTGGGCGAGAGCAGCTACAACTACGACGCCGACGGCAAGATCAGCGCGGCGCTGGACGCGATGCTCAACCGCAAGCCGTTTTCCTACGACGCGGCGAGCGACCCGCTCTATCAGCAGTACCGCAAGCAGTATACGCGCGAGGCAGACCGCAGCGCGGAGGACGTGCTCGGCAAGGCGGCGGTGATGACCGGCGGCATGCCGTCCACGGCGGCGGTCACGGCAAGCCAGCAGGCGAGCGACTACCAGATGAGCCAGATGACCGACAAGATCCCCGAGCTGCAGCAGCTTGCCTACGGCATGTATATGGACGGCATCAACCTCGACCGGCAGAACCTCAACACGCTCATCGGCCTTGAGGACAACAACTACAGCCGTTGGCTCAGCAACCGGGACTATCTCTATCAGCTCGCGCGCGATCAGGTGGGCGATCAGCAGTACGCCGACAGCCTTGCCTATCAGAAGGAGCAGGACAAGCTCAAGTACGACTACCAGAAAGAGCGCGACTCCATCGAGGACGCACGCTATGACGCGGAATGGCAGTATAAATTGCAGCAGGCCGCGTTGCAGGCGGCGCAAAAAGCAAGCGGCGGCAGTAGAAGCTCCGGCGGGTCGAGAGGCTATTCCGGCGGCACGATGGACTACGAAGGCCTGTTTGCTGCGGCGCTGGCAAGCGGCAATCCGAAGAGCTGGCTTGCGCAGAAGGCCAACTACCAGAAGTACGGATTCACGTCATCGAGCGGGCTATATTCCGACTACGAAAACTGGCTGGAAGGGCAGAACGGCGGAAGTTCAAGTGGAGGCTATAATTCGAGCAATTTCAATGCGGCTATGGGCAGTCTGCGCACGATGCTTGCGCAGGGGCGTACCGATTATGCTGTCGGAGGTATTGATTCTTTCTGGGATAAGCTGAGCGACGAGCAGAAGGCGCGCGTGCAGAAGATGCTGAACGAATACGGGCTGACTTACACGGAGGGCTGATATGGGAAAGCTGGTAGCACTGAACACCAATAACGAAGAGAAGAAATTAAAGACCGAGCAGCCAATTGCGACCACTGTTGCGCAGGGGCAGCGCGGGAAATTGATGCAGACCGGGAACGCGAGCGCCCCGGTCTCTTCTCCACCTACAGTATATCGCACGAGCCCAGTGAAGACGAAGCCAGTGACGCAGCAAAATGTAGTGATGCCGAAGATGCCCGCGCAGAGCGGCGCAAGCCCGATGTTCCGGCAGCAGACCGTTGTCACGCCCAAGTGGCAAAGCCCCATCATGCAGGGGCTCAACAACGGCGCCTTGCAGCAGCAGAACGCAAAGCCGTACCAGAGCAAGGAAGCCCTTGCACAGCATGTGAAGGACGTGAAGCCGCAGACGGTCGCGCAGCGCGTTGGGAACGCGGCAAAGGGCGCGGCAAAGACCTACGGCTCGGGATTCGTCAACGCTGTGGGCATGAAGCAGGTAGGCGTCGGATTGCAGCAGCGCGAGGAAGCCGAGAAAGAAATTGCGTTGTGGGATCAGGACATCAAGGCGCAGCGCGCCGTGCTGGCAGACCCGAGCAGCACGGCATCTGAGCGCGACACGGCGCGCAACGTCATCACGGCGCTGGAAGCGAAAAAAGCCGCATACCTGCAGGCATACGGCGAGGGCGGCGAGGTCGAGCGCGCGGCGGGCAACATCTACAAAACCGCCGACCGTCTTGCCGACAGCGGCACAAAGGACATCAGCAAGGCAAAGCGCGATCTTGGCGGCGCGGGGCGGCTTGCAGTCGACGTCGGCGTTGCGGGCGCGCAGATGGGAATGGACGCGGCTCTCGGCCTTCTGACGGGCGGCAGCGCACTCCCTGCGATGTTTGTCCGCAGCACGGGCGGAAGCGCGCAGGAAGCGCGCAGACAGGGCGCGACGCACGAGCAGCAGGTCAACTATGGCTTTGCCAGCGGCGCGCTGAGCGTAGCGACCGAGAAGATCGGCAACGCGGCGGGGCCGTTCCGCAAGATGTTCGGCAAGGGCTTCTTAGATGACGTCATTGAGCGCACGATGGGCAACCTTACGAAAAGCGCTGCGGGAAAGCTCGTGCTCTCGTTCCTTGAAGAGGGCGGCGAGGAAGTGCTTGAGGATCTTGTTCAGCCTGCGCTGCAAATGATCTACAACGGCAAGACGCTCGGCGGGAGCTACAGCGAGCTGGAAGCGGCGGAAGTGCTGAATGACTTCCTTGTCGGCGGCATTCTCGGTGGGCTTGGCGGCGGCGTGGAAGCGCTCACAAACCGCGGCTATTACGACAGCCACACGGAGCTGCCGCAGGGGCAGCGCGGGAGTGATGCGGAGGTCGTGAACGGCATTGCAAACCGCCTTTTCTCCCTCTACGACGATATGATCGGTGAGAACGGGCGAAAGGCGATTCGCGGCTCGTACAAGGAGGGCAAGGACACGGCGGAGCACGTCGCGGACTTCCTGCCCGCCTACAACGCGGGCAAGGAGGGCAAGCCGAACCCCAACGAGACGAGCGAGACCGCTTACGCGGGGTATATCGCAGGGCAGAACGACGCGAAGGCAGAGGCGCGCAAAAAGACCTTTGCGCAGGAAAACGAGCGCGGCAGCGGCCTTGTCTACGACGAATACGTTGCCCGCGAGATGAACAGCACGACGGCGGACGAGATCAACACCGTTGCAAAGGCGCTCGGCGTGCGCGTGCGCATGGCTGACGAGGTGCGCGGCGGCACGGCTAACGGCGTCATCGAGGGCAGCGAGATCCGCATTGCAAAGGACGCGCAGGATCCCGTGATGCAGGTCGTCGGCCATGAGTGGACGCACAGGGTACAGGATCTTGCACCCGAGCAGTACACGGCGTTCCGAAACGCCATCATGGAAAACGGCGATGTTGCCGAGGCGGCGAAGATCCTGCACGAGCAGTACAACCGCAAGGGCGTGGAGATCAGCATGGAGCAGGCGATGGACGAGGCTGCGGCAAACTACGCGGGCGAGATGATCGCCAACACGGACGTGCTGAACGAGTTTATCCGCAGGCACAGCGAAGACCGCACGCTGCTTGAAAAGCTGCGCGACGCGATCCGCGAGATCGTGGGCAAGCTGACGGGCAAGGCGAAACAGCAGGCACAGACGGCGGAAGGCATGCTGCAGCAGGCGTTCGAGGCAGCGGCGCAGAACAGCAAAAATGCCGCCACAGAGGGCGGCGTGCGCTTCGACTTGAAGGGGAAGAACAAAGACGGCATTGAGGTCTACGAAACCAGCGGTGGCACGATGGCCTTAACGTGGGACGACCGAAGGGCAAAGTACCTTGACGATCTCAAGAATGAGTACCGCGGTAAGACTGCAAGGTTCGAGCGGAACGGGCATACATACTATGCGAAATTCGACCCCAATAGTATTCGAAAGCCTATTTATGGAGATTCGAGGGCGAGCGGCAACGGCGTAAAAGCGCTTACAAAAGCAGGCGCAGACGGTGACGTGTTCAACCTTTTGGAAAATTCGAAGTACACGGGAAGCAAGCCAAACACGAAAACGCATACGAGCGCGGACTATTTTGACTATTTTGTCAAGACCGTCCAAATTGATGGGAAAGTGTTTGACTTGGTGGCGGACGTTGAAAAAGAAATTGGGGCCAGCGGTGGATATATTTACACGTTGGCGCTGAGGGACAATAAAAATATAAAGGCATCTCCTGCTCTCGGTACACCCGAAATGGGGCCGGTAAAAAGTGCAGGAAATGCCTCTGAAAATAGTGTACTCCAAAATGAGGGGAATGTCAAGCGCTATTCGCTGAAAGAGTACACCGACGAAGAGAAGAAGCAGCACCGCAAAGACGCGGACGAGTATTTCGGGCATACCTATAAGTGGTCGGAGACCGGCTACATTATGACGAACGGGAAGAAGCTCGACTTCTCCGGCAGACATGAAGGAGGACCCGGCGGATACCGCACGGTCGACCATCGAGATATCCGAGACGCGCTGGGCGATGACTACGGCGGCAGCGATTATAGCGGCAGCATGGTCCAGTTTATGAGCGAGGGAAATATCCGCATTTCGCCGGAAAGCGGCGGCATCAACCTCTCTGTCATGCCGACGAAAAATCAGCTTGATTCTCTCTCCGATTTCATCAGCCACAACCGCGGCGAGGTCATTCTCGACCTCGACACGCCCGACGGGCAGACGGTATCGAGCACGGAATACCCGCGCGGCACGCACGCGAACAAGGTGCTCGCTGATATCAAGGCCTACTTTGAAGACGGCACGACGCCACAGGTATCGAGCCTTGCACAGTTCCTCTCCCTCAAGGGCACGGAGAATGCGCAGGAGATCGCGGCGCTCAAGCGCGAGAACGAGACCTTGCGCGAGCGCGTGGACTACTGGAAGGGCCAGACGCGCCGCAGCGACGGCGTGCGCACCGACAGCAAGAGCGTGGAAAAGGCGGCGAAGGAGCTGACGCGCCGCTACGGGGCGGAGATTGAGGGCAGCGAGATCGCAGGTGACCTTGCAAACCTCTACGACTACATTGCGCGCGGCGGCGATGAGACTGGCGAGCTGACCTACACCGAGGCGAGAAGCCGCGCGGACGCCATTGCCCAGCGTATCGCCGAAAGTACTATTACGAAGGATGACGAGGGATACCGAGAATACAGCGAGCTGCGCAAGTATCTCAAGGATACGAAGATCACCCTATCTGCCGAGGACGCGGCGGCGATCACGGACTATGCCGACTTCCGACGTGGGCTTTTCGGCAAGGTGAACCTCGGGAAGGGCGAGCGCACGAACGTTGACCAGGTATATTCCGTGCTGGCGGAAAGCTATCCCGAGTTTTTCAGCGAGACGCGCGAGGACAATGTGGGCGACCAGATCGCACGCATTGCGGACGTGGCGAACGAGCTGTACAGCGTCAGCGAGTATAACCCCTTTGAGGGCTATATGGGGCAGGCGATCGGCTCGATCTCGAATGACATTATGGACCGGTTCTTTGACCTGCCGCAGGCGAAGAAAACCTTTGCCGACATGCAGGCGGAGAAGCTGGACGCGGCGAAAGCGGCAGGGCGCAAGGCTGCGGCGGACGCGAAGCTCGCCGGGCAGATGGCGCAGGGGCGCACGGACGCCGTGAAGCTGCGCCACACGCAGGAGGCCTTGCAGAAAGCTCGCGCGCAGCAGGCGGAGAAGCTGGACGCGCTGAAAGACCGTTACCGCGAGAAGGACGCGACGCGGCGCGAGAAGCAGGCAAACCGCGAGCTGCGCGCAAAGATCACGCGGCACGCAAAAGATCTTTCGCAGAAGCTGCTGCGCCCCACGGATAAGAGGCATATCCCCGAAGAGATGCGCTCAAGCGTCGCAGCGGTGCTCAACAGCATCAATCAGGAAAGCGCCTACACCGTGGACGAGAGCGGCAAGCGCGTCTATGACGGCAGCGGCACGCCGACGCAGCGCACCGAGGCATTCCGCACATTGCAGGATCAGTATAAGGCCATCTTGAAGAACGACGAGGGCACCGATATGGTCATTGACCCGTCGCTGCTCGGCATGGACGGTTCGGACGGGCTTCTTGAACAGGTCATCAGCATGAAGGACAAACGCCTTTCCGAGCTGACACGCGAGGAATTGGGGACGCTCTGGAAAACGATCCGCGCGGTGGAGAAATCCGTATCCACGGCGGGGAAGGTGCTCTCCAAGAGCAAGTTTGAGACGACCACACAGATGGCGGACAGCTTCAAAAATGATTTGCGCACGCGCCGTAAGAAGCTCGGCAACAATACGAGCATCAGCCTTGAGACCCCGTACACGTTCTTTGCCCACTACGGCGAGACCGGCAAAAGCATCTACCGCATGCTGCGCGACGCACAGGATCATCAGGAGGTCATGGCGCGCGACGTGGCGGGCAAGGTGCAGCAGGTGCTCGGCGACGAGCTGGGCGCGGCGGGCTTTTGGGACGTTGCGGGCAAGACCGCACACGGCGACCTGAAAGGCGCGCTGCGCGACGCGCGCGGCAGCGCCGTCGGCAAGTGGGAGGCGGAGACGCACGACATCACCGTTGCCAACGGCGGCAAACTGACGCTGACGACGCCGCAGATCATGGAGCTGTACCTTCTGAGCAAGCGCAAGCAGGCGCTTGGGCATCTGCTCGGCGGCGGCGTCATCCAGCCGGAGATCAAGAGCGCGGAGACCGGCAGGACGAAAGTGCCGCGCGGCACGCAGCAGGTCTTTTTGACCGATGGCGATATCGAGCGCATCACGGGCACGCTGACGGACGAGCAGAAGCGCGTGGCGGACGGCTTGCAAAGCCTGACGGCAACGACGCTTGCAAACTACGGCAACGACGCGAGCATGAAAGCCTACGGCTACCGAAAGTTCACCGAGCAGAATTACTGGCCCATTAAGTCTGCACGCGAAGGGGTGCACAGCAACCTTGAAAAGGACAGCGGCAACGTGCGCTCCATCAAGAATATCGGCATGGCGCAGCAGGTGCAGCAGAACGCGAACAACGCCGTGGAGCTGCACAGCGCATTCGACACCTTTGCTGAGCATGCTTCCGACATGATCGACTATGCGGCGTGGCTTACGACAATGGAAGACCTGAATCGTTTCTACAACTACCAATACCGAAACGACGCAGGGCTCAAGACCGGCGTAAACGTCAAGGGCCTGCTCGATGAGAAGGGCGGCAAAGGCGCGCAGCAGTACTGGCAAAAGCTGATGGGCGACATTCAGAACGGCATCGGCACGAAGGACTTTGAACCGTTCACGGGCAAGATGGGAAAGTTTGTCGGCAAATTCAAGGGCGCGTCGGTCGGCGCGAATATCCGCGTTGTGATCCAGCAGCCGACGGCCTTCTTCCGCGCGGCGGCGGTTCTTGATCCGAAGGACATGGCAAAGGGGCTTGCGGGCGGCGTGACGAAGGGGAACGGCTGGGAAAAGGCAATGCAATATTCCCCGACTGCCATGCGCAAGGACGTGAGAAGCTTCGACATTTCGTCCCCTTACACGCTGCAGGAACGTTTCTACGGCAAAGAGGGCGTAACGAACAAGCTGAACGACCTCGCGGGCGCTGCGGCGGGCAAGGCGGACGCGGTGACGTGGGGGAAACTCTGGAACGCCTGCGAATGGCAGGTGAAACGCGAAAAGCCCGATGTGCGCGCAGGCAGCAATGAATTCTATCGTGCAGTCAACGAAGCATTCACCGACATGATCGACCAGACGCAGGTTGTGGACGGAATCTTGCAGCGCAGCAACATCATGCGCGGCAAGAGCACCCTTTCACAGCAGGCAACGGCTTTCATGGGCGAGCCCATCATGAGCCTGAACGTGCTGCTTCGCAGCTATGACAACTTCCGATACGAGGAAAACCCAGCGAAGCGCAGCAAGGCCCTCAAGACGCTGGGGCGTGCGGCGACGGCGCTGGTCGTTACGAATGTGGTGAACGCGCTGGCGCAGAGCATCGTCGACGGCCTTCGCGACGATGACCGCGACAAGGACTATTGGGAGAAGTTCCTTTCGGCCTTTACGGGCGCGGAGGGGGACGAGGAAAGCGCGTGGGAAGTCATTCAGAACGTCGTACTGAATGGCAACATCGGTGACAACATGAATCCCATTGCACAGATCCCGTTTGCAAAGGACATTCTCTCCCTTGCGCAGGGCTACGATGTGTCCCGCCCGGACATGGAAGTATTTGCCGATATGCTCAAGGCCGGACAGACATTCGTTGACAGCGCCGGCGGCAATGGCAAAAAAACGCGCAAGGAAGCGGCGCTCGGCCTCATCGCGGCGGCGAGCAAGATGTTCGGGCTTCCGGTCTCCAACATCAAGCGCGACCTGATGGCGACGCTGCGCACCATCGCGCAGGCGAGCGGCAGCCTCGGCTTCCAGTACGAGGTGGAGAAGTTCAGCTACAATCTCGCCAACAGCGGCAACAGAAGCCGGTTTATCGGGATCCTCTATGATGCGCTGGAACAGGGCGATTCCGCAACCTACGAGCACGTGCGCCGCGACCTGATGGAGCAGATGGGACTAAACGGAGAGAGCATTCAAAGCTCGCTCAAGAAGCGGTACGATAAGCATCTTAAGGCGGACGGCGGCTACACGCTGCCGAAAAAGGCGCTCGACATTCTCGGCGTGCGCGGGAAGTATGCGGAAAGCGAAGAGAAAGAAGCAAAATTCAGCGCAAAGGATCTCGACGCGGGCGCATTCAGCCGCTATGAAGCGCAGAGAACCGACACCTATCGCAAGGCGGAAGAAAAGGCGACGGGCAGCGGGGCTTTCCAGATGCTCTCCGACGAGGGAAAGGACAAGGCACTCAGCTACGCTAACACCTACGCCGAAGAAACCGCGCTTGCCTCGACTGCCGGCGGGAAGTATGAGATTGCCACCAAGTGGGTGCAGGAAGCGCAGGAAGCGCAGCAGAAGTACCGGATCGACCCCGGCGTGTTTGCGGCGTGCAGGGCGGCGGCGAGCGAATGCAAGACGCTGAAAGACCGCGACGGCAAGGCAATCGACAAGAGCCGCGGCATGCAGATCATGGAGATGCTGTTCCGCTCGGGGCTGAACGAGCAGCAGCGCAAGGCTATGTATGAATACCTGGGTGTTCCCGAGAACATTCGGCATTGGAACCGCGCGAGAGTGGACGAACAGCTCAAGATCGCGCGCAGAAAGGCGGCGTAAAGAAAGAGGGGACTGCTAAGATTTTTTTAGCAGCTCCCCTTTTTCCGTGGTGAAAACCATGCAGGAGGCGTGATACGCTCATGAAAGAACATATTAATGGAAGCGGAGGCGAACCAATGGACAATGCAAAGCATTATGACGACGCGGCAATCGCGCTCATCGAATCGCGGTGCAAGAGCAACACGCACCGAATCAACGAGCTGACCGAGCATCAGGTTGCGCTTGACCGGCTCGTGACGTCGGTTGAAGTGCTGGCCACGAAGCAGGAGACGGTGGAGGGCGACGTCAAGGAGATCAAGGAGGACGTCAAGACCATCACGGGCAAGGCGGGAAAACGCTGGGAATCGCTGATCGACAAAATCCTTGCGGCGCTTGCAGGCGCATTTGTGGCGTGGCTGATCTCGGGAGGCATGGCATGAAAAAGCTGAGAAAGCGCGACAAGTACCTGCTCGCGGCGGTGCTCAACCTCTGCTGGTACTCCATTGCGGTGCTCGTATTGACCGCGCATGACAAGGTAGTGCCGGACAGCCTGACGGTGGCATGGTTCGCCGCATGGACGGCGGAGCTGGCACTTTTGGCTGGAATCAAAATCAAGGGAAAGGACGAATGACATGAATGAGAAAATCCTCAAGAGAATCGCAAACCTGATGAGCGTCAAGAGCATCGTGACGCTGGTGCTGACGGGTGTTTTCGCCTATATGGCAGTGACGGGCAACATTTCGCAGGACTTTATGACGATCTATGCGGTCATCATCGCGTTCTACTTCGGCACGCAGAGTCAGAAGACGCAGGACGCCATTGACAAGGGGGCGTAAAGGCATGGCGAGAGCAACAGATATCCTCGCCATCGCGCGCAAGGAGATCGGCACGGTGGAGCAGCCGGGCAACCGCCAGAAGTACGGCAAAGCCTACGGCATGGACGGCGTGTACTGGTGTATGCAGTTCGTGTGGTGGTGCTTTCAGCAGACGGACAAGCAGCTCTTTATGGGCGGCGGCAAAACGGCCTCCTGCGGTGAGCTGATGCGCTGGGCGCAGGCACACGAGCAATGGGTCACCACCGGCTACCGGCCCGGTGACGTGCTCATCTACGACTTTCCCAACACGAAGGTCAAGACCGACCATACGGGCATCTGCGAGAGCGTCAGCGGGCAGTATGTGACGGCTATTGAGGGCAATACATCGAGCGGCACGGCAGGCAGTCAGGCCAACGGCGACGGCGTATACCGCAAGAAGCGCAAGCTGTCGCTCGTGCTGGGCGCATACCGGCCAAAGTACGAGGTGAGCTACCGCGACGTCCTCAAGAAGCGTGCGGGTCTCGAGGATCGCACGCTGGACTACCTTGCTGCCTACAGATACGGCGAGGATCTCATCAGAAAACTCGCCATGATGAAGTAATTCGTAGTTGGAGCGGTCGAAAAAATAAAAGGGGGAGCGGACGGCGAAAGCCACGCGAAAGCGCTCTGCAACGTCCCAGAAAGGGGCATGGACAGTCAGCACAAGCAGATCCGCGCGGAACTATCCGCGATGGCTCCGAAACGAGCCGTGGCATACGTTTTATCCTTCGAGCTGCCCCAGGACGAGGCGGCGTGTATCATCGAGTGCGACGTGCGGCAGAAAAGCTGCGTGCAGGTGGCAATGGAACGAAGCCTATCTGTTGACGCAGTGAAGAAATACCGGCGGCGCGCATACTGCAAAATAGCATCAGAAGTATACGAAAAGAGAAACAGCCCCACCGAACGGTGAGGCCGTTTCTCTTGTGTAAAAACAGGCCGGGAATGACCTGCAAAATTAAAATATCATGTTTCACGTGAAAAGGCAAGGGGAATCGTTCGACGGGTTTCGACGCACTTTTTATACACTTTACGGACGCTTTTGAGCGCCCGTTTTTTTGTACTATGTAGATAACAAAGGAGGTGCGCGCATGGGATATTTCGGCAACCCTTATCAGATGGGGTATAACCCCTATTCAGGATATGCCCCTGCAAGCCAGCAGAACGGCGCAGGAGCGATGCAAGGCTTTGCGGGTCAAATTACCCGCGTGAACGGAAGAAATGGCGCAGAGGCGTTCAGGCTCGCTCCGAACAGCTCTATTTTGCTGATGGACGAGAACGACCCCATTGTCTGGCTCAAACAGACGGACGGTGCGGGGTATGCCACTGTTACGCCGTACACAGTCACGCCGTATCAGGCGGCTGCGCCGGTAGACGTCAACAGTCTTGAAAACCGCGTGAAGAGATTGGAGGAAATACTCAATGCCAAATCCGATGATGCAGATGCTGCAGAAAAGCAGCAGAAGACCAAATAACCCTCTTGCGATGTTGGGAGAATTTCGCAAGTTTGCACGAGGCGTGACACCGCAGCAGGCGCAGCAGAAAGTCGAAAGACTTTTGCAGTCCGGGCAGATGTCTCAGGCTCAGTTCCAGCAGCTCCAAGAGCAGGCAAAGGAGTTCGTGCAATTTCTGAAATAAGCCGGGTCGACACGGTTTATTGATAAATCTTTCGAGGAAGGAGAACTCAACATGGATAACGGTATGTCTCTCAGCGATATCGCTGCGGTCACCCGCGACAATGACGGCTGGGGCAACGGTGGCGCATGGTGGATCATCATTCTCTTCCTGTTCGCCTTTATGGGGAACGGTTGGGGCATGAACCGCAATAGCGACTACGGCCAGTACGCCACGGCTGCGTCGCAGCAGGAGATCCTTTTCGGCCAGCAGTTCGGCCAGCTGAATGACCGCCTGACCAACATCGGCAACGGCATCTGCAATCTCGGCTACGAGATGCAGGGCGGCATCGGTCAGCTGGGCAAGGAGGTCGCGCTTGCGCAGAACGGCACGAACATGGCCATCATGCAGACCGGCAACGACATCCAGCGCCAGATGGCAGACTGCTGCTGCACCACGCAGCGCGGACTTGACGCCATCAATGCCAACATCGACGCTAAATTCGCAGCGCTCGAAAAGAGCCAGCTCGAAGGCCGCATCGCACAGCTTGAGCAGGCCAACAACCAGCTCTATCTGCGCGAGCAGATGTGCGGTGTCGTGCGCTATCCCAGCGGCTACACCTACAGTGCGGGCAACTCCCCGTTCTGTGGCTGTGGCTGCGGCAACGGCAACATCTGACGCCCTATTCGGCGAGGCAAGCGGGGCGGCAACAGCTGCTCCGCTTTTTATTTTGAGAAAGGAATGATATTATGAGCAAGTCTGCGATCTACACCACCAACACGAGCGCGCCCACCGTACCCGTAGGCGGCATCGTCCCGGTCGGCAGCACGGCGCGCCGCTTCGGCTGCAATATCCGTCAGGACGGCAACACGATCACGATGTGCGGTCAGGGGTATTACCTGATCGACATCAGCGCAACGGTGTCCCCCTCTGCCGCCGGCACGGTCAGCCTGACGGCGCAGAAGGACGGCGTTCCCATCATCGGCGCGGTGGCAAGCAGCACCGTTGCGGCAAACGGCACGACGAACCTCACGATCACGGCCATTGTGCGCAACGCCTGCGCATGCAACGGCTCGATCCTGTCGCTGCTGCTTGGCGGCGTTGAATCCGTCGTGAATAATCTTGCGGTGACCGTCGTGAAACTGTGAGGTGCGGCATGAAACTGATTGAAAAACTTTGCGAAATGGTCGACGAAGAGATCGAGGACGCGGAGAAGTACGCCAAATGCGCATTGAAGTACAAGACGGATAACCCCGCGCTTTCCAAGACGTTCTATGACCTTTCGACCGACGAGCTGCGTCACATGATGCTGCTGCACGGCGAGGTGACCGGCGCGATCCAGAAATACCGGCAGGAGCACGGCGAGCCGCCCACAGAGATGAAGGCCATCTATGACTATCTGCACGAGAAGCAGATCAAGAAAGCGGCAGAAGTGAAGCGCTTGCAGGAAATGTACCGGGAGTAGACCTGTTAGGTATTTGTTAGCAACCGCGAAGGAATGAAGCGGAATAGCGAGGCATTTAATCCTATATTATTGCATTTATTCCACATTGTTCTATGTTATTGCAACATAATTCCGCGAAATGCGCGTTCATAGCTATTTGACGTGCATGGGGTCACAGGTTCGAGTCCTGTACCGCGCACCAGAGAAAAGCCTTGAAACTCAATGGTTTCAAGGCTTTTCCTTTTTCCTGTTTTCTTGGCTTGTTAGTAACGAGTTAGTAACAGCGAAAACCAACGTTTCTGGGTCAAGGTGCGTGTAGATGTTCGCAGTGGTGGAATAATCCGCGTGACCGATGATTTTTTGAAGAAATTCCGGGGGCAGACCTTCTTTGACCGCGCGCGTGGCGTAAGTGTGGCGCGTGGCATGGGGGGTCTTTCTTTTTATCCCGAGGCGATCCAGCATGGGATAGTAGTCGCGGCGGCGGAAGTTGGCGGGGATCTTCTGCCCCTCGTATCCGGAGAGCAGCAGCTTGCCGGTCGCTTTTGCTGCGAAGTAGGCAAAATACGGCTTCCCCTCCGGACGGATCGGAATGACGCGATTTCGTCCGGCTTTTGTTTTCTCACCACCGACTACATAGGTTTCGTGATAATCCGCGAGCGGCAGGGAGAACAACTCACCGATGCGCATACCGGTGGCAAGGAGCATGAGGACGATCTTCGCGGCGTCGCTTTCGTCTGCCTCGATCTTCTCGATCTCTTCTGCGGTGAATACTTCCTTTTCTTTTTTGACGTTCTCGGGGAGCTTGACAAATTTTGCAAAGTTGGTGGAGCAGATTTCCTCGCGGATCGCCCAATTCGACATTTGCGTGATGAGTTGCTTGTACTTGGACACGGTGGAATGGGATTTGCCCATGTGAAGATCCACAACGGACTGGAAGTCGGAAGCGCGCAGGTCGCGGAATTTCTTATCGTAGAGCGGCTTGAACACCTTATAGGCGTTTTCATAGGATTCTACGCCGGAGGGCCCGATCTCACGGAAATGCTCGGCCTTCCAATCTTCATACACTTCGGAAAAGGTCATATTGTATCGCTCGCCCAGCGGACGGCCTGTAAGCCGCTCTAAGGCATCTGCGGCGTCGGTCTTGCGGGGGTAGTATCCGATGATAACCCGATTCTTTGCGGCGACCCACGGGCGCGATCTGCGCCCGGAGAGCTTATATACCGTGCCGGTGCCGTTGGCGCGCTTGAGCGCCTTGCGCTTTTCGGCAACCTGTTTTTTGCCGCAGAAAGGACAAAACAGCGCACCCTGCGGGAGCGCTGCTTTACATTTGATGCAATTCGCCATGTCAGCCCCTCCAAAATCCGTAATCTATACAATGAAAATCAATGTACACGCACCACACAGTGAGAAAAGCGATGATGAGGAACATGAGGGCAATTACGCTGTTTCGGATACGGACACCGCGCCGCATGATCTCGATGGTATCAGCCTTTGCGTCAACGTGGCGTTCCAGCTCGTCGTTGCGCGCTTGCAAGGTTTCCTCGGTCGGCGTCAAGTGTTCGGAAATGCCGAACACTTCATCAAGGGATATGCCGAGCACCTTGCAGATCGGCGCGACGGTGTAAATGGACGGAGCTTTCGACGTTTTGGAAAAGAAGTTCTGGACGGTGGACAGCGGCACGCCGGAAGCGTCGGAAATGTCCTGATAGGTCAGTTTCAGTTCTTCTTTACGAATTCTGCACAGCTCTTGAATGTTCATTTACATCACCTTAACTTTTCCGGTTTCCGCCTGTTTGGGGTGTCAAAAGTGGGCCTGTCGAATGCGGTCGAATGCCGTCATGTTGCAAGGTCTTGGTATTGAAGTGGTAAGGTAAAGCGCGATAAGGTCAAAGCAAGCAGCGGCGACCGCTCCCCGCTGCTGCTGAAAAGCCCTCGCCGTTGTTGCAGAGGCGGCGAGGGCTTTTGCTTAAATGTTAGTCCCAGCACACCGGGCAAGCACCATATCCGATAGATTGGCAGTATTCGATATTGTGAGCCCAATATTCGCTTGCTGCTTGAAACACCGGGCATTCGTAATTGTGATAGTACGATGACCCGTTGACGATAAATCCAATGTTGTTGTACAAGAAAAGAGCTGCGTCCAGATGGTCATATAGGCCCTCTTTCTGATCCTTGACGCGGGCAAGCTCGGTATTCAAGTCTCCGACTCTTGTTCTGTATTCTTTAATAGCTTCTTCTTTTTGAGTAAGCTTGTTATTGAGCACGCGGATTTCCTCTGCAGATTCCACCGAATCACTCGCCCAAGAAACGCCCTGCCAAACATTCCCAGCAAGGCTCAAAGCGAACGCGACTGCAAGGACGATTGATAACGTGCGCGGAGAATTCCTCTTGACTTTCTTTTCGGGTATGATGGCAGGCAACTCCGGCCCTGACAGGACGGAATCAGGCGAAGCCGGAGCTGCCTGCGCGGGGGTGGCGGGTTGAACCGGCGGATAGTTGCGCGTTTCAAAATAGCTTCGATTCCACCAATAGAAAATGCTGCCCCAAAGAATCGCAGGAGAAAAACTGATGTTGTACCCATTAGAAAAATCATAGATGGAAAATGCAAATGCCAAAATAGCTGTGTACCCAATGTGCAGCCATTTTAGAGCCTTTGATGAAATGGGGCCTTTTCGCAACCGCAAGAGAAGAGGCCCTGCACCATATATGGAAGCAGTCAACGCGAGAGAACCCAATGCAGACGCTACATTAAACGGCATAACATCACTTCCTTATTTTACACGGAAAACCGAAAGAACCAGGCTTACTATCTTCTTTATTGCGCGGCGCTGGTATCGCGCACGCTTTTCAAAATATTCTGGGTCGTTATACATTCCCATGAAAGCACGCCCTCGTGGTGAAAATGGTTGATTTATGAGAGATAATAGGTGAAACAACTTGAACGGAGGATACATAGATGCAACGCTTATATCAAGACGCAAAAGCCAACGCCGATAATATCACTGCAGAAGACCGCGCATTCCTTGAGGCCATTCAAGATGAAGAAAAACGGAGAGCAGTCATTGAACTGCTGAAAGGAGTTAAAAGATGAACGCAGCAGTTTTGTTTTGCGCATTAGTCCTTGCGGGGAATCTTTGGATTTGCGTTGAGTGGTCTATTGCCAATCTACGCGCTTTTACAGAAGGTGGCGATGGCGACCAAGAGTGTGGCAAGTGTGAGAATTGCCGATATTGTAGCGATTACCGCGTTATAAAGTCCCTGCTTATACATCTTTTTGTTTATGCTGCGGATATATTCTTGGCCATCATGTTTCTCTTGAAGGTCTCGAACTAACTGCAAATAGCGAGCGCGCCCGGTTGACGTGATTTTGACAGAAGAATGTGCGGATAGCGGCCCTGCGATATAGCCGTTATGCAAGAGCATCTGCAATACGCCGGACGTCTCCTGCACGGATTTGTCAGTATTCATCAGCGCCGACCATTCCATTTCGCCGCCACTCTCAGAGAGGGCTTTTAGAACGTCAAATTCAGACATACTCACTCCCCCTTGATCCCGAGTAATGTGCGGATCGCCTCTTTTGTGCGGGCGTCCGCAACGTGGTATGCCTGCAACAATTCAGAATCAGTATAGTTTAGGCCGTCGTCCTTCGGGGCGGCGGTCTCTTTTTCTGCGCCGAGCACGCGGTCGACAGTCACGCCGAAGTAGTCCGCAATCTTTTGGGCGGTGTCGGTTTGGATATTCTTCTTCGTTCCATTTTTTAGACCCGTCAAAATGCTCTTGCTCATGCCTAATTCGACACACATTCTGCCCGGTTTTACTCCGCGCTCATCGCACAATGATTTGATGTTGTTGTAAATAGTACACATATAAAAATACCCATTTTGTACAGGCTGACAAAAGGTGCATTTCCGTGAACAAATTCATTGACAAGTTCATGCTGATGTACTATTATAAATACCGTAAGGTTCACGGCAATGCACTTATTTTGTTTGGTGGTACTCACATTATAAGTACTTTCCCGCGAACTGTCAAGAGCCTTTTGTGATAGGGTGAGGCAAACGCGCGGTTGAACAGCTTCGTATGAGAAACGGGTGCGTTAACTGCACCACTTTATTCTATCACAAAATGTTCTCTAATTCAAACTATTTGAATGGAGGGAATGACTTGTTTTACGAACTGCTGAAAGAAGTGTGCAAGAAGAAGCACACGACGCCGAGCGCCGTATGCGTGGCGCTCGGAATGAGCAAAAGCAATGTGACGGCGTGGAAAGAAGGGCGAATCCCAAGCCTTTACACGGTGATGCGCATTGCGAAGCACCTGAATGTGCCGGTGACGCGGCTGATCCCGAAGGAGTGAGGAGGAGCAAAGATGAAGACGATTCAGACGATGGACTTAAACGAGTGCGCGGCCTATCTGAGAGAACACGGGCTGAGCATTTCGAACGAATCGCTGGCAGATGGCCTTGAGCAGCGGGTTTACCCCTTCGGCGTGTGCATCTGCGGCGGCAAGCGAAGAATCTTCCAGATCTACACCCGCCTCGTGGACGAGTGGATCGCGGAACGGGAGGTAGAGGCATGAACGCACTGTATGAGTTGCTGCCCTACATCGACAGGGGGTGCAGACGGTGAAATGCACTCCGGAGGAAATAGAAGCAATGCGTCGGGCGGATGAGGAGATCGAGCGAGATTTCCGATGGACGAACGATGAACTGGCGGAATCGCGCAGGAGAGATACCGAAGCCGTCAGCTTGAGAAAAGACAACAGGGGGCGCAGCATTGCCGAGTATCAGCGGGCTTATCGCGAGGCGAACAAGGACAGCATTGCC